>Ga0208695_1000991_pt1 | contig 25773 bp, 26 predicted proteins | sample AD_UKC111_MetaG_FD_184449 | JGI IMG/M metagenome (GOLD analysis project Ga0208695, IMG submission 184449) | Active sludge microbial communities of municipal wastewater-treating anaerobic digesters from Hong Kong - AD_UKC111_MetaG (SPAdes)... | ecosystem: Engineered > Bioreactor > Anaerobic >...
GGGTATTACCGGAGAATTGTCTATTCCCCTTGAAAGCCTGTATAATTCCTCGCCGTATTTCCCAAAGTTTTTTTTCAGAAATTCCACATTGCTGTTTGCAATATCACCTATTTTATATATTGCATAGTCCATCAGCTTTTGCTCCGTCTGCTTTCCTATACCATACATTTCTCTTACAGGCAAAGGCCACAGCTTTTTTTCTATGTCTTTTACATAAAGCTCTGTAATTCCCTGAGGTTTTTTCAGTTCAGATCCCATCTTTGCAAGGAATTTATTTTCCGAGATTCCTATTGAACACCAGAGATCCAGCTCTTCTGAAATAGTATTCATTATGTTTTCCGCAATCTCCATAGGGCTTCCAAAGAGTTTTTCGCATCCTGTCAGATCCATCCATGCCTCATCTATGCTGTTTTGCTGTATCACAGGTGTATACCTTGACAATATATCCATAACCTCCCTGGATTTCTTTTCATACAACCCATGGCTCGGAGGCACTGTTATCAGCTCGGGGCACAGCTTCTTTGCTTCATGAAGCACCATTGTAGTCTTGATACCGTATTTCCTGGCTTCATAATTAGCAGCAAGTATAATCCCCGAACGCTTTTTGGGATCTCCGGCAACAGCCGCAGGTTTTCCCTTCAGCTCCGGATTCATTGCCATTTCACAGCTTATGAAAAATGCGTTCATATCAACCAGGAAAATCAACCTGCTCATCCTTTGTTCACCTCCGCAGCGAATCCCAAGACCTGTATTTAATTTCATTATAACAATCTATATGTTAAGTGCCAATGTTTTGATAAGCTTAAGAGCTTACGCAGTTTTTCCTTCCGATACCTCGCTTACAATTATTGTTTCAGAAACCGGTATATGGGTGGTTACATCAATTTTATTACTTCCCAGGGGAACGACTATCTGAACATCTGTTTTGACCGTCAGATATATTTTAAGCCTTGTCTGGTTTATTCCGGACTCTTCAAAATCCGTAAAAAAATCTACATTTACACTGCCCGCAGGTCGAATGTTAACACCTATTACAGGACCTGTATTGGCAAATAACTGGCTGCCGAAAATACTTGACATAGGAATTTTAAGTTCTGTGATCCCGATTTCTTTTATTTCATTTAATATCTCTATTGAGGTTTCTGCCGCCAGCTTTGTCATTTGTGCTGAGTTTGCCTGTATCAGGGATATCCTTCCATTGTTGTCGGTCTTGTAGTCTATGAGCTGATTGAATGAATTAGTGGCGATCTTGCTTCTTACTGCTTCATTTATTGCCTGTGTTGCAATAAGCCTTGCGTTTATCTCCGACATTGCAAGTATTGTCGGCCTGATATTTTTTTCAACTATATAATATGAATATATTGAAATGATAATCAGAAGTACAAAGCTTAAGAAAAACTTCCTTCTGCCTCCTCTTTGACCGAACTTCCTTCTCATGAGCAAACACCCCCTATTTATTAATATATGATTTAAAGTTATCCATATTACAAATATTTATATTTGTTAATACATTCATATGCTGTGACAAAAATACGTTTTTTACGTCAAAATAATATACACAGATTAAAAGAGAGCAAAAATGTCAAAAATCAAAAAGACGGCAAGTATGGAGCAACGATGAATCTCACTGGGTTTGCCATAAAAAATCTTCTATGATATAATAATTGCATTACATATAGCATCTATCCTTGTGGAGGTATAAGATGAGCGAAAAAGAGACAAACACTCCCAAGAAGAATAAAAAGAAAAAAAGAACCTTCTCTGTTGGCAGGTTCTTAAGATTTATCGTACTTCTTCTTCTCTTTATAATTCTTGTGAGCGGCAGCGTTGCGCTGGGTACTGCATATTCCTGGATAAAAGCCGCAAGGCCGCTTAATGTGGATGAATTGTTTGACTTGAATCAGACTACATATATCGTGGATAAGAATGATAAGGTTATTGACACGCTGCATGCAAATGAGAACCGTACCATGGTTACTATAGATCAGATACCCCAGAATCTGCGAAATGCCTTTATAGCTATTGAAGATAAAAGATTTATGGATCATAAAGGCATTGATATATATCGTATTTTTGGCGCCTTAAAAGCCGACCTTCAGAAAATGGACCTGTCTCAAGGTGCCAGCACTATCACGCAGCAGCTTATCAAGAATGTATACCTTAATCCCGAAAAAAAATGGAAGAGAAAAGTAGTTGAAATGTATTATGCCCTTCAGCTGGAAAGAAGGTTTACCAAGGATCAGATATTGGAAGCGTACCTTAATACCGCACCACTGGGGCATAATGTTTCGGGAGTTAAGGCTGCGGCTTTGTACTATTTCGGAAAGGAACCGGACCAGCTGACTCTGGCAGAGTGTGCAACTATAGCAGGTATAACTCAATATCCTTCCTTGTACTCACCTTATTTGAACTATGAAAAATCCATGGGCAAAAAAGAAATTGTGCTTAGGGAAATGCTTGCTCAAGGCCTTATTTCTCAAGAAGAGTATGATGAGGCAATGAAGCAGGAAATAAAACTGTCAAAGATACAAAAAGAAGTCGAGACCACATACTTTGCGGACATGATTATCAGTGATGTTACGGAAACACTGCAGAAAGAGCTTGGGCTCAGCAAGGAAGAAGCTGAAATAAAGCTTTTTAACGGCGGGCTTAGAATAATAGCCACTATTGACACGGATATACAGGGAATAGTTGAAGAAACTTTTAAAGATACCAAGCTTTTCCCTGAGAGTGAGGAAGATGCTAACGGTATTCTTCAGCCTGAGGCAGCCGTAATTGTAATTGAAAACGGAACCGGCGAAATAAAGGCTGTAATGGGCGGCAGAAGCGAAAAGGTTAGAAGAGGGCTTAATAGGGCTACTCAATCATTACGCCAGCCGGGTTCTACCATTAAGCCCCTTGCTGTTTATACACCGGCTCTGGACAACGGTTATACTGCCGGAACTGTTATAGACGACGCTCCTGTTACTTTTGGAAACTTCAAACCCCGCAACTACAGCAATAATTTTAAAGGCCTTGTTACTGCAAGAGAAGCCTTGCAGCAGTCAACAAATGTGGTTGCAGTTAAAATATTGCAGGATGTTGGAATACAGCGTTCCATGGAATACCTGAAAAAATTCGGAATTACAACTTTAGTCACAAGAGAGGATAACGGCGTCACAAATGACGAAAGCCTTTCCCCTCTTGCTCTCGGCGGAGTTACCAACGGGGTAAAACCAATAGAAATGGCCGCTGCTTTCAGTGTTTTTCCCAATAAGGGCATTTATATAAAACCCATCTCCTTTACAAAGATTCTTGACAAGGATGGAAAGGTGATTTTTGAAAACAAACCGATGAAAGAAAAAGTAATAAGCGAGCAGGTTTCCTATCTCATGGTAGATCTAATGAGGGGTGTTGTAAGAGGCGGTACCGGCGGCAATGCGGCATTGTCCAAGATGCCTGTTGCCGGTAAGACAGGTACTACTACGAAAAACGTAGATGCATGGTTTACAGGCTACAGCCCGTATTATACGGCCTCTGTATGGATAGGGCATGATGAGCCCAAGCCTATGAACTTCACCGGAGGCAGTTATCCGGCAAAGCTTTGGAAGGCTGTTATGGAAGAGATCCATAAGAACCTTGAGGTCAAAAATTTCGAGCAGCCCGGGGGATTTGTGTCTGTAAACATCTGTACTGTGTCGGGGAAAAGGCCCTCTGAGCTGTGCGCCCTTGACCCAAGAGGCACCAGGGTAAGATCCGAGCTGTTTATTAAAGGCACCGAACCGGATGCAGAAAGCATTTGTGATGTTCATGTAATCAGAGATGTTTGTGCGGATTCGAAAAAACTCGCAACGGAATTCTGTCCGGCACCAAGTGTACAGTCCCAGGTATTCATCCAAAGAATAGAGCCTTTTATACCGGAACCGGATCAGAAACAGCTTCCGGCAGATTTGATATATGAGGCACCAACAGAGCCCTGCGATATTCATACCGAGCCGGTTATTGAGGAGGATCCGCTGGAGGGAGAGTTAGACATTGAGGGTGAAGAATATTAATAGTTTGATGAACGATAGGAGCAGCTAGTGCGTATGCACACTGCTCCTTTTAATTATTTCTTTCATTGCCTTTGTAATTATTGGCGCACCTTTGTCGCAGCAGTCCTTTCCGTCCATCTTGCCCGGATCGCCGATACCTGCAACCACGGGAACATCAATAGACTCAAGTATATCAACCGTATCCCCGTTTATCTTCCCCCCTGCCGTTATGTTTCCATTCTTGTCCACTGTTTTTTCCACAATGTTTCCATCCTTGGTCACCGAAAAATCAATACTGACTCCTTTTACTCCTTCAGTATTGGACGCCACCGCAATCACTCCCAGTATTTCGATGTCGGGGCTCCTTGCTATTTCCAGGATAGCTTTTTCCCCTTTACCCGTTCCGGTATGCCCCCTATCATCAACCATAACAACTACCGGATCATATGGCGTCTGCTTAACCATTTCTATTATTTTTTGACCGCTCAATGGCGTCGGATTGCCCGCTGACTTTGAAATGCATCTTCCTCCTATCCTCGATGCGGCCGTCTCCACTGCTTTTCTTGCTATTCCATCACCGTCGGTAACCAGTATAACTCTTTTCCTGGGACAATTTTGGGGTGCTGCTGCATTATCTGTTTCATTCATATGCCTGTCTCCTATTATTTTGATTTTGGATTAAAAAGCAATGCCATTATATATCCGAAAAAAACAGCTCCCGCTATACCTCCTGCAGTAGCCTTCAGACCTCCTGTAAAGGCGCCCAGCAACCCTGCCTCCCTTACCTCCTTCATTGCACCCTTTGCCAGAGAATACCCAAACCCTGTCAGCGGTGTTGTTGCACCTGCTCCTCCAAAATCCACTATTGTCTGATATATTCCTATCCCTTGAAGGATTGTACCTGCAGTAACAAAAGCAACAAGCACTCTTGCAGGTGTCAGTTTAGTAAGATCCATCAATAGTTGTCCGATGACGCAAATCGCCCCTCCAACCAAAAATGCCTTCAAATAATCCATCAAACACCAACTCCTATTGCATTTTCTATGGCAACTGCATGAGCTATACACGGGATTGATTCCCCTTGCCAGGTGGTGGTTGGCGAAAGCAATGCTCCGGTTGCAATTAAAAGCACTTTATTAATATTACCCCTCTTCATTTCTTTTGCAATATAGCCGTTCAATACTACGGCAGCACATCCGCAGCCGCTTCCTCCCGCATGAGTATCCTGCTTTTCGCTGTCAAAAATCATGGAGCCGCAATCATTATAAACCTTAGTGATATCAAAACCTTCCTTCGGCATCATATCCAGTATTATGGCCTTTCCTACCTTTCCCAAGTCTCCTGTTATTATCAGGTCATAGTACTCAGGCTTCCTGCCCGTTTCATTCAGATGGGCTGTAATCGTATCAACAGCAGCCGGAGCCATTGCTGCACCCATATTGTTTGCATCTTTTATTCCAAAGTCAAGAACTTTTCCAATGGTAGCATGAGTAATATACGGCCCGGTGCCTGCCTCCGCAACTACCGCCGCCCCCGCTCCCGTTACCGTCCATTGCGTAAAAGGAGATCTTTGGACTCCCTGCTCCAGGGGAAACCTGTACTGCCTTTCGGCACTGCAGAAATGGCTTGACGTAGCACATACTACCGCTTCTGCAAAACCCCCGTCAATCATCAGTGCACCCATACATAAAGATTCAGCCATAGTAGAGCATGCTCCGTAAAGCCCTATGTACGGAATCTGCAATTCCCTTGCCGCAAAGCTGGAGGATATTATTTGGTTGAGCAAATCACCGGCAAACATAAAATCAATATTTGTATTGCTCCTTCCGGAGGCTTTAACAGCGCTTTTTACTGCTTCTTTGAGCATCTTGCTCTCAGCCTTTTCCCAACTATCCTCTCCAAAATAATCATCCGTTAATATTAGGTCAAAGTACTGTGAAAGAGGGCCCTCCCCCTCCTTAGGCCCTGCTATTGCGGCATTGGATATCACAGAAGGGGGTGAAGAAAACTTCAATGTCTGTTTTCCCAGCCTTTTTCCTGCCATCCTATCACTTCCAAGTAAAAATTTTTTTCTCATTTCCCGAGTAAATAACGAATGATACCTATCAATATTGAAGCTGAAATACCATAAACCAATACCGGTCCTGCCAGTATGAACATTTTGGCCCCTACTCCGAAGACAAAACCCTCTCTTTTGAATTCCATAGCCGGAGATACCATTGAATTGGCAAAGCCTGTTATAGGCACTATGCTTCCTGCACCCGCAAATTTGCCTATGCGGTCATATATGCCGATTCCTGTTAAAAAGGCTCCTAAAAACACCATTGATGCAGCTGTGATCGATGAAACTGCTTCCTGGTTATATCCATAGCTTTTGGCTGTATTTGAAATGAACTGTGCCACATCACATATTAAGCCGCCCACAATAAACGCTGCAATGCAATTCTTCAAGTACGCCGGCTTGGGCAGTTTGTCTTTTATGTACTTCTCATATTGCTTTGAACTCATTTTCGTTTTCAATGCATCCATGCCTCCTGTTGTAATTGGCTACTGCTTGTGTTCGAATACCCTTGCACTATTCTTTATTATTTTTCCTCCCACATCGCTCCTAATTTCCTTATCAGTCTCGCTTTCAAAGCTCAGAATGTTTTTCAGCTGCTTGAACCTTCTATTCTTGTACATAATATCCTCTCCCCGGCTCTCCAAATACGAGAGTCGCCCTTTCACAGTTTTCCTTAAGCAGTTTTCCGGCATAATAATCCCAGGAAAAATAACCTATGGCTATTATCACGGACAATACAAGGAAGAGCTTGAAAACCTTCATTGCGCAACACTCCATTATCCTTTATGCAATTATTATTGGCTATTAAGGCAAATTAATACGAAAAATTAATAAAAAAAGCCACGCAGTAAATTACGTGACTGAGGAAGAATGTGACATATTTGAAGTTTATAATCATACTCCAGAGCACTAGCCTTGTATATTAGCGAGCACTTATTGGCTTTGGGCAACAGAATCGAGAGAAGATGTGCAGTAAAATCCGTGGGATTTACGTGAGGTAAATCCAGCACATACCTACAGGACGTAGGGTTTATGTGCGTCAGGATTTTACAAGTATCAAGCTCTGATTCTGTCCAAAGCTAATACCGTGCGAGTCGGGATACAAGGCTAGTGCTCTGGGTATATGACTGCAAACTTATAATTGCGTCACATTCTTCACATATTCTGCCTGAGCTTGCTGATTATCTTCTTTTCAACCCTCGACACCTGAACCTGTGACATCCCCAGCATCTGGGCAACCTGACACTGGGTCATGTCCTTGAAATATCGCAGCATTATGATCTGGCGCTCCTTGGGTTCCAATGCAGACAGCACCTCTTTTAATGCCAGTCTGTCTATTACATCGATTTCTTCCCCTTCATTAAAGTTGATTCTATCAATAAGAAGTATTGGCGAACCATCATCCTGATGTATAGTTTCATAGAGATACTCCGTACTCTGTACCGATTCCAGCGCTACTACCAGATCTTCCTTTGAAATCTCAAGAACAGATGCAATTTCAGATATTGTCGGTTCTCTTCCATAATCCTTTTCCAGCGCTTCCTTTGCAATATGAGCCTTGTTCGCTATTTCTTTAAGATTCCTGCTGACCTTTATTATTCCATCATCCCTGAGAAACCTTTTAATTTCACCAATTATCATAGGTATTGCATAAGTCGAGAACTTTACGTTATAGCTCATATCAAATTTCTTGATGGCCTTCAACAGGCCGATGCTCCCTATCTGGATAAGATCGTCATATTCACAGCCTCTGTTCAAATACCTCTTGACAACGCTTCTTACCAAACCGATATTATTCTCAACCAGGAAGTTTTCTGCCTCTGAGTCTCCTCTTTGTGCCCGGGATATAAGTTCCAAAAACTCATCCTGAGTAAGCTCAACCCGTTCCATAGCAATACCTCATCTGACTGTCGTTATTTGTTTGGTCATACGTATGGTCGTTCCTTTCCAAGGAAGTGATTCAATTTCCACTTTATCCATAAAGGTTTCCATGACAGTGAAACCCATTCCTGATCTTTCAAGCTCCGGCTTTGATGTATACAGCGGCTGCCTGGCAAGCTCAATATCTGCTATACCGACTCCGGAATCCTTTACCTCTATCTCTACGGTATCACCATATATCCTTGTAACAATAACCACATTACCCATTTCGCATGAATACCCATGTATAATGGCATTTGTAACCGCTTCGGACACCGCAGTCTTTATCTCTGCCAGTTCTTCTATTGTCGGATCCAGTTGTGCCACAAATGCTGCAACCACAGACCTTGCGAAGCTCTCATTCTGTGATTTGCTTGGGAATTCAAGTTTCATTTCGTTATCTGCTTTCATTGTGTTATCACTCCTTTATACTTGCAATGGCTTGCTTCTTGCTGGAATATATCTTGATAATCTTCTGCAGCCCGCATATCTCGCACAATCTCATTATTTGAGGCTTTACATTTATCATACCTGCCTTACCCCCACCATTTGCAATAAGCTTATACCGTCCTATCAGCACACCTATTCCCGAACTGTCCATAAAACCTACCTGTTCCATATCGAAAAGAATTGATCTTGGGTTCTTTGAAGCAATCTCCTTATCTATTTTGGACCTTATCTCTTCACAAGAATGGTGATCAATATCTCCATTGATGCGGACAATCAGCAGCCTGTCCTCATAACTAAAATCTATGCTCATTCATGTCCCTCCAATTCAAATTCGTCTATATTTATATTCCATACATTACAGCTTTTTCCTTCAATGAAATATGTATAGTTTTGTCACACCGTCAAAAATTAAATGCTCGGTTTTTGTAGTAATACATAAAAATACGCAGAAATTTTCGTGTTTATATATATCTAGTAAAATTAGCATTTTGTGCTATACTAATAGTTGTAAATGCAGATGAAACCAATAGCTAATAATAATTTTACCGGTTTTAGGAGTAAAAGTATGAATGTACTGATTTTTTCCGTTTCTATCGGCAATGGTCACGACCAGGTCGCCCATACACTGAGAAATGAGTTTATACGCCAGGATAACTCCTCAAGAGTAAAGATTATCAATACAATAAATTATATAAGCCCATTATTGGATAAAGTCATTCTTGACGGTTACCTGAATATATTGAAGTTTTATCCGAAAGCCTGGGGGAAGATTTACGAAAAAACCAACCGGCTTGACCCGATTATAGACATAAATGATATTGCCAACAAATTAATGACCAGTAAGCTCAGGAAAACCGCGATAAACTTTAATCCGGACGTTATTATATGCACCCACAGCTTTCCTGCTGCTATAATTTCAAGCCTTAAACAGAAAAAGAGAATTGGGTGTCCCCTTGTAACTGTAGTCACAGACTTCAATATACATTCCTCTTATATTAACGATAATACCGACTACTATGTAATAGCCCATGAATACCTGACTTATATTATGAAGGGTTTTGGCGTACAAAAGGAAAAGGTGCTTCCCTTTGGAATCCCAATCAGAAAGGAGTTCTGCGAATCCTATAATAGGGAAGAACTGCTTGCAAAGCTGGGATTTGAAGATAAGAAAACCATACTTGTAATGGGCGGCGGTCTTGGGCTGGGAGGCATAAACAATATAGTAAAAGCCATTGACAGCGATATGGAAGATATTCAGATTATTGCAGTTGCAGGCAGGAATAACAGGCTTGAAGCAAAGCTCAAGAATCTGTCTACAAAAAACAAGTTGGTGGTGTACGGATTCATAAACAACATGCATGAGCTTATGGAGCTGTCTGATTGCATAATAAGCAAGCCCGGAGGCGTATCTGTATCAGAGATTTTAAGCAGGGAAAAACCCCTTGTAATATTCTCTCCTCTTCCCGGGCAAGAGCATGAAAATGTTGAGTTTCTTCTGAACTCAGGCGCTGCAGTTACTACCTCAGATGCCAGAAAGATACCTGCTCTTATTAATCAGATATTTGATTCAGAGATCAGGATGAAATGCTTCAAAGAGCTGGCAGGATTATTGAAAAAGCCGTATTCAGCTTATAATATCGTTCACTACCTTACAGTAAGGTACGGTTTGGACAGCAAAACTTATTAAAGAATACTATTAAAATATAGATTGGAGGAAACTAAAATGGATTTATGGATTAAGGAAATGCAGAATGAAAATGCCGCAATGACATACAAGGTGAAAGAAACCCTGCATACAGAAAAGACAAAGTATCAGGAGCTTGCCATACTGGATACCTATGAATTCGGAAGAATGCTTGTACTGGATGGAATTGTCCAGACAACCATCCGGGATGAATATGCATATCATGAGATGATTACTCATGTACCGCTTTTCACTCACGGTAATCCGAAAAAGGTTTTAGTAGTGGGTGGCGGTGACGGAGGTACCATCAGAGAGATACTTAAGCACAAATCCGTTGAAAAAGCAGTATTATGTGAAATTGATGATAGAGTGGTAGAGCTTTCAAAAAAATATCTTCCTGAGATAAGCAGCAAGCTTTCCGATCCCCGGGTTGAAGTCTTTATCGGTGATGGCATAAAATATGTGAAAGAGCATAAAAATGAGTTTGACGTGGCAATCATTGACTCGACAGATCCTATTGGTGCTGCAGAAGGACTTTTTAGCGCCAGTTTTTATAAATCCGTATTTGACTGTCTGAGAGAAGATGGGATTTTTACAGCTCAGACAGAGTCACCCTTCTATTCACCGGAAATAGTAAAAAAGGTTTACAGCGACATTAAAAGTGTATTCCCGATTACGAAGCTTTATATGGGCAACGTACCTACATACCCCGGGGTTCACTGGAGCTTCACAATGGGCTCTAAGAAAAATGACCCTGAAAAGACAGATATTAACAGTATTCCTGAATTTGATACGAAATACTATCATAAAGACCTGCATAAAGCATGCTTCATACTACCAAAATATATAAAGGATTTGATTATGCAAAAATAAAATATTTTAATGCAAATTTTGAGTAATATTTATTGCATTTTATATAGGTTTGCCCTATAATAAATTTGGCATTTGAATAACACAACTTAAAATCGCTCTGCAGAAGCCTGAACTTATTGCATCGAAGTTCGTGGCTTTTTTCTTTAGCATATTATTTGGACATACTTTAGATTACCGAAAGGAAGTGTAATTAATGTACAAGTTGGACCAGACAAAAACCCCCTTGTTTGACGCATTGCTGGAATACCATAACAATGATACTATCCCTTTTCATGTTCCGGGGCATAAGCGCGGGCAGGGAATGGTCAGGAAGTTCAAAGATTTTGTGGGTACAAACGTCTTATCAATAGATGTGACGGTTTTTCACCAGGTTGACAGCCTTCATAAGCCGACAGGCGTTATTAAGGAAGCACAGGAACTTGCCGCCGATGCTTATAATGCAGATTACACTTTTTTCTCAATACACGGAACCTCCGGTGCAATACAGGCAATGATAATGAGTGTTGTCACTCAGGGAGACAAAATAATAATCCCAAGAAATGTTCATAAATCAGTCACGGCAGGTATTATTCTCAGCGGCGCCAATCCCGTATATATGCATCCTGAAATTGACACAAGGGTAGGATTAGCTCTTAATGTTACCCCCGAGACAGTCAGAAAAACACTGGAGCAGAACAGTGATGCCAAGGCAGTGCTTATTGTTAATCCTACTTATTACGGTGTTTCAACTGACATTGTTGAAATTGCCAAAATAGTTCATGAATATAATATTCCCCTTATAGTTGATGAAGCCCACGGTCCTCATCTTCACTTCAACAGCAGGCTTCCCATTTCAGCAATGGATGCAGGCGCAGATATCTGCGCTCAAAGTACCCATAAAATAGTGGGCTCCATGACACAAAGCTCACTGCTGCATGTGAGAAAAGGATTTGTTGATGTCAACAGAGTTAAGACCGTCATGAGCCTCCTTCAGACTACAAGCCCCTCATATGTGCTGCTGGCCTCCCTTGATTGTGCCAGGATGCAGATGGCTACTGAAGGAAAAAAGCTTATAGATGATGCAATAGAACTTGCCGGCTATGCAAGAGAAAAAATCAATAAGATTAAAGGCTTCTACTGTTTTGGTGAAGAAGTCCTTGAGAAAAAAGGCGCCTACGGCTTTGACCCTACAAAGATTACTATCACTTCAAAGGATTTAGGCCTATCCGGTCATGAGCTTGAAGACATACTGACGGAAAGATATTTCATACAGCCTGAACTGTCAGACCTCTACAATATCCTTTGTGTATTCTCTTTTGGGGATACAAAAGAAAAGGTAGACAAACTGATAAACGCTCTCGAAGAGATAAGCGCCGAACAAAGCTGCAAAGAAATTGTAAAATCTGAAGTATTGGGAATACCGAACATACCGGAAAGTGTCCTGACACCGAGGGATGCATTCAACAGCATGACAATACCCATCCCCTTGGAAGACAGTGTGGGACTCATCAGTGCCGAATTCCTGATGGCCTATCCTCCGGGTATACCCATACTTTGCCCCGGGGAAATAATAACACAGGAAATTGTTGATTATGTAAGGGCTTTGAAGGCTGCAAAGCTTTATGTCCAAGGTACTGAAGATCCTGAGGTGAACCGCATCAAGATAGTCAGCGACCTGCAAATTATGAATGTAAATATTTAATATTATTCTTTAGCACAGGGAGGAAGAGTATGAAAAGGATAATTATAGTATTTACCGGCGGTACCATTGCAATGAAAATTGATGAGAAAACCAACGCGGCGGTGCCTGCAATCAGCGGAGAGCAAATACTTCAAATGACCCCGGGTCTTGATAGCATTGCAGAAATTGATTTTTTGAATTTTAGCAATATACCGGGCCCTCATATGACTCCCGAAAAAATGTTTGAGCTTTCCAAGGCAATACAGTACAAGCTTGAAGTCGAAGGCTTTGACGGCGCAGTAGTAACTCATGGTACCGATTCCCTGGAAGAGACCGCATACCTTGTAGACCTTACATCAAACTCCGAAAAACCTATTGTGTTTTTCGGTTCTATGAAAAACAGCTCAGAGCTGGGCTTCGACGGGCCAATGAACTTAATCGCCGCAACCTATGCCGCGGTTTCAAATGAAGCATACGGCAGAGGTGTACTGGTAGTAATGAATAACGAAATACATTCCGCCTCACAGGTAACCAAGACCAATACCCATACTCTGGATACCTTCAAGAGCGTGGATTTCGGCCCCATAGGTTTTATTGACAACGATAAAGCATACTTCTACCATAACTATACAAAAAGGCAGTATATAGCCACTGAAACAATAGACAGCCGTGTAGACCTGATTAAGACTGCCTGCGGTATGGATGACAAGCTGCTTCGTTTTTGTGTGGATTCCGGAACCCACGGAATAGTAATTGAAGGTATGGGCAGAGGGAACATCCCGCCGACAATGGTTCCCGGGATTGAATATGCATTGGGTAAGGGTATACCGATTGTACTTGTGTCCCGCTGCATGATGGGTAAGGTCCTTGACAGTTACGGATATCCCGGAGCAGGCAAAGAGCTTACCAAGAGAGGCGTGATTCTTGGAGACAACCTTCCCGGGCAAAAGGCCAGGATCAAACTTATTGTGGCGTTAGGCCACACGAAAAATCTGGCTGAAATCAAGGATATATTCGAGAAGAATTATTACTAGAGAAACAAGCAAACAGGCACCGTCAAATTTCTTTGAGGCTGCCTGTTTTTTATTGCCTAATGAATCAATATATAGCTCCATCCAAGCCGTTTATCAGCTCTATGCCGGAAACCGACCCGTTTTTAATGAGGAAAAGAATGCTTTTAGTGCTGTCTTCCGGCGTATGTACATAGGCATAGTCGTAATCATCGCCAAACCAGGCTTCGTCGTCATGATTGATACCGTCAGTCAGTTTTTTCAGTTGCGCCGGTTCCCAGAAGTCCCATAGCTTATCCTCCGAATCGCCGATGGCGACACCCAGATTCCTGAAGCCTTCCTTTTCACACCTGATACAGAAAACGAAATACACACCGTCGCTGTTGTTCAGGTATTTCACCTGCAAACCGTTGCTCTCCACCACGGTAACCATTCCGAAGCTTTCTGCCCGGTGAGTCTCACGGCTTTTCTCCGGCAGCTCCATGCCAAAAGGAAAATCCACCGGATAGCTGCTCAGTGAAAGGGTGAGTTCCGGGTCGGACCCGGGAAAGGCGAGGTGGAACTTACCCCCTCTGTGAGTCGTTAAATAGGCCAGGCGCCGTCGCAAGGCGGCCCCCTCCTCCGCGGAAAAACGAGTTTTCAGGCATTCGCTGTATAATAGGCTGTTATACGTCCACTGCTGCATAATGAGATCGCTGAGGCCCTCGGCAAAGGCACCGTCTGACACGAGATATGCTTTCCCTATATAATAGTTATGCAGTATCTGTGCGTTGGGGTCTGCCTGCATATCACTGATTGCGGCTTCACGCAGGGCTTTCCACAGAGGGTCCCACCACTTCATGCCGTATACCTCATCCAGTTCAAGCCATGTGGATTTTGTAAAGTTCTCAAGGCAGGGCAGCAGGTCATAATCACTTACAGGCTTACCGGACAAGAGGTCAGGCAGATAATCGTGTATATCCCCCGTGGACGCTGCAAACGAATCGGAAGGTGCAAAGCTGTCCAGGGTTGCCGGGGCATGGTCAAAGGCTCTCTTAACAAAGGCAAGGGCTGCCTGCTTCGGCTCAAGCCAAGACATATCCTTTCCTGCATCGCATTCTGCCTGCAACGCGGTATAGTATTTCTTTGAAGGTATTCCTTTCTCATCCGGGAAATAGGGATAAATATTGCCATATCTGTCTTTCCAGCGCTCCACGCACCAAATGCCTGTATTCCCTTGTGTTGCCGGCTGGGAGAGGATAAGGGTCCAGACCTCTTCCTTACTGCCGTTATATGCGTAATAAGGATAGTAACTTAAAAAAATGTGCTCACTTTCATAGGTATAAGTCTTGTTGAAGAATTCTTGGTCGCTGTATGCAGTCAGGCCGTTGCGGCTTATCATGTCGCTCTTGACGAAATCGCCCACGTCTTTGAAAAGCTGCGAGAAAGCTTCATAGTCATCCGGGGCCTGCACGTCGGTGGCAAAGAAAAATCCGTAGTAATACTCACCGTCTTTGGCAAAAAAGCTCTGTCCGCTGCCATCAGAGCATAGGAACTGCTCATACTGCGCCTCGGCATAACGGGCAATGCTGAAAAGAAAGCCCGCACCTTTAAATTTTTCGTAGGAAGATTTCTGATAGACTTTTATGAGAATGGTTTCGTCATCATATTCTGCTGGGTCGATAAGCAATTGGCCTGCATACTCCTTTGGTATGGCTATGGTCAAGCCGGAACGTTCGTACAGGACAACATCTTTATCAGTATCTCCGCCAGATCCCTTAAAGGTGCAGCCTGCGGTAAATGCTGCAGCGAGCAGTACTGCAATAAGGGCACAAATTGACATTTTCGGCCTTTTGGCAAGCATTTTACTTCACCTCTTGCATGAGGTTCTTTGATACATATTCATATATTTCATTGTTTATGTCTTCTATACTCCTCAAGCAATTGTCATAAGTACACTCAATTCTTTTCCAGCCATACTTCTCTGCAACCCTGCAAGCATTCAGATATGTTTTCATAAGGTATTCCCTGTCTCTTTCATGAATGTCCTTTTGGGAACCCCCTGTAATCTTATTATTTCGTTTCGTTATCAGATTATTGCTTATTTCAGGCGGTACATCCAGGAAAATCACCATATCCGGAACAGGCAATCCCAGCTTTACAAATTCCAGATCCCAGAGCCAATCCAGAAATGAATTGCGCTCGGCTTCATCAGCTATCTTTGAAGCCTGATGCACCATATTGGAGGTTGTATACCTGTCTGCCAGCACTATACCTCCGTCCTCGTAGAACCCCTTCCATTCCTTCATATAGGAAGCATAACGGTCTACGGAAAAAAAAGTTGATGCGGCATAAGCATTTACGTCCTCAGGCTTGTAACCGAATTCCCCGTTCAGGTACATTTTCACCAATGCCGAAGAATTGCTTTTATAGTTTGGATATTCGATCTTCCTTATATTATATTTATCGCTCCTCAGTCTGCTGTAAAGCCTTTTGGTCTGAGTAGCCTTTCCGCTGGCATCACTGCCGGCTTCAATAATAACGAGTTTTCCCTTCATATTTCTACTCTCCAATATAATGCATAATTATATTTAATACTGTTCTATGTATTACAGCTGCTCAATCATTCTATATATAACTTTCTTTACTTTCTCATTGTTTTCATTGAATACCCTGTATACCTCTTCCTCTGTAACGGGCTTTATGTTTTCATCCCCTTCAAGGCCTGCATCATAATCGGTTATAAGGGAAATATTCACGTATGGTATATCCAGTTCGTTAGCCAGTATACATTCCGGATATTGAGTCATATTGATTACTTCCCAGCCCATTTTGCTGAACCATCTGCTTTCGGCCTTTGTTGAAAATCTCGGCCCTTGTATTACAACAACCGTTCCTTTTTTATGCACTGTGACTCCAGCCTCTTCACAGGCTTTTATTGCCAGATTCCTCAGATTCTCGTCATAGGGCATTGCCGCACTTATATGCTTGGTTTCCGGGCCTTCAAAGTAGGTGTCTTTTCTGCCCCATGTCCTGTCAACAAATTGATCACATATTACAAATTCACCCGGCTTAATGCCTGCCTGCAGGCTTCCCGATGCGGTAGGCGCAATTATGTGTTTTACTCCCAGCATCTTCATGGCATATACATTAGCCCTGTAAGGTATCATATGAGGCGGAAAAGAATGTTTCTTGCCGTGCCTTGGCAGAAAAGCAACCGTCTTGCCGCCTGTTTTGGCCAGAGAAATCTTCTCACTTGTACTTCCATATGGAGTTTCTATATCAATCTCCTCAACATCCTCCAGAAAGGAATAAAAGCCTGAGCCTCCAAAAACACCGATATCAGCTTTATAATCCATACTCCAATGCCTCCTTCTTCATTATTACACTAATAAAATATTACTATAATACCTGGACATAGACAAGTCACTTCCGCATAATAAAAAATCCGCTCAGTCGCGGATAAAGAAAAACAGGTTGTATTCTTAAGATACTAAATACCGGACACAATCTAAAACCATTATCTTCTATATGAAACAATCCTTTACCTGTTCATAAAGACTCTTATAGCGCAAAAAACCATCTGTATATAATGACGCCAAACGTGTGCTGGGCTCGATGAGCTTGCCCCGCTGTGCTATATTCTTTCCAAATTCCTTGGTGACCCCCGGGAGTCCCACACCATATGCTGCTATCATAGCACCTCCGAGTGTCTCAGTTTCTTTATTTGGCAAAAGAAGCAGAGGCACCTGCAGCACGTCTGCGAATATCTGACACCATATGGTACTATTGGTGAGACCGCCGCTTATAGTAATTACTCCTTCAGATACAACACCGATCTGCCTGAGTACCTCATAGCAGTCACGTATTGAGTAGGCAACACCCTCAAATATTGATCGTATGAAATAACCATAATCACTGCTCAAAGAAATGTTAAAAAATACCCCTTTGGCGTTCTGGTTCCATATTGGGCTTTTTTCTCCTGCAAGGTAGGGAAGATATAGCATATTCCCTGCACCTGCGGGTACAGCCGCAGCATATTCATCCATAACCTGATATATAGATTTGCCTTTTTTTTGCGCGTCAAGTCTGGCCTTCTCTCCGAATACATCACGAAACCAGCGTAATGACACACCGGCGCAATCAGTAGATTGCATAAGCATCCAAGTGCCCGGAAAGGATGCATGGCTGGTAAGAACACGTCTGTCGCGTACTACCTTTTCGCTAACTGCACAGATTCGCCCGCTTGAGCCGAGTATTATTGCAACATCACCAGGATTTACTGCGCCTGCAGCGGCAGCGGCAACTACCGTATCTATCCCGCCTGCAACCACCGGCGTTCCCGCGCAAAGGCCCGTCATTCTGGCTGCCTCTTCAGTTACTTCCCCTACAACATCGCAGCTATCGTAAATACTGGGTAGGAGTCGTTCCGGAATTCCTGACAGCCTCAAGATTTCAGATGACCATTCTCCGGTATCGGCGTTACTGAGCAGTGTCAGGCCTATACGAGGTCTATTAATAGAAAATTTCCCCGTCAGCTTATGGATAATAAAACCACTGGGGTAGAGAAATTTCTCAGCCTGTTTTATCATTTCAGGCTGATTGTCTGCCAACCAGCGAAGTGTCGGCAGTCCAAACGAACCTTTGCCAAGCCTATTAGCACAGATGGAAAGGATTCGATTCTCGCCAATATGCTCTTTCAGCCACTGTACTTGCATGTCTGCCCGTGTATCCCGGTGTCCGATCGCATTGCATAACGGTTTCCCAGTATGATCAACCAGTAATAGGGCATTGGTGCAACTGATACCTATAGCCGCAATACTTGAAGCGTCTATCTTGGGATTTTCAAAGCAATGTCTAAGGTTATTAATCGTGATATCCCACCAGAGATTTGGATCTAGTTCTGACCAGCCAGGCTGAGGGTGCAGCATGGGATATTCACCATAACCCCACGCTATGCAACTGCCAGATAAGTCATAAATAGCCGCCTTTGCTCCAGTTGTTCCAATATCAATACCTAGAATAAAATTTTTCATTTATATCTGCCTTTCAATCCTTTATACAGGCAAAGCCCGTCCGTTGTTGCCTAATAACCAATATTGATGCGCATTTTGCTCGATTTCCTCCGCTATGCCATATGCTGAATGAAGATCACTTCCCACCGTAACTATGCCGTGGTTGGCTAGCATCACACTGTTGCGCCGTGAAATTATATCCGCAGTCATTGCAGCTAATTCTGCCGAGCCCGGCGGTGCATACTTTATGATAGGCAGTTTCCCTACGCGCGCATTATATCCTGCGGTATATATAGGCATTACACACCCACAATCCAAGTCCTTGAGGCAAGAAACAGCAACTGCATAAGTAGGATGCACATGCACGATGGCATTCACGTCATTACGGCGTTTATAGCATGCCAGATGCATTCCGGATTCCTTTGAGGGCTTTTCTCCACCCAGCAGATTCCCATCCATATCGATTTTAGAAATGATATTCTCAGTAAGCGCACCTAAGGAATATCCTGTAGGTGTAATGAGAAAATATTCCCCGCTGCGCACACTTATGTTGCCCCCTGAACCGTAAATCAGCCTTCTGTCAAATGCCAATCGACAATAATAGAGCAGAGTTTCAATATCATTTTTCAAAACAAACCCTTCCTTTACTCCGTAAGTAATTTGTCACATGCATAAATGAAATAACTATACGGTCCTACTCACCGTATGCCTCTTTCAGCAACTCCCCAAAATCCTCAACGGAACGCGATGCAAGCAGCCATGGATTAAATACGCTATCTTCCTTGCAGCAGGAATCATTTTCCCTACGATATGATTCCTGCCACAGATTAACACTCATTAGCACTGAAGTCCATATAGCAAAAGCATCCTTATTGGACAATGCATAGTAGATTTCCCAGTGGGAGGCAACAGTTGAATCATCTACCAAGCCTTTCTCGTAGTTGCGGTACATTGCAGGGGAAACGATAGAAAAGACCAAGTGATAGATTTCCTGCATCAATATATTATGGGTGGCTTGACCGATTATTTTGTGAAATTCCATATCCAATGCATATAAAAGATCAAACTTTTCAGGGAATTGATGTAAAAGATAATCCATGCGCTGAATATTACGCTTTAGTGCTTCCAACTCCTCTGCTGTTATTTTCTGGGCAGCACAGTGCAATATGATAAACTCTATTTCCCTTCGGAACTCACATACCTCCTGAAATGATATATACTGGAGCAATAATTTAAATATAATCGCATCAATTGCATGTATTTGCTCGGGGTCGGAAATATAAGTCCCATCTCCGCGACGTATTACAATAACTTTGAGTGCTTCTAGCATCTTCATAGCTTCCCTGACTGTGCTGCGGCTTACGCGCAACGTCTGCGCCAGCTCTATCTCTCCGAAAATACGGTCACCAACCTTCAACTCGTTATTAACAATCTTTTGTTTGATATAATCCATCACTATTTTGCTGCTGGAATCTTTTTTTTCAATCCCTTTCATGCTTCCCCTCCAAACGCAGTTATTTCTCACAAATTATATTCTCTATGCAGCTGGCAATATTGTCTGGATGAAGATTATATTTGTCCATTAATTCTTCGTGGTCACCCGATTCTGTAAACTGATCCTGAATGCCAATACGCACAACCCTTGTAGGGAGTTTTTCGCTAAGCACCTCTGCTATAGCTGTCCCCAATCCGCCGATTACATTATGGTCCTCAACTGCAATTACCAGACCTGTTTCTTGGGCAGCTCGGAGCACGGCTTCCTCGTCAAGCGGCTTAATACAGGGCATTTCGATCAGCTGCACTGAGCGGCCTTGCGATGTGAGCTTCTCACATGCTTCCTTTGCACGTACAACGGCTGCACCAGTTGCAAATATTGCTGCATCACTGCCATCTGCCTTGAGTATATTTGCCTTGCCAATTTTAAATCGGTAATTTTCGTCAAAAACTTTAGCTGAATTATATCTACCCAATCTTAAATAGACAGGTCCGTTATATGCGGCAATTTCCTCAGTGATTACCTCGGTTGATGCCGCATCTGCCGCCTCCACAATCACTAAATTGGGTATGGACCGCAGCACGCCTATATCTTCGATGCCCTGATGGGTAACGCCCTCCTGGCCTCCTGACAGTCCTCCCAAACCTGCAATTATTTTCACATCCAGATTTGGATAACATATGAAAGTACGGATTTGCTCGCATATACGCATTGAAGCAAATACCGCATAGCTCGCGGCAAACACCTTCGCCCCGCAGCTAGCCATGCCCGCAGCCATTAGTGCCATGTTTTGTTCAGAAATTCCAACATTAATTGCGCGTTCAGGATACTTATTGTGAAATGGCGTACCACCTACTGATTTCAGAGTGTCGGCAGCTATATACATTATTGTTTTATCTTTTTCGGCAATACGCAAAAGCGCATTACCAAAGGCATCCCTGGTTGAAACATCGTCAAATGCTCTGCTCATTTTGCTTCCTCCAATTCTTTTATGGCCTGCTCATACTGTTCTTTCGTGATCTTCTTCTGGTGCCAGCTGTTGTCATGCTCCATAAAGCTTACACCCTTGCCCTTGACGGTGTTGGCAATAATACACACCGGAGCGCCGTGATAATTGGTTGCTACCTCCAATGCGCTGACAATTTCCCGCATATCGTGGCCGTTGATCTCAATTACCTTCCATCCGAATGCCTCCCAGCGTTCCTTCATGTTCCTCATTGGACAAATACTATCAACACAGCCACAGCTTTGATAATAATTCTGATCTACAATAGCGATTAAGTTATCCAGGCCCAATACTGGCGCAATGTTAACCCCTTCCCACACAGTACCTTCGTTCATTTCGCCATCGCCTAAAATTACGTACGTTTTTTTACGGCTTCCCTGCAGTTTTGTATAATATGCCATACCCAGACCGATTCCCAAGCCATTGCCCAGGGAACCGCTTGTCATGTCTATTCCCGGCGTTTTTCCCAGCACCGGATGCCCCTGCAATCTGCTGTCCACATGGCGCAGCGTCTTTCCCCATTCCCTCGGAAAATATCCCAGGTCAGACAGGATAGCATATAGTACCAGACATCCATGCCCCTTCGAAAGGACTAACCTGTCCCGGTCTTGCCGATAGGGATCGCCTGGGTTAACATCCATGAATCTGTAATATAAAGCCGTGCACAGATCCGCACAGGAAAGCGCAGGACCTGGATGCGCAAGGCGTCCGCTCTCATAGGCTATCTGCAGGATTCCTTTTCTGGTTTCTGCCGCTTTAGCTTCCAGATTTCGTATAATCTCATCTTTCATGGTTTTCTCCTTTAATACACTTTATATTTTGTCCGTATGCAGAATAATTTTTATTACATTTTCTTTTTTCTCGCTTAACACTCTCATTGCTTCCTGCACATTTTCCAGAGGAAATTGATGGGTGATAAACACATCCATCGATATCCCGCTGTTAATGATCTCGAGCGCCTTCTCAAAATCATCAGGTGTATATAGCATGGAACCACGGAGTGTCTGCTCGCGAAATACCAGCGAGTAGGTGTTAACCGGAATTGGATTCGTAATCATGGACACTAAGACGATTTCGCCGCCCTTTTTCGTCATAGCCGAAGCTTGGGTTACGATGTCGGGCGAACCTGCTGCAATGATACACACATCGACGCCCTGACCGCCGGTCAACGTGTAAGCCGCCTGCACCGGATCGTCCTGTATAGGGTTAATTGCAGATTTTGCACCAAGCTTCATCGACATTTCGCGATTATAGGGAGCAGGGTCACAGCATAGTATTTCCCTATAGCCCTGTTGCTTGGCAAGAAATAACGTTAAAATGCCGATAGTGCCGCAGCCTATAATTGCCATGGATTGCTTCCCTGCACTTTTAACCTGTCTTAGAACGTGCATTGCAACTGCTAAGGGTTCTGTCAGAGTAGCAACCGGATATGAAATACCACTCTCTATCGGGTATACAACGCTTTCAGGAGCCGGAAAATACTCCACAAATGTACCTATCCAGCTTTCAGTACCTGGTACTCTCCTATTCTCACAAAGATTAATCAGACCATTTTTGCATTGATTGCATGAATAACACATCACAGATGGATTAATTGTAACACGATCACCCACCTTGAATTTCTTGACCTCCTCGCCAATTTGAAACACCTCGCCCGCCATCTCATGACCCAAGATAACAGGAGGTTTGCGGAATGCATGAGTACCCTGAAACACATGCAGATCTGAACCGCAAACACCAACAGTCTTTACCTTTATCAAAACCTCATCTTTTTTAATTTCCGGTATAGGGATATCGCGTATTTGAGTTTCCCTTAAACCTGTAACAAAAGCTGCTTTCATAACTTTTACTGTCCTCCATTTTCTAAAAAAATAGCTTATATTACTTCAACAACAGGTTGGGCAGCCACGTTGATAATTCAGGAATAAACGTTACAAGTAATAACGAGATAAATAGCGGCAAATAAAATGGTGCAGTGCCCTTAACAACGCGATCCAATGAAATATGAGCCACCTTTGATACGGCATATAAGCACATGCCCACAGGCGGCGTTAGCAGTCCGATCATAAGGTTAAGAACCATCATTAAGCCGAAATGAACCGGATCAATACCCACCTCCAGTACCAAAGGCATAAGAGCCGGTGTCAAGATAAGTATGGCTGCGTTTGCATCCATAAAGCAGCCCACAATGATCAAAAGCACATTAATCAACAGAAGAATTATATACTTATTAGTGGTCAGTCCAAGCATTATATCAATTAGCATCTGTGGTATCTGTGCCCGCACTAAAAGATATCCATACAATGCTGAGGAGACGATAATGAACAACACACATGCTGAATCCCGCGCTACACGTATTATGATCTTGTATAAATCTCTGAGGCTTATCTCTCTATACACAACTACAGTAAGGAAAAATGCATAAACCACACTGACTACGGCTGCCTCAGTCGGGGTGAAAATGCCGCTTAGCATGCCTCCAATAAGTATAGTAGGCGTAAGCAGCGGGAAAAATGCGCCTTTAAAATCATTCCATAGTTCAGACCATTTAGGGAAACTGCTGCGGGGATACTTCCTCTTGAGGGAAATGAAAATTACCATTATGGAAAGTGTAATACCCATAAGCAGGCCGGGGACAATACCTGCTATAAGAAGCTTGGAAATTGCCACCCCTGAAGCGCTAACACCAAACACAACCATTGGTATGCTCGGCGGAATGATAGGGCCTATAGTAGAAGAAGCTGCAGTAATGCCCGCTGAAAAATCCGTATCAAAGCCCTGATCTTCCATGGCACGAATCTCAATAGTTCCCAAACCTGCCGCATCGGCCACAGCAGAGCCGCTCATTCCGGCAAATATTATGCTGGCTAGGATGTTTGCATGGGCCAAGCCGCCTGGGACCCAACCTACCAGTGTATTGCAGAATTTGAATATCTTTCTGGTTATACTGCCGGTGTTCATTAATTCCCCCGCCAGTAAAAAGAAAGGAATAGCTAATAACACAAAGCTATTACCTGAATTTACAATTTTTTGAGCAACCGTATGGGTTGGAAAGTTAGCAAATCCGTTATCTATAACCAACACTAAGCTGCTGATAAGTCCGATTGCATAAGGTGCACCGAAACCCATACAGAATAAAGCTATAAGACCTGTAATGAATATAACCAGCTTAATCACTTGGCCACCTCCTTATTATGCTGAAATTTATACAAAGCCAGTAGTCGGTTGAGCAGAAACCAAATAATGCACGGTGCCGCAATAAGTACAGGAATATATAAAATCCGATAATCGAGGTGGGGAACTGTGCCAAGGTTAATCAAAGAAACAGTCTTTAAAGACTTGATACTGCCCACGAACAGAATAGCCACAAAAGTGGACTCCAAGATCAATATAATAGATTTCCAGATACGGTATATCCCTGGAGTAAGTTTTTTAATAAACAAATCAACAGAAATTTGTCCATCTTCTTCTTCTACCAAAGCTACACCAATAAAGATTATCCATACGAAAAAGACGCGTGCAATTTCTTCCGTCCATGGGACAGACCACTTCAGCACATAGCGAAATACTACCTGTGATGCTACTAGCAGGATCATGGACAGCATACATAAAAATATTAGTATATTAATGAATCCCTTAATTAGGTTTGATATTTTTCTATTCACAGTGCCAGCCTCCATTTAAAAAATAAACAAAAAAGGTTCCTTGACATGAAGGATTCATAACTGAAGATTCGTGCCTGATATGAAACAACCTAAGATAATCTTAGCCAATCATATCAGGCTCGAATCTTTTAAAAACATAAATTACTTACTGTTAAATAAGCTTTTTTACTTCATATATTGTTTAATAGCATTCTTTGCAGCATCATTCAGGCCTTCCATAGCCTCCAAAATACCATTTTGGGCAGCTGCTTGCCATTCTTCTATGTCTACATCTACGAATGTATGACCTTCATCAATAAGCTTCTGTTTATAATCAGCCTCGCGGGCAGCCACATCATCTTTTGCAAATTCAACAGCATTATTGACTGCATCAAGAACGATCTGCTGATAATCTGAAGGCATGCTTTCAAAAAATTCATTGTTGAACACCCAAGCAAAGTGCTGATTAATGTGGTTGGTAACCATAGTATACTTCTGCACCTCTTGGATTTTAGCAGAGTAATATGTTGCAATCGGGTTCTCCTGAGCATCGACTACTCCTGTCTGCAAAGAAGTATAAACTTCATTCCAGTTCACAGGGGTAGGATTGGTACCCAGGCTTTTCCACACTGCAATCCACTGCGCGTTCTCAGGCAGACGTAATTTTAAGCCAGCCAGTTCCGATGGATGCACAATCTTCTTGTTAGCTGTCAAAAGACGTGGGCCTCTGCGAATTAGGCCAACCAACTTAATATTTGACTTGTCGATAGAAACTTTTCTCATTTCCTCGCCTACAGAACCATTCCAATAGTCTTCTACAGCCTCAACATCAGGAAATGCAAAGGGGATTCCTGAGGCATTGTATTCTGAAAGAACCTGCTGTGGATAAAGACTTCCTAAAAGTGCGCTGTTAATCTCACCGGAGCTGACCTGAGTAATATTCTCGGCTTCTGTTCCTAATG
>Ga0208695_1000993_pt1 | contig 25714 bp, 16 predicted proteins | sample AD_UKC111_MetaG_FD_184449 | JGI IMG/M metagenome (GOLD analysis project Ga0208695, IMG submission 184449) | Active sludge microbial communities of municipal wastewater-treating anaerobic digesters from Hong Kong - AD_UKC111_MetaG (SPAdes)... | ecosystem: Engineered > Bioreactor > Anaerobic >...
AGTTTTCCGAATCCGGTTTTAAGTCCGACAACCGATCCTTTGGAAACAATTGAAAAATGATTTTTTGTATTTCCATCCTTTTCTGCGATAAAAGCACTTTTTATTTCGGCAGAATTACCCGAAGAATTGAAACTTAAGCAAAAAACCGAATTGTTAACAACTGACATTTCAATGTATTTTCCTGCAGAAGGAATAATTATTCCATTGAAAGTTTTTACAGGCTGTGCAATAAGTAGCCAACTTGAAAATAAAAATACGCTCAAAAACAAAAATTTACGAAATCTTTTCATTCTATTTAAATTTATATTTACATTACATCGGAGGAAACAAAATCTTGTGCTACTCTCAAAAAAAAATCAATACGATATTTTCTGTTTGAATTTCAAAAAACAGACAAAATTAACACTAATTGTTTATTGTTCCTAACTTGAAAAACAGGAATTTATTTTTTGTCATCAAAAAAATTATCGGTATTTAATTTTCAAAGAATCAGCCCATTTCTTCCATAAATCGTTCAATGCTGCAACCTTTTCCGGATACTTTTCCGCCACATTTTTTGTCTCCGTATGATCTTTATTTACCTGATATAATTCCCATGTTTTTCCTTCCAACGATGTCATCTTCCATTCTCCCACACGTATGGCACGACCTCCTTCATGTTCCCAATACAAGGTGTCGTGAATAGATTTTGTTTTTGTCATTATCAAAGGTATTATACTTTTGCCGTCTATTCTCAATGTCTTTTGCCCGTGAATGCTGTCCGGATAATTTGCTCCAGCTAACTCAAGACATGTCGGCATTATGTCGATAAAATGTGCTACTTTGCGATTAATGGTATTTTCCTTCCCTTTCAATCCTTTTCCCCAATGAATGATAAAAGGCGTTGCCGATCCCCCTTCATACGATTCTTTTTTCCAATAGCGAAAAGGAGTATTTGATGCACTGGCCCAAGCATCGCCAATATAATTCCAAGTGTTTTCCGCTCCCGGATGAGGCGAATTGTATTCTATCATTACTGAATCCCGCGTAAAAGCCGGTCGGTCAAATCCCGGCGGATAACCTCTTTCAGGCGATGCTCCGTTATCCGAAAATATAAAAATTACCGTATTGTCCAATTGACCTGTTTGTTTTAACTTTTGAATTATTTTACCCACGCCTTGATCTACTCTGTCGATCATGGCTGCATGTACCGCCATGCAGGCTGCTTCATACTCTTTTTGTTGGCAATCAGCCCATGCTTTTCCTGAAGAGTTCGCAGGCAACGGATAAGTTTTCCGATCAATCAAGCCCATTTTGATCATTCGTTCATAACGGTTTTTTCTCATTACATCCCAGCCTTCCTTATAGGTATCCCTGTACTTTTCTATATCCTCTGCATGTGCATGCAACGGCCAATGTGGTGCATTATGTGCCACATACAAGAAAAAAGGCTTTTTCTCTCTCGAATAGTTTTCAATTAAATCTATCGATTTTTCTGTAATAAAATCCGTTATGTAAAAATCTTTCGGTACTTCTTTGATAGGTGTTTCATTATGTACCAGACTAAAAGGATCAAAATAATCTACTACTCCCCAAATCGTTCCCCAGTGTTCTTCAAAACCACGATTACTTGGATAACTCCATAACGGAGCAAACGATCCGTGATCTGACCTGTGAGCCAACCATCGCAACTGTTCTTCCGGATCATTTAACGCTTTGGTGTCGGAGAGATGCCATTTTCCTACCATCCCCGTATGATAGCCGTTCTCTCTTAATACTTCTGCAATGGTTGCCGCGTTTAAGTTCAGGTTTACTCCCATTCCATTTATTCCTGCTGCCTGCGCATAAAGTCCGGTCATTAAGGAACCTCTGCTGGGGCACGAACGAGCACAGTTGTGCATCTGTGTGAATCGAATACCTTTGGCCGCCAAATTATCAATGTTGGGCGTTTGTACTTCTCCTCCATAACAACCCAAATCGGAATATCCCATGTCATCCAAAGCTATCAGTATAATATTGGGACGCTGTACTTCCTTTTCCTGAGCCAATAGGTTTCCACCTAATATCAATCCGTTTACCGCTATTATCGATATTGATTTTTTCCTTATCATCATTTCAAAATTTTCATACCTAAACAATTCTTGAAATTTTCTTCAATTGATTAAACAGAATCTGAATAAATATATTGTTAAACCGATCGCTTCCTTTAAGTCAATAATATAAAAAAATAACGCGTCAAAGTAATTTACTGACGATTAAGTCAAATAAATCCTCCAACGCGTTACAGAAAAAATTGCCAGTTAATGGCTAATCTCTAAAACCGGTGTCAGATAATTGGAATCTATAAATAATTTATCTATCCCGTCCACATGCTTAAAACCTACATTGCTGATATACATGTTTCGCGGATGAATAGTATTTATATCGTGATGAGCATGAAACACAATTCGCAAGTTGCCTTCTTTGTCGAAAAAAAGTGAATTGTGTCCAACACCAACCAAATTTCCCGGCTTTTGCAACAAAGGATTATCAGGATACTTAGTCCAATCACCCATAAGATTTGTCGCAATTGCACAACCAATTCCATAAAAAGGGCTTTCGTAACTGTTGGCTGAATAAGTCATGTAATAAATACCATTGTGTTTGATAACAAACGGACCTTCGTTTACTCGTGGCCAAACTTCTTCCCACGGTTGTGAAACACTGATGCAATGATGCATGGTTTCCTTTTTCAAAGTCATCAAATCATCTTCCAATTCAGCCACCCAAACATTGTTCCCATCATTGAAGCGAACAAAAAACAAATAAGCTTTTCCGTCATCATCCACAAATAGGGAATTGTCAATGGCTTTTTCCTCTTCAAGCATGGGTTTCTGTTCGACTTGTCGGAAAGGTCCCAAAGGAGAATCGGAAACCGCTACGCAAATATGTTCTTCAGCAGAATAGTACATGTAAAATTTTCCATTTACAAAATACACTTCCGGTGCCCAAAACCATTTTTCGCCGTAGGAATCATCCTTGTAGAGTGCAAGTCCACTCGGTGTATTTGCCGTTCGTTTCCATATCTTGAGGTCGGACGAAGTCATCACTTCAATGCCGTTCTCTGCACCTGTACCATAAGCGTAATACACTCCATCGTACAGCAAAATATACGGATCGGCCAGAGGAACCAGTATCTTATTTGTTTCCTGATCTTCAATTTCTCCATTTCCGCACGACAGAAAAATCAAACTCAACAATATAACAACATACTTTAACTTCATCAATAATTGGGATTTTGTTGCTGATTAGGATTGTTGTTCACATCGTCGGAAGGAATTATTATAATTCGATATAATACCGATTAATATCAAAAAAGTCAATAAAAACGAAGTTTTGACAATTGACACAACTCTCTTAAAAATTGAATAGCTTCTCTGAATTATACCAAAAACTAAAGCAGGATTTATTACCTGCCTTAGTTTTTAAAAAATAAAACTTATTTGACTATGACCTTTGTATTAACAATACCAGATGCATTTTCTATTTTAACCAAATAAATGCCCGATTTCATTTCCTTAGTATATACTCCGGCAAATTCTTCATCTGTTAAAAGTTGACCACTGATTTCATAAATACGGATACGATTTTTCAAAGCAGAATTATCAATAATAATTTTCAAATGATTGTCAATGCTTGAAATAACTGGCTTAAATGCAACAGGATTTGAAACCGCTGTAGATTGAATTGTAAATGTTTTAGTATCTGCAAATGCACCTCCTAAGTAAGCGCCATTAATAGCTTGAACGGTCCATTCGTATTCACCAGCTGGCAAATCATAAAGCTCAAATTCTGTATTGGCAAACACATTGCCCATACGTCCTGCAACTTTACGCCAACCATTTTTGCTTCCACCTACAACAGCCATAGGGTTATAAAACCATTTACCTGTGGTTGTATTTTTAAGAGATAAATTGTAAGTTGTTCCAAATTTCGCAGCTTCGCTCGCTGGTGCTTGCCAAGTTAAAGTTACCATTACACCTGATGATTGGTCAACAACTGCATTCAAATTCGTTGGAGCACCGGGAGCAACAGACGCCTTTGATGATTGATTTAGAACATATCCTGCTATTCTTCTATTTAAAGCCATCGTTCCACCACTATAACCGCACAAAAGCAAATCAACTTTATTATCCCCATTTAAATCGGCAACCCGGAATCCTTGCTCTGAAATTCCAGGAAAATAAGTATCAGTTAAAAGACTTTTGGTAAATTCAAAATTTGCGGGATTTGTATTCACATATAAAGCTGTTTCTTGTTTGCTTGTGTTGGCATTCCAACCTCCTATGATAAAATCAAGCTTTCCGTCATTATCCCAATCTACTATAACACTTCCATTCCCAACACCATTTTGACGATACCATTCAAATGTAGCAGCTACAGGTGCTGACAAACCGGCATTGTTTTTATAAATTCTGACAATACCATCATTATCTTCTCCAGAATTTAGCCAACCATCACCATTTAACAATAAATCCAAATATCCATCTCCATTAAAATCACCCCAAGATGATGTTCCATTAGCTTTCTTTCGATAAATATCTACGCCTGCATATTGAGTAAAAGTGCCAAATCCATCATTTTTAAACAAAGAAGAAAAACGGGTAGCTGTAATATTATCGTAAGCTGTAATAAAAATATCAGGATAACCATTGTTATCAAAATCTACAACTGTAACTTCTGGTTCTACAAAATTACAAGTGCCAAATGAAGCTGTTGATGCTTGAAAACTTCCATCAGCTTGATGAAAATAAATAATACAATTACCTACTCCATTTCCAAAATAGTAATAATCAAGCAATCCATCAAGATTAAAATCCGCGAAACCTGCAGAAGTTACTGTGGTTGCAGGATTAATAGGATAAGAATCTGAATTGGCTAATGTAAAATTACCTTGTCCATCATTTAAAGCAATGCCAATAGAAGGAGATGCTGATGTTCCCCAACCAGCAAAAATTACATCCAAATCTCCATCTCCATCAATATCTCCAAATTGGATATTCCCACTTTTCCCCATTTTAATAACACGATCTCCTGTTTGCGATGTAAAATTACCACTGCCATCATTAATTAAGATAGCCCCTTTTTCAGTTCCTCCGTTGTTATCACCACTAAAAATAATATCCAAATCCCCATCATCATCAATATCACCAACGGCAAAATCTCCTTTTTGGATGTCATAATCCGTCCCAAAATCCACAAATTGAGCATGTGCAACTGATATTAAAAACAGAGCACCAAGTAATAGTAAATTGCGTTTCATAATAATTAAATTTTAAAGTGAATAATAAAAATTATAAAATATAGAATTGAAAAATTAAAGCCAAAAAATTTATTTTTCAAACTACGTAAAAGAAAGTACAAATTAAAATTTCAATTAAAATTCAGAAAAATTTATTATTCTTTTCCAATTCTTCACCAAAAGCTTTCTCTTTCTAGCATATACGTAGTCCAATAATAGTGCTTCAACTTGGACAAAGTCTTAACATTTAAAAACTTACATTACAATTACTACCTTCGACAAGATAACTTTGTTGTCCCTTTTCGCAATCTTAACAATATATTTTCCTGGTTGAACTAATAATTCTGTATTTCCAGAAAAAATTTTCTGAGAGATTTTTTTCCCATCAATGGAAAAAATTTGAGCTCTGTAACTTTCATTTGTAAGCCCATTAATAAAAATTTTTCTATTCTGTGTGTAAATGTTGACAGAAGGTTTTTCATAACGACTGATATTGTTTATCACATGCGACACTGTCATTTTTTTGGTAATAAGATTTAAAGTTATTGTAACTTGTTTATTTGCATTTTCATCGTTAATTGCAAACTTATAATCATTACCTAACTTATTGTAGTTTTTTTCATAAACAATATCATGCTCATTATTCAAAATAACACTTTCATCAGAAGAATTTGCCACATAACAACTTGTCCAAGAATTCAGATATTTTAAAAATTTAAATTCACCAACATTTAAAGTTCCCGTCCATGAATAAATACCCCTCGAAATTTTGTTCATAACTTCAGGGTTAGAATCTGTCCATCCGCATGGCATGGCTGATCCTGTAATATAAACATGATCGAAATAATCAAAGTCTTGAACAAAACTGTCAACTCTTAATGTTTGATTTTCAGCATTGATAGAAAATTCCCAATATCCATTTCCACTACCATCTTCAGGAAGGTACCATTTGTTATCACTTCCATTACGTCGAACAGGCAAATATTGTTTAATAGCACTGCATAGTGAAACATTTTCTTCTGTATTACCTGGATGAAAAGAATCACTCCAATCACGCGCATTTATCAGGATTTTAAAATTTCCAGGCTCGTTTCCCCACTGATTATGTTCAAGATAACCTCGAAAATGAAAAAGATTGGGATCAGCAGCATCTCTTTCAAGTTTTTTGGCTTCATCTACACTCCAAAGAGGATCATCAATTATAAATGGGCCTCCAACACAAAATAAACCAACTGGAAATTCTGCAGAAGAAACTGCTGTAAAACTTTCTATAGTAAAAGTGTTATTTTGAGTATCTATTTTAATTGAATAATAACCATCTCCACTCCTATCGGAAGGAATAGACCATTTAGTATCGGCACCTCCAAATCTGATATTCAATGTTTTACCAACTTGATCAGTCCCTATCAATTGATTATCATTACCATCAGGATGATAACCATCCCAAGAATTGTTACTTGTCAAAATTTTGAAATTTCCTGGTTCATCACCGAAAGTATTGTAGCCGATGTATCCCCTATAGTAAAAAACATAAGGGTTTTCTGAGTCTTTGTCAAGTGGTACTACATCTCTAAAAATCCAATTAGGTTTATTAGCATTGAAAGGGCCTCCAATAATATATAAACTTTCTGGTTGAGCAAAAATCGATAAATTAAGAATGCAACAGAAAGCTACAATAAAAAAAATTTTAAGTTGATTCATTTTGGCATTATTTTTAAAATTAATAAATTAATGTTTTTATATTTTTTATTCTATCTCCGCAACTATTATTTAAATGCACAATGTAGAATCCTTTCGGAAGTGCTATATCGGTAATATCAGCAAATGATTTGTACGAAATTATTTTTCCATCAATACTATATACAACTGCATGTAAAACTTTTTCATTATTGGATTTTATATACAATTTTCCGTTATTTGAATAAAAAACAATTCCGTCATCTGATGAAAATACAGGGAATACCGTATTTGTAGTTGTTTCATCAACACGCATTTTCATAGTATTTAGATTAACAGTAAATTTATAATCTCCGGAAACCGGCATTACAAATTTATAATCGTTTCCTCCGCCATTTAAGTAATTTTCTTCATACACAATATTGTGCTCTGAACCAGCCATTACCTGCTCATCGGGAGAAGTCGCAACATAACATTTTCCCCACGTACCTTTCCGTTGCAGAAATTTAAACTGTCCTGGCGTTGCTGTTCCTTCCCATTGATAAATGCCCGCTTGAATCTTATTCATCAGTTTAGGTACAGTATTCGACCAACCACAAGACATCGCATCCCCTGTAATAAAGATGGCAAGTGGTGTTTCATCTTTCTTAGGAACAAATTCTTCAATACTGATTGTTAAATCAAGTGTATTGATTTTTATTACATAATATCCATCACAACTTCTATCAGCAGGGATGTACCATTTGTTGTCTTCTCCTCCCAAGCGCATTTTGGATGCCTGATTTAAAGGAATATCTCCAGAAATGTCAGGATGATAGTTTTCACTCCAACTTCTTCCTAAAAGGAACTTAATACTTCCGCCTTCACTGCCTACTGGATTGTAATGAATTTCACCTTTGTAATAAAATACAAAAGGGTTTTCATTGCTTTTTTCGAGCTCCACTGCATCTTCAAGAAGCCAATTTGAAGCATTAAGGTTAAAAGGGCCTCCCATTATGTAAATATAATTTGGAGGAGTTATGCGCTCTGCTATGAGACTTTTATCTTTTCTTCCAATGGTAAGTGTAACTTTAAAATAATCTTGCTCACCAACATAACGTATGCGCATACCTGTTTCGTTAGCTTCTGTCTCTTCACGCAGAGTAATGGATTGTTCCAAGGGGTCATTGTCTCCACAGACTTGTACATAAGTTTTTATTCCATCTGTTATTTTAAACTGTTGATTGGTCAATTTTCCAATATATACAAATTCCTGAGAATTTTCAGAATCCTGTGTAAAAACAGCTTTTTCACCATTAGGAACAGCAGCTCCTATAATTTGCCAATCGGCATACAGATTAAGCGAAAATACAATAATTAGGATATTTAAAATTAATATCTTCTTATTAATTGTTCTCATAAGGATTTAATTTTCAATAATAATTTTAATTGTCGCATCGCAAGACTGAGAAGGAATTAAAACAATTAATTTCTTTTCAGCTTCTATATATTGATATGCGCCTTCTATACCGGAAGAAAATTGTACTGAAGTTGGTTCATCCCTTGCAAGAAGTTCTAACCGATAAGCGCGTTTCTCTGGCATCCCATTAAACGAACCTACTCGAGGATAAATAGTACATGTAGTAATGTTGCCTTCTTGAGCTTGAGTAATTTTTGTAAAAGTACATTCAGTATCATAATTATAACTATTTCCTTCATCTTCATAATAATTCAATTCACCTGCATTGCCTGGAGCAAATTGAAGAATAAGTGTGTCAGGACGAGCTTTCAAATGAAAAATTTTAGGATATAGAGGAATAATAGCACCTTCTTTATAATAGTAAGGTATTTGATCACGACTGAAATTGTGAGTAATTACTTGATTGCCTTGACAAACTTCTCCGGTGGAAACTTCATACCATTTACCTTCTGGTAACCATATAGTTTTAGCAATAGAATTTGTTCCTTTGTCAGATTGGGTAATTGGTGCAACCAAAATATCATTCCCAAACATATATTGACCTTCATACGAATAAGCTTCATCCAATTCAGGATAATCATAGTACATGGGTCGGCACAATCCTATACCTGTATCATATGAATAGCGTGCATAGGTATAAATATAAGGTATCAAACTATATCGAAGATAAATAGCATCCCGCATCTGTTTAAAATTAGGAAAATGCCAAATTCTGCGTTCGATGTTTGAGGCATTAGTTGCATGAGTCCTCAATATAGGTGAAAAAACACCGTACTGAATCCATCGCAAGTAAAGTTCAGGATCGTTGTCACCACTTTGTTGATGTCCCCCAATATCATGACTCCAATAAACATAACCAACATTTGATGCTGTTGATGTGAAATAAGGTTGGAAAGCAAGTGTTGGAAAAGTAGCATAAGTATCTCCGGAAAAGCCAATAGGATATCGATGATTTCCCAAACCACCCCAACGATGAAAAATAAATGGCCGATCTTGTTGTTTTAGTTTTTTATCAGAAAAAAACACATGATTGAGCCAAAAAGTATTTCCCAAATTAGGTTCATTACGAGCAATTAACCATTGTTGCCAATCAAGCCACCAAAAATCTACCCCAATATTTTCGTGAGGTCTGAGAATGCGATTAAAAAAAGCTTCATAAAATGGCTTTTTTTCAATGTTCCAAGGAATTGTACTATTGTCTGTTACGCCTAAATCTGCAGCAAGTAAATTGTAATTGTCTTCCAAAGGATATATACCATCTGCTGGATGTAAATTTAACGTAGTTTTTATATTTTGACTATGTAACCAAGCAATAAAACCTGCAGGATCTGGGAACAAAGCCTTATTCCAAGACCAACCGGTCCATTCAGTATTATCTGTACTTCCCGTTTTCCCGTTTCTATGCCAATCCATATCAATAACAAGGACATCCAAAGGAATTTCATTTGCCTTGATTTCATTAACTATGTTTCTCATATCCTGCTCGGTATAGCGCTGATATTTTGAATACCAATATCCGAAAACATATAGTGGAGGCAATGGAATTTTCCCAGCTATTTTTGTAAAATCGCTCAGTGCTTTTTTATAGTCATGCCCATAACCAAGAAAGTACATATCGAGTGAATTGGGATCAGCACGCTGAGCGACCCAATCAACGCCGGGACTACCATCAAACATTAAACTTAAACTACCATCTTTTCTAGGCTGTTTTTCATCTATTACCGCCCAACCAGAACGAGATATGATACCATCTTCAAGCCAACTGCGAACATCTCCTTCTGCATTGTCGAGAGTTCTGGTTGTTCCTTTTAAATTGTATGGATCTTTTTTCCCGGGATACCAAACAATATTTTCACCGTTGACTTGTAAAGATATTTGTAGATTTGGATTACAAACATCACTATTTATTGGATAAGTACCAATTTTATATTGTAACTCAAGTTTTGATGTATTAATAAATAAATATCCGTTTTCTTCACGAGTTGTAAAAGTTGGAACAGGTAAATTACGATTTACAACGACAAATGAAGCTCTATCTTCAAAAATATTTTTTTCGCTCCATTCAATACGAATTATTTCAGGAGTTAGAACGGTAAATCTCATATTTCCTGAAATAACTATAGCAGAACTATTCGCTTTAGGATTATTTTGAGAAAATAGCGAAAAGGGGAACAATAAACTAACAATAATAAAAAAATAAGATATAAAGTTTTTCATGTATTTAAAACTTGATTTTAATGCTAATTACAAAAAAATTATTAATTTTCCACTAAAAACTAAGTATTCTTTGTAATTAGCATTTCATAATTCAACAATATTATTTTGATTCAAAATAAGGTGCATCTTTTCTTGTGTTACTTGGCACTGCCCCTGCTATTGTAGGCCATCCGTCTGCATCCCATATAATTTCATCCATCATTAACGGGCGTCGTGTTGCTCCATTAGGGAGCAAAGGATTTGAATATTTTATGGCATGATAGATAATAAAATATCGTCCTTTATCATCCTTAATAATTTCTCCATTATGACCGGGACCAACCCAACCCACATTTTTATCTCCATATAAAAATGGAGTTCCTTCTACGCCATCATTGAGAATACTCGCTCCACTTTTAGAAACATAAGGGCCTTTAATATTAGTGGATCTGGCAACAGTTAGATGATACAGACTGTTTGCTCCTTCGCAGCAATTTCCACTCGATCCAAAATAATAATAATATCCATCGTGTTCATAAATATACGAACCTTCAAAAGAATTGCCTGCAATTTTAAATTTCGTATCAAGTTTTGGAGTTTTCATATCAGACATTTCTACACCATAAATTCCAGCAAAACTGCCCCAAAAAAGATATGCTTTTTTGTTTCGACCAGACCCAACTTCAATATAAAATTGATCAATACTGTTTCTAACTCCGCTCGATTGGACATCCAAAACTTTTCCCAAATCTTCGAAAGGTCCGGTAGGGTTTTGTGATTTTGCAACTCCAATTCCGGGGTTAGAATCACCCCATGAAGAAAAGCTATAATACAGGTAATAATATCCGTCATTGGAATTAAATAAAATTTGTGGAGCCCAAAGATAGCCTCCAGAATGCCATGTTGGTTTTGTCTGGAAAGCGTCAGCCACATATTCCCATTTTATCATATTTTTAGATTTTATAATGGGGATCAATCTGTTTTTTCCTGACTCCCATTCATTTTCAGTACCATAAGCATAAAACCAACCGTCACTGGCCTTAATAAATGAAGGATCTGCCAAGTCTGGTTCAAAAAGTGGATTTTGATATAACGTATCGGGAACGCTGGTTTCTGTCCAAATAAGAACTTCCTCTTTTGAATTATTGCAGGCAAAAAAAGTTGCAAGCAATATTATGCAGAAAACTGTTATTGTAAAGATTAACAATTTATTTTTCATAATTATTTATTTTTTATTTGTATTAGAAATTACTTTAATTAAAACAGAAAAATTTCTGTTATTCATATCCGGGATTCTGTTTTAAACCTTTTACCAAATTTACTTCTCTGTAAGGTATGGGGAAACGATTACTCTTCCCAATTACAAAATTGGCAAATTCGCTATCACGATTCGTAAGCCATGCAATTTTATCCGCTGAATCAAAAAAGCCCCAACGTTCCAAATCAAGCCATCTCCAACTTTCACCCGCAAGTTCACAGGATCTTTCGTGGATAATTTGCTCACGCATTTTTGCTGGATCATTTCCAATGCCTGTGAAAACAGTCGAATTTTCCAAGTCGGGTAAGTTCACTCTGCGACGAACCTTGTCGATATATTGGTAAGATTCGGAAGTACGTCCTAATTCATTAAGAGCTTCAGCATACATAAGATAAATATCGGCCAAACGCACTACACGAATATTGATTCCATTATTTTCATGGTCTTCTGTAGTTCGTGTATCGTAATTGGTATATTTTTTCCAATAAACCTTAGCACGTTTAACTGATGAATTAGGATCATTTTCCCATTGTAACCATGTTTTACCATAAAAAAGTTCACTCAAATTATTTGGATCATAATAAAATAAAGTATTCTTCAATCGAGGATCAACTTTTCCATCAATTGTTCTTTCCAGCTCCAAATCGGTCTTAACTATATTACTGGCTGTTCCGTCATCATAGGAGCATCCATTAGCAGGCAAGCCTAAAAATTTAGCACGCTCGTGACTAAGTTGAGTAACCCCATTTACAGGGCCAGACATGAACTGTACCTCAAACAAAGATTCGGAATTATTTTCATTTGTTTCCGTAAAATTATCTCTATAATCGGCTACAAGCTCATACAAAGGTTGACCTGCACTATTTTTAAGAGAAAAAATTGAATCTGAATAACTTATAACCTTTGACCATTCATGCAACTGAGCAGAAACCTTTACCAACATACCTAAAGCAGAACCTTTTGTTACCCGACCCAAATCTTTTTCATCAGGCCAATATGCTGGCAAACGTTTTCTTGCTTCTTCAAAATCTTTCTGTGCCTGTAAATAAATATCGGTCTGTTCAAAAATAGTTGGATTATCTTCCACATAAGAAGTCAATGAAATGGGACCTCTTCCATATACTCCAGCAATATTAAAATACCCAATTCCACGCAGAAAATATGCCTGTCCAATTATTTTTTCGCGTAAATCATTATCTTTCAAAGGTGCATTCGGAGCATTATCTAAAACCTGATTTGCCCAAAATATACCTTTATACAGATCCAACCAAGTGTAAAGCACTGCTTCTGCTCCATCATTATTTATAGTTTTAAAATTGGAATAAGATTGAAATGTTGGATTTGGTGAAGTCGAATAACCTTCATCGGAACGCGAAATATACAAAATATGCAGCCATCTTCTATATTCACCATTAAAACGCAATGGTCGATAAGCAGCATTTAAACCATCAATCAAATCCTGTTCAGTTTTCCAAAAATTGGAAGTATCCTGCTGGTTAGGATTAGTAAGATTAAGCATATCATCGCAAGATACAAATGCAACTAATCCAAGAACAACAATTAATAATTTAATATTTTTCATAAGATACAATTTTTTTCGTTAACAATTAAAAAGTTACTTGCAAACCGCATGTAAAAGAACGTACTGGAGGAAAGTGTCCATCATCATATCCTTTGGCAAATACACTGCCCCCTGATATTTCAGGATCAAATCCAGAATAACCGGTTAAAGTAAACAAGTTTTGTCCGGTTAAATAAATTCTGCATCGTTCTAAAAGATTTGTTTTATTCAACATCTTTGTAGGGAGCGAATAACCTAATTGAAAGTTCTTTAAACGCAAATAATCTCCATGTTCAATCCATCTATCACTATAAGCAATGGTATTGTCTGTCTGCCCTATATAAGGTCGCGGAGTAGTGTTGGAAGTTCCTTCTCCATTCCAATATTTTAAGTTTTTTGGATAATTTGTTGTACCATTCATTGATTCCAAGTTAACCTTAACATTATTGTAAATCAAATTTCCATAAACTCCATAAAAGAATAGATTAAAATCAAATCCTTTATATTCACAAGAAAAATTAAGTCCACCTTCAAATTTTGGCAATGGACTGCCAATAAATTCACGGTCTCCATTAGTAATAGAGCCATCTCCATCTAAATCTTTATAGCGAATATCACCAGGTTGTGCGTTAGGTTGAATCAATTTTGTAGTTGTTGTTCCAGTCTCTGGATCTACTATTGTAGCTTTATAATTATTTACTTCATCCTGATTTTGAAAAATTCCATCAGTACGAAGTACATAAAATTCTCCAATTGAACGTCCTACTTCTGTTGCACTAACTCCATTTATACCCGAATAATAAATATTATCATTCGCCAAATTGAGTACTTTATTACGAACTGAAGAAATATTTAATGAAACATCATATTTAAAATCTTTTTTTCTTTCGCGATAACCAAGTTGAAATTCAATTCCTTTATTATTCATTTTACCATAATTAGTAATAGGAGAAACATCCGTTCCACTTATCCATGGTAAATCTTTTGTAATCAGCAAGTTGTTCAATTTTGCATCAAAATATTCGATACTTCCATAAATTTTCTGATTTATTAATGAAAAGTCCAAACCAAGATTAAATACAGTTTTTTCTTCCCATTTTAAGTTTGGATTGGCACGTCCTTTTTGAATTTTTCCTGGATAATAAGTTTGATCGCCAGAACCAAATATTGCTCCCTCACTGGTATAAATATAAGTTGCATAAGCATAATTTCCTACTGCCTGCTGATCGCCCAAAGTACCGTAACTGGCACGTAATTTCAAATCATCAATCCAATTGATTTTTTTCATAAACGATTCCTGACTTATACGCCATCCAACGGATGCAGAAGGAAAAGTTGCAAATCGATTGTTGGCTCCAAATCTTGAAGAACCATCACGTCGAATATTTATTTGTGCCAAATAACGATCATTATAATTATAATTTACCCTTCCAAGAATAGAAGTCATGGCATAAGCACCATCCGAACCACTTACCGTTTTGTCTACTGTTGTCTGATCAAGCACCCATAAGCCGGGAGTTGCTATATTATATCCAATAGCTGTATTACCACGGCTGGTGGTTTTCTGAGCCGTATAACCCAACAAGGCATCAAAACTGTGTTTATTTATACTTTTTTGATAAAACATCGTATTTTCCCAAATCCAAGACAATTGATCTCCATTATTTTCTTGCAATGAAGTTTCATATTTTTCTACAGTTAAATATCTTATCTGCTTGTACGTAGTTTTATATCTGTCGAAGTAATTAAAATATTCTATTCCTAGATTGGTTTTTATCTGTAACCCTTTTATGGGTTCAACCTGAAAGAATCCGTTCCCTAAAACTCGGTTGTTATATTGGTTGTAATCTCGTGTTTCTTGTAATCCAATTGGATTGGAACCATAAGTAGGATATGAAGAATTACCATAACCATACTCTTCAGGATTATCAGGATTTCGAACAGGGATTATTGGAGGCATAAGAGCTAAGTCTACGAAAGGAGAACCTATTAAAGGAACTGATATAGAACGTCCCAATGTAAAATTTTCTCCAACAGTAAATATTCCCTTTCGTGCTTCTGTATTGCTGCGAAGATTAAACCTTTGATGTGAAGGACCTATAACAACTCCATCCTGATCGTAATAATTGAAAGAAAACAAATAATTACTATTTTTGCTGCCTCCGGAAATACTTAAATTGTAATCCTGAGTAGTACCTGTTTTAAAAAAAGCATCTTGCCAGTCGGTATTGATTAACACTTGACCTTGTGCAGGCTCGCCCGGCCATTGCAAATCTGCATTTTCATAAGCTTGTCGTTGGGTATGTAAAAATTCGAGACTGTTCATCATTTCAAGACGCTTAGAAATATTTGAAATTCCATAAGAAGCGTTGAAATCTATGTTCATTTTTCCTTCTTTTCCTTTCTTTGTTGTTATTAAAATCACGCCATTAGCGCCACGTGCACCATAAAGTGCTGCGGCAGCTGCATCTTTTAATACCTGAACACTTTCAACATCATTCATACTGAATTCGCGTTGAGAACCTTGCATGATAACACCATCAATTACATACAAAGGTGAAACATTGGACATACTACCTATTCCTCTGACATTAATTTCGGCAACAGTTCCCGGTTCACCTGAAGAAGTTACATGCACTCCCGTTGCTAAACCTTGAAGAGCTATCCCGATATCGGGCGTAACTTGCTTTTTTACCGTTTCGGTATTAACTACACTTATTGCTCCCGTTAAATCTTTCTTCTTTTGCGTTCCATACCCTACAACTACAACTTCATCCAACAATTTGGTATCTTCTTTTAAAACAATAGTAAATGGTGAAGTTGTAACTTTAATGTTCTGAGGCAAATAACCTATTGATGAAAATTTTAGAAGGTTGTTTTCAGGATTTAGCTTTATTCGGAATTTTCCGGAAATATCAGTTGTCGTTGCTTCTTTGCTGTTTTCTGCTTGAACAGTTACACCTATCAAAGGAACCCCGGCTTCATCAGTAACTACTCCTTCAACAACACTTGGTAATGACTGCGACTTAACCGTCATCAAACTAAGAAAAAGAAATGCACAAATCAGCACCTTTCGAATTGGTCTTTTTTGTAGCGAACTACCCTCGTATAGGCTTCGTAAAAATAAGCTCATGTTACTCATAAATATTAAATTTAGTTTATAAAATGATTTTTGAATATAACAATTTGTATTTCATATTTCAAAAAAACAATGTAAAAAAATAACAGTCTTACATGCTAATAAAAAAGTGATTTTTATTTTGTTCTTCTACCAATAAAAGAAAAAAATACTTGATTATAAGATTCTTAATAGCTATGGCATAGAAAAATAATTGTTGAATAGTGTCAGCAATTGATGAAAAATGTACAAACCCTACAAAAAGGATATAACAGAAAAAAGTTACGACATTTTAGGAGTTAAAAGATAAATTATTGATAATAAAATATTTATAAAGAAATAAATTAAATATTTTATTTCTCCTGAAGTCCTAAAAATATTTATTTCCTCTTTCTTAGTGTAACAAAAGTAGATACTAAAATAAATTCACCATAGAATTTTTGTATCAAAAAATGAAAAAATATTATCAATAACATTTCAAAGAGCGAAAATTGTCAATGCTTTCTCTCAATAAATCTTTGAATTACAAAATCTATTAACTGAAAGGAAAAAGGGGAAATCTTCTTACGGATTGAAAAACAAATACATAAATTAAATCTCAATAGAAAAGAATAGAATAAATTCTGTTTTTGGACAATGAAACAAATACGCTAAAAAATTTCTACCTGACCTACAAAAAATCACGATTTATTTCTAAACAAAAAAACCGGTTGAATTACAACCGGCTTTTTTGCAAAATTAAAAACTCAGGATTTTGATAGAAATTTTAAAATTTAAAACCTAATGTTATGACAAAATTATTGTTTGTTGTGTTGACATTTGCCGGTGAACCTTGAACACCTTCCGCCAGATTATTCGAATTGTATGGATAGTACTTTTCCTTGTTCAGCTTATTCATATAGGCAAAATCCAAAAACCATGATTCTTCTCGATAGCCAAAACCTCCGGTAATATATTGGGTACTGTTGTGCAGAAAATATTCCGTATCGGTGCGAATGGTATTGTCCTTCATGAATTTTTGTGCATTATCGGGATTTACTTTGTCCATAAAAGCATAACCTCCGCGCAATGAAAAATTATCGGTTAGCCTGTATTCGGCGCCCAATTTAATGGTATTGACCGAATTGTAAGCCGTATTCATCCCTTCGTTCTCATCAATAAAATCATAGGTGGAATTATTGTTGTCCATTAACTTGGTTGTTTTCATGTCGATATAATCATATTCGGCACTGATCAATCCGTTTTTCCCAAAAAGATAGGCAACACTGGCAGTAAACTGAAGTGGCGTTTGAAGTTTAAAAGAATTGTATCCACTCGGAGTACGGATATACCCTTTTTGTTGAGTATCATAATTGAGCAAGGAAGTATAATCTTCCGATATGGAAAAAATTGTTGGTGTCTGAAAAGATATTCCCATCCTAAATGCATCTATTGGACGCAATATGGCACCAATATTTAAATTGAAACCATTTCCGGATGACTCAATAGTATTATACAAGTTCATACTTCCACCCAGATTAAAAGCTTCATTATATTTAGTAGTAGCATTATAGTAGATACTTTGAATGTTGGCTGTTACTCCCAAATAAAATTGATTGCTGAAATTCCCTGCCCAGCTGAAAGAATACTCATTAATAGATCCACTTTCGGTTAAATAATATGATGGAGTAACTTTTTCGCCATCAGACAACGAAGAGTTCCAACTGTTACTGGTACCAGGATTGATTAAATAACCTTCGTATGCTAAAACTGACAGCCATGGAATATAAGTATTGTCGAACGGCTCATAAGAATCTGTACTTTGCAAGTCGGTTTCAGGAATTCCTTGAGTAAAATAAGCCATGTAATCGGTCATGGAGGATGATGACAAACCACCATGAATATTTAATTGACGATTGAAATCTTTCAATTTCTGAAATGAAAAGGAAAAATTAGAATTTTGCAATCCGCTGGTTTTTCCACTTTTACTTCTTTGGGTAGCAGAAGAAATAACCAGCGAAAAATTATTGGTTCCCAATTTGTAAAGATTATTCGCACTATTCACCCCATACCAGTTTGCATCCGTATTTTGCCTTAGGATATTTAAAGTTCCCGTCATTTCGGGGCTTCGATAAATTCCAAGACCTGCCGGATTATCCTTGATAGCGGAAGCATCTCCGCCAACAGCTCCCATAGCTCCTCCCATGCTCATATAGCGTGCTGTTCCTACAATATCGGGAATAACAAATTTCGAAATATCCAATTCACTTTGTGCACTTATCATGAAGCTATTCAGCAATAAAGCCACTATCCCAATTCCTTTTTTCATATCGATTATTTTTTTAAAAAGTAGTTAAAGAATACTCTTTCCCTCTCCGTTTCTCAAAATTTTATAGATTTAAGTAAATTCTGATTTTTATCTCCTTCCTCCACTGCTTCGGCTCGATCCACTACTTGAACTTCCTCCGCCGGAACTGCTTCCCGAACTGCGCGAGCCACCGGAATAGGAACTGCCGGAACTTCGAGAACTATTGTCGGAACTGCTGGGCGTGTAAGAAGATCTTCTTTCTGAAGAACCGGAAGATGGAGTATAAGAACTTCGTGAACCGGTTTGAGGCGTTGCAACCGAATTTCCGCTATTTCCGGAGCTGGTTCTCGGTCGCGTATTAATGGTTTCTGTGGTTCTGCGCGAAGAATTTCCACTATAAATTTCTGTCGAACGAGTTCCTGAAGTACCGGTAACTTCATTCTGACTTCTTGTTCCGGTTGTGGTTCTGCCCGAATTGATAGAAGATCTTGAATTATCATAACTTGAAGTTGAGCTTCTGCGGCCAGTCGAATTTATGTCGGACGAAACAGAACTTCTGGAACCGCTACCACTTACAACCGTATAAGGGTTGCCACTTCGGCCAGTCGAAGAGCTTCCGCCGGCTACGCCGGAGAGAATGCCTGCTCTTGTAGAACTATTGGTATTCGAATTTCTCGAACCATTAGCAACCTGACGGCGATAGGCTTCATTATGACTTGGATCAACAGATTTGTAAAAAGGTCGACTCCAGCCGTAATATCCATAATAAGGATAACCATAATAAGGACTATAGTAAGTGGGATAATAATACCATGGATCGTAATACCATGGGTCGTAATACCACGGGTCGTAATACCACGGAGAATATGCCCACGAATGGTATCCGTAAAAAGAATACGGATAATAAAGACTGCTTCGCCAATACCAGCTATTATAACTGAATGGACGATAGTAATAATCAAACCATGCAGGATTGGTCCATGTAGGAGTAATCCATGCGTAAGACCCGCCTACATAAACATTCCATTGATCATCGTCCAAAAAATAGATATCCATGTATTCGGGGTCAGAAATATGAATGGTAAATCTTGGATCGTGAAAACGGCGAATTCTTTCAGCATATTCGTAATCCGATTCGCTTCCATTAAAATCTCTCAAATAATAACCTTCATCTGCAGCAAGTGTATCAGAGTCAACTGTTGTACTGTCATTGGCTTTAGCTATCAATAATCGTGAAGAATTATTTTGTGCATCTTCATTTCGGTCGATAAAAATAATTTCTTTTGCTCCATTTTTGGTATTGGGCTTTTTATTGGGCTCAGTAGTTATCTTGGCGGCATTTTTTGCATCGTCCCACGAAAAATACACATCATCGGTCGATGCCTTGTTTTTCTGTCCATATCCCGGCAAGGCAAGGAGAACAGAAAAAAATAAAATAGATAATTTTGCGGGTTTCATGATATTACCTCCTGTGTTTTGTAGATAGATTTTGCAATTATATAAGCATCAATAATTGTACCATTGTAAGAAAAAAGCATACTTATTTTTACGGTTTTACTAAAAAGTTAGTCGATTGAAGAACTCAACAAAAATATGTAATTTTGTTGACTTTTATATTTTAGATTTACTTTTTTTGAAAAGGTTTAATTCGTTTATGGTTTCTTAGCGATTTTAACGCGTCAAATATTCAAATATTATGGATTATCTTGAAGTAAATTTTACGCTGTCCCCTTATGAAGAGTTTATTGCCGACCTTTTGATGGAGACATTGGGAGAAATAGGATTTGAAAGTTTTCAACTTACTGATCAACAGTTTTTTGCTTATATTCAAGAAAACAATTTCAACCAGAAAATACTCGATGATAAGTTGTCCAAATTTGAATATCCTATTTCCATTGATTACAATATATTATTGTTGGAAAATAAGGACTGGAACGAAGAATGGGAAAAAAATTCATTTCAACCAATAATGATTGATAAGGATTGTGTGGTTCACAGTTCTTTTCACCAGAATGTTCCCGAAGCAAAATACGATATCGTCATCAATCCAAAAATGGCATTTGGCTCTGGTCATCACGAAACGACCGCAATGATGCTGAGTGAGTTGTTGAAAATGAATCTGGAAAATAAAAATCTTTTGGACATGGGCTGTGGAACGGCGGTATTGTCCATTCTGGCATCCTTGCGCGGGGCTTCATCAGTGGTAGCGGTTGACATTGACGACTGGTGCATTGAAAATTCAACGGAAAACATTCGATTGAATAAAATAAAAAACATAGAACTCAAAAAAGGTGGAGCCGAAGTGCTTAAGGATTTGCATGTTGATATAGTGCTTGCCAACATAAACAGAAATATTTTGCTGAAAGATATGAAATTTTACGCAGCTTGTTTGCCGACAGGAGGAGAACTCTATCTAAGCGGATTTTATGTGGAAGATATTCCTATGATTGAGGCAGAAGCTGAAAAAAATGGGTTGCAGTTGGCGTATTTCAAAGAGAAAAACAACTGGGCATTGGTAAAAACGATAAAAAAATAAACATTCTCTTCATAAAAAACATCAATAGACGCTTTTTTCAAAAAAAGTCTATTGATGTTCAAAACCTGAGGGAAAAAAGTCAATTAACTTTTTTAATCAATTCCATTCCTATTTGCAAAGCTTTTTCGTTTTGCGGAATCAAATGATGATGACGTTCGGGCAACGATTTTTTCAAACCTTCCAGCACATTCTCTATCTTCACAATGGGTCTGACTTTTAAAAATCCTCCCAAAATAATCATATTGAGCGTTTTGGCAGCATTATGAGCTGTTGCATATTCTGTTGCATCGATTCGATACACATTGATATCGGTGCGTGTAGGAAATTTGTGAAATCCGTTTCCGTCAAATATCAAGGTACCGCCGGGTTTCACCTTGCTTTCAAATCTTTCCAGCGAAGGCTGATTTAAAACGATAGCAGTATCATAGGAGCTCAAAACCGGCGAGCTGATTTTTTCATCGCTTAAAATAACCGTAACGTTTGCTGTTCCCCCGCGTTGTTCAGGCCCGTATGATGGCATCCAACTCACTTCCTGGCCTTGCATCAAGCCTGAATATGCGAGAATTTTCCCCATGGAAAGCACACCTTGTCCACCAAAACCTGAAATAATGATTTCTTCTTTCATCTGTTTATTGTTTTTTCAATAATACTTTCTCTTTTAAAACAAATAAGTTTACCTTAAAATCAATATGATTTATTGTTATTATTCTAATTTATGATCAGTGTAGAAATTCGGTATTTAAAGAGCATTGAAATATCGATTAAATGTCTTTTAAATCTCCCAGCGGATAGGCAGGGAACATATTTTCTTCCATCCATTTGTTGGCATTTTCAGGTGTCATTTTCCAGCCTGCGTTACAGGTAGAAACGACTTCTACTATGGAAGTTCCTTTATTTAACATGGAATTTTCAAAAGCTTTCTGAATGGCTTTTTTTGCTTTTCGCACTCCGGCTATCGACTGAACACTTTGACGCGTAACATAGCAAGTTCCGGGCAATTGTGCCAACAAATTGGTGATATTCAGAGGATAACCATTCAATTCTGTTTTCCGCCCATAAGGAGTGGTAGAAGTTATCATATCCGGCAGTGTGGTTGGTGCCATTTGTCCACCTGTCATTCCGTAAATACCGTTATTGATGAAAATGATCACAATATTTTCACCACGATTACAAGCATGAATCGTTTCGGCTGTTCCAATAGCAGCTAAATCGCCATCTCCTTGATAGGTAAACACGTAACGATCGGGCAATAATCTTTTAATGGCAGTTGCCAAAGCCGGTGCTCGTCCGTGAGCAGCTTCCTGCCAGTCGATGTCAATATAATTGTATGCAAACACGGCACATCCTACCGGAGCTATTCCTATGGTTTTATCCTGAATGTCCATTTCATCAATTATTTCGGCAATGAGCCGATGAACTACGCCATGACTGCAACCGGGACAATAGTGCATATAAGTTTCTTTGAGTGATTTGGGTTTTGCATAAACCAAATTCTCAGGACTAATTATTTCGTTGTTCGACATTTTTCTAAATTTTTGAATGAATAATACTGTTAATTAAACTTCAGCAAATGAATTAACCGGCTGAAGAATTATTTTTATTTGATCAGTTTGGATACCAAAGCATCGTAAACTTCATCGGGTGAAGGTACTATTCCGCCCAACCGACCAAAAAATTCAACGGGAACTTTTCCATTAACTGCCAGACGCACATCTTCCACCATTTGTCCGGCATTCATTTCGATAGAAATCATTCCCTTGACCGACGAAGCTAATTGATTAATAATATCCTTTGGGAAAGGGAAAAGGGTAATGGGACGCAGCAAACCGGCCTTGATTCCATTCTCGCGTGCCATTTCAACCGCTTTTTGACTCACACGGGCGCAAGTTCCAAAAGCTACAATAAGGTAATCGGCATCATCAGCCATATAAGTTTCGTAACGAACTTCATTTTTTTCCATCTCCCGATAACGTTTCTGTATTCTCAGATTAATGGCTTCCATTGCTTCAGCTTCGAGCGCCAAGGAAGAAATTACATTTTGTGATCGGTTGGATGGCTTACCCAGCGTCGCCCACGGACATTGTTCACGAATTTCATCGTCGGTGCGACGTGGTTGGAAAGGAGGCAGCACCACTTTTTCCATCATCTGACCAATAATTCCATCGGCCAGAATCATGGCGGGATGTCTGTACTTAAAAGCTAAATCGAAAGCCAGCGGCATAAAATCGGCCATTTCCTGCACGGAAGCCGGAGCTAACGTTAGAAGTTTATAATCACCGTGTCCACCACCTTTTACTGCCTGAAAATAATCGCCCTGACTGGGTTGAATCGTTCCCAAACCCGGACCTCCGCGCATTACGTTAACAATTACGCAGGGTAACTCTGCACCCACCATATAGGAAATTCCTTCCTGCATTAAACTGATACCGGGACTGGATGAGGAAGTCATGGCTCTTTTTCCACAACCTGCAGCTCCATAAACCATGTTGATGGAAGCTACTTCGCTTTCGGCCTGTAATACCACCATACCGGTTGTCGTCCATGGTTGCAGTTCCATTAAGGTTTCCATAACTTCCGACTGAGGAGTAATGGGATAACCAAAATATCCATCGCATCCACAACGTATGGCTGCATGGGCAATGGCTTCGTTTCCCTTCATCAGAAGGACTTCTTGTTTGTTATCTGTTTTTGAGTTTTTGTTCATTTTTTTACAATTTAAACATTGAATAAATACGATGAAGAGTAATAATTTATTGTACTCTCATTTTATAAACCGTGATACAAGCATCGGGACAAACATAGGCACAAGCAACACAACCAACACATGCATCAGGATTACTCAGGAAAGAATAGTTGTATCCTCTTGAATTTGCCTCCTTCGACAGCGATAAAGCTTTGGGTGGGCAAGCTACGACGCACAGATTGCATCCTTTACAGCGTTCCGTATCTACGACCACAGTTCCTTTTATTTTAGCCATTCTGTTTATATTTTAAATTTTTTTTCTTCGCAAAAGTAGTGAAATTTGAGAAAATTGTTGGAATTTTTTTATCCAAATTCTTCAAATGAAAGATGTTTTTAAAAATTTTAAAATGTAATTATTTGATTTTCAGTTATTTCTTTTGACTAAACAACCAGCTTAAAAAATCAGGTTGAGCAAAAGCAAAATCCCAACTGTTATGTTTAACTCCGGGAAATTCAATATATTCAACTTTAGTCGATCCAAGCGCTTTTAATTCAATATAAGCATTGCGGGAATGTTCGGGAGAAACCACATCATCGCTGCCACCATGATAAATTCTGATGGGCATGTGTTTAACATTCTTCAGCCTTTCCAAACTTACACCTCCACAAATAGGAATAGCTGCTGCAAAAGTTTTGGGCTGACGACAGATTAGGTCGAATGTTCCCATTCCTCCCATGGAAAGTCCCATAACATAAATCCTTCGGCTGTCTACAGCCTCTTCTTTCCTGATTTGTTTAAGCAACCGAATAACCATTTGCATGGATGGTGTTGGCTCTTTGGAATTTATGAAAGAAAATCCGTTATCCCATTCTTTAATTGGCGCCCAAAAACCATTTTCAGGACATTGCGGAAAAACTACAATGGCGGGATATTTTTGTCGGTTCTGCGGATCGGTGAAAAGAGAAGCGCCGTGTACCAGCTGTTTTTCGTTGTCATTTCCTCTTTCTCCAGCTCCATGTAAAAAAAGAACAAGTGGATAAGAAGCAGACTTGTTGTAATTTTCGGGGTATAAAATGCGATAAGGCAAGGTATCTCCTTTGTAAATAAATACTTTTTTCAGAAACAACTCATTTTGAGCCTGAGACAAAATACTCACGAACAAAAAAACGCTCAATAAAGAAAAAAACTTTTTCATAAGCCGATAGTTTTAAAAATAAATTAATGAATGCTTTTCAATGAATGATTATATGGACTTTAAATTTGAAGGAATTTTTCGTTGTAGATTTAGCGTTAATATGAATTTTATATAACAAAAAAACTTTTCAAAAGTTTTACTTTTTCCACGATCGATAAGGATTTTTTCTGAGCATGGCATTGTAATATTCTGGTTTTCCTGTAACTTCTTCTCCCAACCAGTCAGGTTTTAAAACCGTCTGTTCCTCATTTTCCAATTCGATTTCGGCCAAAATCAATCCTTCATTTTCACCAAAAAATTCGTCTACTTCAAAACACTGCCCCCGATAAACAACTTCGTAACGCTTTTTTTCAATAATGCCGGGCTCACAAATTTTCATTAATTCCTGTGCTTCGTCAACAGGGATTTCTTTTTCCCACTCGAAGCGGCTCAATCCCGAAAGATTGCTTTTCCCCTTAATAGTAAGGAAAGCAGAAGTATCCA
>Ga0208695_1000998_pt1 | contig 25611 bp, 21 predicted proteins | sample AD_UKC111_MetaG_FD_184449 | JGI IMG/M metagenome (GOLD analysis project Ga0208695, IMG submission 184449) | Active sludge microbial communities of municipal wastewater-treating anaerobic digesters from Hong Kong - AD_UKC111_MetaG (SPAdes)... | ecosystem: Engineered > Bioreactor > Anaerobic >...
ACTACACCACCACCAGCGTGGGGATCGCCTCCACCCGCCCGGGCGAAAAGGATGCCGTCAGCCTGATGCGGGATGCCGATACCGCCATGTACCGCGCCAAGGCGGGCGGTGCCAACCGCTGCGAGATCTTCAGCGAGCGTATGCACGCCCGCGCCCGCAAGCTGCTCAAGCTGGAGGCGCAGGTGCGGCGGGCGGTGCTCCAGTCCGAGTTCCAGGTGTACTACCAGCCCATCGTCACCGCCCAGGAGCGCCAGGTGGTTGCCTACGAGAGCCTGATCCGCTGGAAACACCCCCAGCAGGGCTTCCTGCTCCCCGGCGATTTCCTGCCCCTGGCTGCCGAAGCCGGGCTGATGCACGTGATTGACAACTGGATGCTGGAAACCACCGCCGCCCAGGCACAGGACTGGTCCTTTGCGGGCATGCCGGAACGTCCCATCTCGGTCAACATCTCCAGCCAGCGGATGATGGACCCGGCGCTGCCGGACATGGTGCAGGGGCTGCTGACCCAGCATGCCCTGCCCCCCCACACCCTGCACCTGGAAATTACCGAATCATCGGCGATGGAAAACATCAACGCCAGCCTGCAGACCATCACCAACCTGCGCACGCTTGGCGTGCAGTGCTGGCTGGATGACTTTGGGCAGGAATATTCCTCGCTGAGTTATTTGAGCTTCCTGCCGGTAACGGCGTTGAAAATCCCGGCAATCTTCATCCGGGACGTGGACCGCAACCAGGCGATCCTGCGTGCCATCATCCAGATGGCACATGCCCTCAACCTCAAGGTCTGCGCCGAGGGGGTGGAAACCGAGCGGCAGGCGGTTTTCCTGGCGGAAAACGACTGCGATGTGTGGCAGGGCTTTCTCTACTCTCCGCCGCTGCCGGTGAAAAGCCTGGTGGAGCTGGTGCAAAAAGGGGAGTGATCAGCGGTGAAACACCCGCAGCACTGCCATCTTGGTGGGGTGATTGAATGGGGCGGGATCCACAGGCGGTGCAGCCACCCGGGTGTGTGGATAGCCGGTCACGTCCGGCGGCACGGGGAGAATTGACTCCAGTGCCAGCCAGCCGCCCTCGCAAAGTTGTTCCAGCCCGGCGGAAAACTCCGCGCCCGGCACGTAGAGGGCATTATTCACCACCGTCAGCCAGCCGCCGGACCGGACCAGCGGGCGCAGCTTGTTAATCAGCCGGGTGATGGACTGGTTCAGGTCCACCCTGCCCGCCGCAGTGGTGGAAAAGAACGGCGGATCGAGGATGGCGCAGTCGAATTTTTCGCCTGCCTGCTTGAGCCGGGCAGCCACGCGGAAAAAATCGCCCGCCGGGAAGTCTGCTTCCGCCACCGGAAAGCCGTTGAGGGCGCAGGTGGCTTTTGCCAGCGCCAGGAAGCGCGGGTTCAGGTCGGTCTGCACCACCCGCGCCGCGCCACCAGCCAGCGCCGCCGCCCCCAGGCTGCCGGTGTAGGCAAAGGTGTTCAGCACGGTTTTTCCATCCATCTGCTGCCGCAGCCAGGCGCGCAGGGGACGCGTGTCCAGGTAGAAGCCGGCATCCTGGTTCATGCGCAGGTCCACGGCATACCAGACCCCCTCCTCGCAGATACGGTCATCCGGCTGACTGCCCCACACCAGCCGCCCGCGCCGGGCTTCCGCATCCCCGCCACGTTCCTTGAGAATCACCGCCTGCAGCCAGGGGAACTGCTCCAGCAGCCAGCCCTGTGCAGCGGTGATGAGTGGGTGGAGGCTTTCCGGCGGCTCGGCGTGGTTGAAAATCACCAGCGTGCTGCCGTAGAGGTCCACCGCCAGGCGCGGTGCGCCCTCAAGGAAGCCGTTAAATAGACGCAGTGCAGCCCTATGATTGGAATCCGGCAGGGGCAGGCGGGCTTGCACCGCCTGCTGCAGGAGAGCCAGCATATCGGGAGAGGTCATACGACCATTATAACCCGCCTCATTCGCTGGAACGGGGCAGCAGCACCATCCGCAGCAGCAGGAAGACCGCCAGCACCACCAGGATGAGCAGCACCGCCACCGGCTGGGCGGACGCCAGTCCAAAGCCCTGGAAGCGCTCAAAAATCAGCACCGGCACAATCTTGGGATGGTACGCCAGGATGATGACCGCGCCAAACTCCGAGATGCCCCGCGCCCACATCATCAACATGCCGCTGACCACGCCCCGCCAGGCAATCGGCAGCACCACCAGGCGGAAAGACTGCCAGGCGGTGGCTCCGTCCACCAGGGCAGCCTGCTCCAGTTCCACATCCACCAGGGCAAATGCCTCCCGGCTGAGGTTCACCAAGTAGGGCAGGCTGACAAAAGCCATTGCCGCCACCACTCCCGCAACTGAATCCACGAAGGTGATGCCCAGCGGTGCCAGGGTGCGCCCCACCACCCCACGGCTGCCCAGCACCATCAGCAGGGCAATCCCGGCAGCGGTATGGGGAATGACAATGGGCAGGTCAATCAGGCTTTCCACCAGCCGCCTGCCGGGGAAGCGCCGCCGCGCCAGCAGGTATGCCAGCGGAATGCCAGTGACCATCACCAGCACGGTGGCAATTGCCGAGGCGGTGAGCGTGAGGGCAAGCGAATTGCCCACTTCCGGGTCACCCAGGGCTTCCCCCAGTTCGGCGGGGGAGGTGGAAATCAGCGTGGCGGCAAGCGGCAGGAGGACGAACAGCAGCAGCAATCCGCCTGCCACACTGAACAGGACGGTGAGGGTGCGGCGGTTCATGGGGCGGGTTCCACCAGCTTTTGCAAGCCAGGGGGCAGGTTTTCGTATCCCACAGCCAGCACGGGGTCATAGAGAGGGTGGTACATGGCATCCATCAGGGCGCGCCCCTCCTCCCCCAGTAAAAATTCCAGGAAGAGTTGCGCCTCCCTGGGGTGCGGGGCATTGGTTGGGATGGTGATGCCATACCCGATCCGCCCGCCGCCAAACTCCGGTTTTACCGAGGCGAAGCGCTGGAAGTCGAGCTTCACCATCACGCTGCTGTAATCCACGTCCGGCGAGCCGAGATTGAGGCTGTCCGGCAGGGCGACCATTTGCAAATTGTGCTGGCGGGCAACCGATTCGTATTCAAAGGCATAATCAATATCGCCGGATTCCAGCAGTGCCAGCAGGGCAATGCTGCCCCCGCGCATCAGGATGTGGGAACCCGGTTTGGTTTCCAGTACCTCCGGCACATGGATGACCGTCACGCCGCTTTCCCCTGCTTCGGTCTTGATGCCAAAGCGGAACTGCCCGTTGAACATATCCTCAAACAGGGCGGGCTTGTCCAGTTGGGTTTCAGCAAGCTGAAAGATCATCAGCATGCGGTAACCGGCAGCATCAAAGCGGGGGTCCGACAAGCCCACCTTCACATCCGGGCGCAGCAGAATTTCCGCCCAATGATCGGCGTTGATTTCATCAGCGTACCGGCTCTGCGGGGTATAGGCAATCGTCATCCGGTTGGAGGCAAACCGCAGGTGCCAGTTGGCATAGGGGCTGCCGGTTTCGGGGTCCACCGTACCATACATCAGCATTGGGATCAACAGTTCATCGGCGGTGGCAATCACATCAATCTTTTCGTGCAGGTCGGTGGCATGCCGCATCACCTGGATGCTGCCGTGATACTCGGGTAAAACGTCAATGTACGGGTAACGGGTTTCGAAGGCTTTTTCCAGTTCATTGAATGGCTGGATGAGGCTGCCCGCCGCAAAGACGGACAGCGGAATGACGGGCTTGGGAGTGCAGCCTGCCAGGTTGACGAGAAAAGCCAGTGCCAGCAGGGCAGCCAGGCAGGGGCGGATGGATTTCATGGGATTGCCTCCATTGAGATGGAATTGGGAATAATGGCATGGGGATGAAAAGGCACGGCGGACCGTCCATACTGCCTGGGAGCCGCCGTGCCTGTGGATGGGAGACGTTCCGTTGGGGGTCCGGAGCGCCCGAACTGGTTATTTCACTTCCAGTTTCACCACGTCCTTGACCCAGAAATTGCTTTCCATGCCGGGCATGGCGGTGCGCAGCATATCCTCATCAAAGTATATCAGGCAGTCGACACAGGCGCGCACTGCAGCCAGGTCCACCTCGGCGAAGAAATCATCGCTGGCAGTGATGACCAGGGTCTTGGCTTCCGGCTTCACTCCCGCCAGGTCGAGCAGGGCGTTCAGGCGCACGCCTTCCACTTCCATGGCGCCCTTCTTGGGGTGTTCCACCGTCAGCTTGACCACTTCCAGCGCTTCCAGGTCGTCCCAGGTCCATGCCTGTGCGGCATCCACCAGCCCGGTCAGGGTTAGGTCGGCTTCCACGGGGGCGGGGAGGTGCACCACAATTTTCTCAATTGCACCCACCATTTCCTTCTTGGTCAGGTCGGCGCCCACCAGCTTCAGGGGGAAGTTGTCGTCCACCAGCGGGTTTTCATTGACGGCATACGCCACCAGCAGGTTCATGTTGTTCTTAATGCGGGTGCTGTCGAGAGTAACGGTGTAACCATCGGAGGCGATGATGTCCACGGTGTAACCGGCATCCGCCAGGTCCTTGTTGAAAGCGCCGTCATCGTGCTTGTTCTCGTCATCCACCCTGCCCACCAGGATGTAGAGCGGGGTGCCTGCCCAGGTCTGGGCGCTGTCATCCGTCCAGGTGGCGGGGTGGCAGCTGCCGGTGGAGCAGGATTCATAGGAGCCGCGGTCGATGGTATCGGTGATGGCACCTTCCAGCGTCAGCACCCAGTCTTCCACCAGCGGCTTGATGGACATGGTTTCTACAAACTTGACCGACCAGTGACCATCCACCACCTGGTTGTTCTCCTTGCTGATGACCATCAGGCGGAGAATGCCATCGCGTTCGGCATCCAGCGGCTGACCATCCACCTCGTACGCCAGGATTGCTTGGAGGGCTCCGACATCGGCAATTTCATCACCGGTGGCAGGATCGTAGGTGATGAAGTCACCATTTGCCACCTGGTCGTAGGAGAAGGTCATGGAATAGCCATCAGAGGCGATCAACTGGATGCCCATCTCGGAGGAATCCGCACCCACCAGCCTGGCAAGCTCGGTAAGCAGCACGCCCTTGTAGAGGCGGGGGGTGGTGATCTTGCCGGTGCTGGAGATAAAGCCAGCCTGTCCTTCGGCGGAAGGCAGGGCTTTCAGCTCTGCCAGCGTGAAGGTTTTGGTCTCGGTCAAGCCCTCCAGTGTGAGGACGGGTTCACCGGGTTCTTCGGTGGGGACTTCGGTTGGAGCTTCAGTAGCTACCAGCGGCTCGGTGGGAGCGGCAGTGGGGGCAGGCGTGGTCTGGCAGGAAGTCAGCAGCAGCACACCAACCAGGATCAGTAGGGCGATTGCATGTTTTTTCATCTTGTTTCTCCTTGGGAACTGTATTAATTGTAACAACGCAAGTATACAACAATCCTGCCCGGCTGCACAGGCTGGCGGTTAAACAAACCCTCCCCGGGGAGCGTTCCACGGGGAGGTTAGATTGGCGGCTTGACGTTGGGACCCGTCTGCCTAGGAAACCTGCCGGGTGGTGACGTTAAACACGGGCGGATTTTCGAGAGTCTTCTTCACCTTGCACTGGTTGGCGGATTTCACCAGCGCATCGTAATACTTTTCGGGGAAGTCCGGCGGCACCTGGATTTCCAGGTCAATCGAATCCACCATCTGGGTCAGGGGGTTGGAAACCACCCGCTGGACAATCTGGATGCCATCCGTGGGCAGCCCGCGCTGGCGGCAAAAGCCAAGCACATAAATCCCGGCGCAGGTGCCGATGGACGCCAGGAACACGGCAAACGGCGTGGGCGCGCTTGCCGCTGGCGGCTGGTCGGTGGGGACGGTGAAGGGTCCAAAGTGGGCGTCCACCCGCGCACCGCCCGGAAAGTCAATGATCATTTCCATGTCATTTGCTCCTTATTACATGAACGAATCAGATGGACCTGCGGGGCTGTTCCTGTTTTTCCTGTGGAGACTGATACCAGAAGAACCGCCAGTAGAAATAAACCGACAGGATATACAGGATGATTGTACCCACAAATGCCGGTCCAAAGCCATATTTCACCTGGATCCATCCGCTGATGGTGGGGCTGAATGCCCAGCCGACCGAGTTTGCCATGCTCACCAGGCTGGCAATGGTTGCCCGGGCGGAGGGTTCCACCTTTTCCATCACAAAGGTCTGGTACACCGGTCCGCTCATGTTCATCAACGCCAGGCGGACGTAGTAGGATGCCGCGCTCAGCCCGTACCAGGGTGAAAAGCCCAGCAGGAAGAGGAAGGGGATGGACATGCCCTGGGTGACCACCACCAGCTGGATCTTGCCCATCCGCTCCGCCAGGGGCGGGGCGATCAGCAAGCCCACCCCCATTGCCAGCGAACCCCAGGCAAACATGGTGCCCACCGCTGAATCGGTCAGACGGTAGGTTTCCCGGAAGAAGACGTTCATGAAGGGCATGATCAACCCGGCGCCAAACGAAGTGAGCAGCATGGGCAGGATCAACCGGCTGAACAGCCCTGCCTGGCTCTTGAGGTAGGAAAGCGGCATAAAGCTGGTATGCTGGCTGGCAGACAGGTTGGGTTTGCGGATGAAAAACAGCGGCACCGCCGCAATTGCCATCACGCCCACCACCACCACCAGCGCAAGCGCATACGCCTGGGCGGAGATCGCCTCGTAGCCGCGCCAGCTGCCCATCCAGGTGGGCATGTAGCCGCCCACCCAGTTGCCCACAAACCCGGCAGCCATGCTGATGCCGGAACTGAATGAGAAAAGGTAGGTGCGCTCCTTGTCGGACGAGTTTTCCATCAGGAAGGGTCCAAAGGTCACCCCCGAGAGGCTCTGCGCCAGCCCCATCAGGATGTTCATGCCCAGCAGGATGCCCTGCGAGGGGAGCAAAATCATCGTCAGGGTTGACACGCTCACCAGCAGCGAACTGATCAGCAGGGAACGCTTGCGTCCCAGCCAGTCCACCACGTAGCCCATGGGCAGGGCGGCAATCAGCGCCGTCAGGCTGCTGACGCCAACCATGTTGCCGAGGAAATCCTTGTCGTACCCCAGGCTGAGGACAAAGAAGTTGAACAGCAGCCGGAACACGCCGGAGGCGGCGCCGCTCAGCACCACGTTGAGGAGGTAGAGGCGGGCATTTGGCTGGAAGGCGGCAATGTTTTCGCCGTAGATTTTGATAAACCGAATCACACGTTTCATAAAGCCAGTCCGATGAAGTTGAATTGTCCGGCAGGCGGATGGATTGTTTTATTCCCCTGCTGTGCCGGATGCCGAGAGGAACTGCGCCAGCCGCTGAAAAATGATCTCTGCTGCGCCGCGGTTTGCCGTGTAGCGCCGGTCGCCGTCCGCCTGGAGGGTGATTTCCACCAGCCCCGCCAACCGGAGCTCGCGCAGGTGGTGGATGACGGTGGGGGCGCGCAGCCGCAGTCGGCTGGCAAGCTGCGCCGGGGTCAGCGGCTCATCCGCCAGGTAGCGCAGGATGCGCAGCCGGGTGGGGTCCGCCAGGGCTTTCAACCCGTTCACCAGCCCCTCGGGGACCTGCTCGCCGGGCACCAGCGCCACATCCGCCGGGCGGGCGCCGTAGATCATCAGCGTGATACGCGGGGCAACCTCGCGGTAGAACACCAGCGGGGAGCTCCAGAAGGAGGGCACCAGGATGATTTCCTGCATTTCGGGCAGGGCGGAAAACCGCACCCCCTGCGAAAGCCCGGTGACCAGCCGGTCGGGGGACAGGGTTTGGGCGCTCTGCTGCGCCGCCTGCTGAGCGGCATACAGGTGCGGCAGGATGCGGCGCTCCTCCTCGGCAAAAAAGACCTGGTAATAGAGTTCCAGCGCTTCCAGCAGCCATTCACCGGTTTCCTCCAGGCGGGTGAAGGCATCACACAGCCTGGCGGCAGCCCCGGCTTTGGGCGGGTTGCTGCGGTGCTGGAACATTGCCGCAATGGCATCCACGTCCGCCGGGGTATGGGTGCGGTCGGCGGCAATCCGTTCGAGAATGGTTTTCATCTCCGGGCGGGCGTCCTGCAGCGAAAGCAGGGCAGGCAGCCGCCCGGCGGCAGGCAGCGCGGCAAGCGTATCCAGCGCGGTGCGGGCGGTCTTGGGTTCGGGCAGGGCGTGCAGCCAGTTCAGCGGCACGCCGTGGAAGTCCACTGCATCCTCCAGCCAGTCGCGCAGCGGGGCAGGCAGACGGGAGCGCACCCCCGCCGCCCACAAAGGGCGCAAGCCAAACATCGCCGGTTTGTGCAGGACATACAGGCTGATGAACAGGTCGTACGCGGGACCGATGTCCCAGCGCAGGGAGGGGGTGGCAGGTGTATTAGACATATATCTAATACAGCATGATACCCCACCCGCCCCAAAACGTCAAGATGGGGCGATCAGAATCCCGCCCGCCGCAAGTTGCTTTCCACGCCCTCGTCAAACTGCAGGTGGGTTTCGGTTGCCTGGTGCAGGTCGGAATAATGCCCCCGGTAGGCAGGCGGCAGCAGCGCCGCCAACTGGTACATCACCTCGGCGATCATTGTATCCAGCGCCTCGCGGCTGGGCTGCCCCGGGTTGACCAGCCGGAAGGGGTTCCCCACCCGGATGTGCACCTCGGTGCGCAGCAGGCGGGAGATGTTGTCGCGGAAGCGTTCGCTGCCGAAATACCCCACCGGCAGGATCGGTGCACCGCTTTTGAGCGCCAGCAAAATTACCCCGGGGTGAGCTTTCAGGAGCTTGCCGATATTGCTGCGGGTGCCCTCGGGCGCTACCACCAGGATCTTGCCCCGCGCCAGCTCTTCCCTTGCCTTCTGGAATGCCGCCAGGTCCGCCTCGCCCCGGCGGATGGGGATGCCGCCCCAGGTGTCGAACAGGAAGCCGATCAGGGGATTGTCGAAGGTCTCCTTTTTGACCAGCGCCACCACCGGGCGGGGGTACATGTTGGTGAACCCCACCGGCGCATCCAGGAAGTTGATGTGATTGACCACGATAATCAGCGGACCCTGGTGGGGGATGCGCTCCATCTCCGCCGCGTCCACCTTGCAGAGAACGCCCAGCAGACTCCGGATGGTGAACTGCACCGCCTGCGCCCGGAAGGTCATCTTACATCACCAGCAATTCAAGCTGGGAGGGCAGCAGCTCGATGGACAGGGTTTTGCCCTCCGTGCAGATCGTTTCCCCATCGGCATGCACAGGCAGCGACCCGGCAAGCGCGGTAACGTTCAGGGTTCGGGTGCGGACAAAGCGCACCGCCTTATCCTGCCCCTGGGTGCCTTTCATGAATTTGGCGATCAAGCCAAAGGTTTTGGGGATGGATACTTCGTGGACGATGCACAGGTCCAGCACGCCATCATCGGGCTTGGAGTCGGGCGCCATGAAGAACCCGCCGCCCAGCCGGATGCCGTTCATCACCGAGATCATCAGGCAGGGCTGGGTGATGGTTTCACTGTCCAGTTGAATTTCCGCTGTGGGGGCATGGAAGTAGAGGAAGATGGTCTTGAGCGCAGCTACAATATAGGAGGGGAAGCCGCTCAGCCGCTTGAGCTTGAGTGCCTCGAACCCCACCACGGCATCAAAGCCGATGCCCACGCCGTTGCCGAAATAGCGCCCCTGCGGGTACAGCCCGCCGGTGACGCGCCCAATGTCAATCCGCTTGCGCTTGTTCTGCACCAGGGCATGCACCCCGTCCTGCCAGGTGACGGCGGCGCCCATGCTGAAGGCAAAGTCGTTGCCGCGCCCCACCGGCAGGGCAGCCAGGGCAGCTTCGCCCCTGCCGTGCAGGCGGGCGTTCATCAAGCCGTTGATCACTTCGTTAAGCGTGCCATCACCCCCGGCGTATGCCACCACGTCGAAGCCGCGCCCCGGCGCTTCCTCCGCCAGTTCGGCGGCATGCCACGGGCGTTCAGTGCGGATGATTTCGCAGTCCAGACCGGCATCTTGCACAGCCTGGGTGATGAGCGGCAGGGTGGTTTCGCCGGACCCCCGTCCGGCAACAGGGTTCACAATGATCAGGCAGCGGGTCATGTGGGGGTCTCTTTTCTGATGAAAGGGATGATTGCAAAAATAAACAGGGATTTGATTCTTGTTGATTGTATCGTGAGAAGGGGATTTGTCAAGTTGGAGAAAAGGTCACACTTTGGGGGCATGACCCTGCCCGTCCGGCTCACCGGTCTGCCGGAGCGCGGCTCGCAGCTTCCGCCGCAGGGTATCAATCGGCTGGCGAATGCCGGTCTGCGGGTCGGTGTAATGCCACAGGTTCCAGCCGTTCACCGGACCGGGCTGGATGCGCCGGGCAATCTCGTGAATTGAGCCGCGCTCCCCCTCGTAAAGCAGGCAGCCGTCCGCCAGCACAGTGGCGGTGCGCTGCCCGTCCAATCCAAACGTCAGCACATCACCCGGCTGCAGCAAGCCATTTTCCAACAGCAAGCCAAACGGCAGGCGCGGCTCCCGGCGGGGGTTGGGGACATGCAGCACGTCTGCAGGCGGACTTTGCGGCAGGGCGGCAATCCGTTCCTCCGCCAGGCGGATGTAGCCCGGGTCCTGCTCAATCCCAATCCAGTGCCGCCCAAGCTGGCGGGCTGCCGCGCCGGTGGTGCCGGTGCCAAAGAAGGGATCCAGCACCACGTCGCCGGGGTTGGTGGATGCCAGCAGGATGCGGTAAAGCAGCGCCAGCGGCTTTTGGGTGGCGTGGGCTTTACCGCCGTTGACCTTCAGCCGCTCCCGCCCGGTGCAGATGGGAATCTCCCAGTCGCTGCGCATCTGCAAGCCATCGTTGAGCGACTTGAGCGCCTGGTGGTTGAAGGTGTAGGTGCTGCCGCGCTCCTTCTGTGCCCACAGGAGCGTCTCGTGGGCGTTGGTGAAACGCACGCCGCGGAAGTTGGGCATGGGGTTGCGCTTGATCCATGCCACATCGTTGAGAATCCAGTAGCCCAGGTCTTGCAGGATGGAACCCACCCGGTAGATGTTGTGGTACGAGCCAATCACCCACAGCGTGCCGGTGGGCTTGAGCACCCGGCGGCACTCGCCCAGCCAGGCTGCGGTGAAGCGGTCGTAGGCGGCGTAGTCGGGGAACTGGTCCCAGGCATCATTCACGCCGTTGACGCGGGTCTGGTTGGGGCGGTAGAGGTCCTGGCGCAGCTGCAGGTTGTAGGGCGGGTCGGCAAACACCAGGTCCACCGAAGCGGCGGGCAGGGTGGGCAGAACCGCCAGGCAGTCTCCGGCGAGGATCTGGTCGAGCGGCAGGGAATCCATGCAATGATTATACAATGGACTGCCGGTCTGCCGCCGGGATTGCCCCCACCGAGACAAACCACTCGTACGCGGCGCGGATTGCCTCCTCCGCCGGGCGCGGTGCCGGCAGGTGCAGGTCGCGCTGCGCCTTGGCAGTATCGTAATAATAGAAGTCCCCCGCCTGGCGGAACATTGCCGCCGAAACCGGCAGGTCGAGGTAGGCTTCCAGCCAGCCCAGCGGAACCGCCAGGCTGCGCATCAGCCCGGCGGGCAGCACCACCCGCGGCGGAGTCACACCCGCCACCGCGGCAATCTTCTCCACCAGGTCCACAATCGACAGGTTTTCGCCGCCCAAGATGTAGCGCTCGCCGGTGCGCCCGTGTTCCAGCGCCGCCAGGTGACCCGCCACCACGTCCTGCAGGTGGACGACATTCAGTCCCCCCTCCGCCAGCACGGGCAGCCTGCCCATCGCCACCCGCACCACCAGCGAGTTCGATTGGCGGTAGACATCGCCCGCGCCCAGCACGTGCGCCGGGTTGACGATCACCGCGTCCAGCCCCTCCGCCACCGCCCGCTGCACCTCGATCTCCGCCAGGTACTTGGTGTAGCCGTATGCCCACCACTCCGGGCGGTAATTCCAGGTGTGGGTCTCATCCATCGGGGCGTTCATCACCCCGCGGCGGGTGCGTTCGGGCACGCCCAGCGCGGCAACACTGCTGGTATGCACCAGCCGCCGCACGCCCGCCTTCCGGCAGGCTTGCAGCAGCGCCCGCGTCCCCTCCACGGTGATGGCATACATGCGGTCCACGTCCTGGTTGCGGGCGCCCATCTGCGCGGCGGCATGGAAGACCACCTCCATCCCCGCCGCGGCTTCCGCCAGCGTTTCGGGATGCCCCAGGTCGCCCAGGGCATGCTCCACCGGCAGCGATTGCAGCATCCGCGGGTTGCTGGTGGGGCGGTGGAAGGCGCGCACACTGTGCCCCGCTTCCACCAGCGCCCGGCAGAGCGCCGCCCCGATGAAACCCGATGACCCGGTGACGAGGACGCGCATCAGGCTTGCCGGGTCAGTCCAGCCACTCGATGATGGTCGCTTCGCCCTGCCCCACGCCCACGCAGAGCGTTGCCAGCCCGTAGAAGGGGCGCCCTGCCTGCGGCGCCCGGCGTTTCATCTCGTGCAGCAGGGTGGTGAGGATGCGCGCCCCCGAGCAGCCCAGCGGATGCCCCAGCGCAATCGCCCCGCCGTTGACGTTGGTGATTTCGGGGGCAAGCCCCAGCTCGCCCATCACCGCCAGCGACTGGACGGCAAAAGCTTCGTTCAATTCCACCAGCCCCAGGTCCGCCACCTGCAAGCCCGCCCGTTCCAGCGCCTTGCGCGTGGCAGGGACGGGTCCCATGCCCATGATGCGGGGCGGCACCCCCGCCGAAGCAGCGGATACCACCCTTGCCAGCGGCTTCAGCCCCAGCGCGGCAGCGCGCTCCGCCGACATCACCAGCACCGCCGCAGCGCCATCGTTCAGCCCGGAGGAGTTCCCGGCGGTCACGCTGCCATCCTTGCGGAAGGCGGGGCGCAGGCGCGCCAGCGATTCCAGGCTGGTATCGCGGCGGGGGCGCTCGTCGGTTGTCACCAGCACCGGCTCGCCCTTCTTCTGCGGGATGGGCACGGGGATGATCTCCTCCGCAAAGATGCCCGCATCGATGGCGGCAATTGCCCGGCGGTGGGATTCGACGGCAAAGGCGTCCTGCTGGGCGCGGCTGATGCCGGTCATATCGGCGATGTTCTCGGCGGTTTCGCCCATCGCCTCGGTGCCGTACAGTTCCTCCATGCGCGGGTTGGGATAGCGCCAGCCCAGCGCGGTATCGTAAGCGGTGAGGTTGCCAAAGGGGAAGGCTTGCGCCGCCTTGGGCAGCGAATAGGGGGCGCGTGACATGCTCTCCACGCCCCCGGCAATGAAGATGTCCCCCTCCCCGGCGCGGATGGCGCGGGCGGCGGTGTTGACGGCAGCCAGCCCCGAGGCGCACAGCCGGTTGAGGGTGACGGCGGGCACTTCCACCGGCAGACCCGCCAGCAGGACCGCCATGCGGGCGATGTTGCGGTTGTCCTCACCCGCCTGGTTGGCACAGCCCAGGTAGACTTCGTCCACCAGCGCCGGGTTGAGGGCATTGCGTTCCACAATGGTGCGGATTGCCAGCGCGGCAAGATCGTCGGGGCGGACGGCGGCAAGCGCCCCGCCCAGCGCGCCAATCGGCGTGCGGATGGCATCCACAAGCACAGCATCCTTCATCAGGTTCCTCCAAACAGGGATTCTCCCCTCCATTCTACCACTGTTGGCGCCGGGACGGTTCCAGCAGGCTGTGCTACAATTGACGAAGGCGGACACAGACAGGCGAGCCTTTCAATACCCTTTCCCCGGAGAAACCAGCATGCCAGATAGAAACCCCTTTGAAACGCAATTTTTAAATGCCCTGCGGGATATTTTTGTGGGCGCCAGGGTGGAAGGCGATTCTGGTTTCATTAACTTGATGAAGATCAAGGCGCGTTACTATGAACAGGGTGTCTTCCCGCAGCTTCAAAGGGACATCAACACTGCCCTGCAGCCCTTCCCGGATTTCCGCGAGGAACTGTTCGACAAGCTCTACACCTTCTTCCAGCGCTATTTTAGCGAAAGCGGCTCCATCTACTTCCGCTACACCGCTTTGCACCAGAACGTGTACGAAAAAGTGTACACCGATGACCGGGATGTGATTCTCTTCTGGAAGACCCACATGCTCTACTACGTCAAAACCGACCGCATTTTCACCAGCCTGAACGTGGAAGTGGACGGGGTGAAGTTCTTCTTTGACGCCTCAAAGATGACATTGAAGAAAGCCAACGAAAAGCGCGAGGTGGTGTATGCCTTCCGCTCCCTGGGCGAGGACGGCACGCTGGTCTTTGACGTGGCTTACTCTGAAAAGGGCAAAACCACCAAAGTAGACGACATACTCAAGGAAATCAAGAAAGCCAATGGCAAGGTGGATGACGAGACGCTCAACAAGGCTTTTCGGGTCTTTGAAAAGCAGAGCGAGGTGGATTTCTTCATCAACAAGGATGCTCGCTCCTTCCTGCGCGAACAGTTTGACCTGTGGATGTACCAGTACCTGTTTGCCGGGCAGAACGTCTGGAGTGCGGAACGCCTGGCGCAACTGCAGGTGTTAAAAGAAATTGCCTTTAAGATCATTGATTTCATCAGCCAGTTTGAAGACGAACTGGTCAAAATCTGGAACAAGCCCAAGTTTGTGCGCAACAGCCACTACGTGCTGACGCTCGACCATGTCATTGCCAGCCCCGCCGGGGGAGAGGAGATTGCTTCGGGCACGGAACGCCCTCGCAATGACCTGTTTGCCCGATTGCTGGCACACCCCAACCTGCCGCAGCAGGTGCAGGAATGGCGCGACCTGGGCATGCTTGGCGATGATTTCAGGCTGGAGATGCTCACCCAGAAAGACCTGACGGGCGCGCCGCTGCACCCGCAGTACCAATACCTGCCGATCGATACAAAGTACTTCCCCGATCTGGAGCTGGATATTTTGGCGTTGTTTGACGACCTGGATGCCGCCCTGGATGGCTGGTTGGTGCACAGCGAGAATTACCAGGCACTTATTTCTTTAATACTTAAGTTCCAAAATCGAATTCAAACTATTTACATCGATCCACCCTATAATGCCGACACCAGTGAAATCCATTATGTAAACACTTACAAACATTCGTCTTTTGCTTCAATGATCGATAATCGCCTAGAGATCTCTAAAAAACTTCTTACAAATAATTTTATTTACTATGTTGCAATTGACGAAGTCGAACAGAATTTATTAGGATATGTTTTACAAAGGAATTTTAGTGAGAATAAATCAATCTGTGTAACAGTTGTGCATAACCGAAGAGGTCAACAGGGTAAAAATTTTTCAGCTGTTCATGAGTATGTTTTTGTAACATTTCCAGATGATAAAAACAAATATATTGGTGATAGGGTATTTGACGATATTGATCACAGGAATTTACGGGATAGTGGAACTGAATCATCTAGAACAGATGCTCAAAATTGCTTTTATCCAATTATTATCAAGGATGGTCAAATAATTGGATTTGGAGATGTTCCACCAGATGAATTCCATCCATCTAGTGAAAATGAGCACAAATCTGACGGATCAATTTTTGTGTGGCCTATTGATTCAGATAACCAGGAACGAAAATGGCGATATGCTCGCCAAAGTGTTGAAAGTATTTTATTGGACTTGGAAGTTGTTAAACCAAGAGAATCAAAAAAGAAGAAGAAAAAAAGTTCGTATCAAATTTACTTTAACAAGCCTACAGGCACACAGAAAACCGTATGGGAGAGCGAGCTGTTTGATGCTAGTGAGTATGGAACCAAGATTTTACAAAATTTATTTTCAGCATCAATAAGTAAAGAATTCAAGTATCCAAAATCGTTACATCTGGTAAAAGAATGCATTGGAGCATCATTGCCGTTAACTAAGAATGGGTTGATACTAGATTACTTTGCCGGTTCCGGGACCACCGCCCACGCCGTGATGAATCTCAACCACGAAGATGGCGGCAATCGAAAATACATCCTGGTGGAGATGGGCGAGTACTTCCACACCGTCATCCTGCCGCGCATTAAAAAGGTGGCGTTCAGTGACAAATGGAAGGACGGCAAAGCCAGCGGTGGTACGGGCATGAGCCATTTCGTCAAATATTACGACCTGGAATCCTACGAGGACGTGCTGCGCCGCGCCCGCTATGCCGACGCAGACCTGTTCAACAACCCCTATGATGACCCCTACCACAGCTACGTCTTCCTGCGCGACCTGAAGCTGCTGGAAGCGCTGGACGTGGACGTGGAACACAATGCCGTCCACCTGCACCCGGAGCGCCTCTACCCCGATATCGATTTAGCCGAAACCCTCTCGCAGCGGCGCGGCAAGTGGATCAAACGCATCACCGCTGAATATGTGGAATTCCAGGACGGCGAGCGCCTCAGCCTGCTGGACCCGGACTGGGAAGTGCTGAAACCCCTCATCTGGTGGCAGTAAGATGGCGAGAATCTTCCTGGAAACCATGGTGGATACCCTGGAGGAGGGCAGCCTGCCCCCCGACTGGACCGGGTTTGACCTGGCTGCCTTTTCGCCGGGCAAACGGCTGTACGAATACCAGCAGGCAGCCCTGCGCAAGGCGCTGCAGGCATTGTGGAAATATTACAGCCCGCCCGGCATCGACATCCCTGCCAGGAAACAGGCGTTCATGCAATGGTACCGCGATGCCGGGCTGGAAAGCGACCTGGACCTGCCCGTGGACCGTTCCTCGGCTGCCCGGCGCAAGCTGGCAAGCCTGCTGGGCGGATATTACCAGGTGGATGAAAATGACCGCCTGCCCTACTGGCAGTTCATCAACCGCATGTCCTTCTGGATGGCGACCGCCTCCGGCAAGACGCTGGTGATCGTCAAGATGGTGGAACTGCTGTGGCTGCTCTCGCAGCGCGGCGATATCCCCCGCCATCCCATCCTGGTGCTTGCCCACCGGGATGACCTGATTGAGCAATTGCGCAGCCACGTGAACCAGTTCAACCAGGCTGGCGGTCTGTTCATCCGCCTGCGCGAACTGCGCGATTATGCCGATGCCCGCCGGGAATCCCCCTCCCTGTTCAGCAGCCAGGAAATCACGGTCTTCACCTACCGTTCCGACAACCTGAGTGACGAGCGCAAGGAAAAGATCATTGACTTTCGCAGCTATGACAACAACGGCGAGTGGTATATCCTGCTGGACGAGGCGCACAAGGGCGACAAGGAGGATTCCAAGCGGCAGCACATCTATTCCATCCTCTCGCGCAACGGGTTCCTGTTCAATTTTTCCGCCACCTTCACCGATGACCGCGATATTATTACCACCGTCTCCAATTTCAACCTGAGTGAATTCACCCGCCGGGGGCATGGCAAACATATCTGTGTATCAAGGCAGGAAGTGCGCAGTTTCCGCCGGGACGAGGATTTTAGTGACGCCGAAAAGCAAAAAATTGTCCTCAAGGCGCTGATCATGCTTGCCTATATCCGCCGTTTTGAAGACCGGGTGCGCCGGGTGCAGGGCAGCCTGTACCACCGTCCCATGCTGGTGACGCTGGTCAATTCGGTCAATACTGAGGATGCCGACCTCAAGCTCTTTTTCCGGGAACTGGTGCGGATTGGCAGCGGGCAAATTGACGAAACCGCCTGGAACACCGCCAGGCGGGAACTGCTGGAGGAACTGCGGGGGCAGCCGGAATACATTTATGAGGCTGATTTGCACGTCAGGGTCAATGAAGTAATTTTTGCCAATTTGACCCAGGCGGACCTGCTGCGCGCTGTGTTCAACGCGCCGGGTCCGGGCGAAATGGAAGTACTGGTGCGTCCATCCAACCGGCAGGAAGTGGCGTTTAAACTCAAAACCAGTGATGATCCCTTTGCGCTGGTGCGGATTGGGGATGTTTCGGAATGGTTGAGAAAAGAACTTTCGGGCTATGAAATCAACCATCATTTCACCGATGAGGGTTTCTTTGAACGGTTAAACCAGCCGGATTCCGATATCAACCTGCTGCTGGGTTCCCGCTCTTTTTACGAAGGCTGGGATTCCAACCGCCCCAATGTCATTATGTACGTCAACATCGGCACGGCAGTGGAGGCGAAAAAATTCATCCTGCAATCGATTGGTCGGGGGGTGCGCATTGAACCGTTGAAAAACCACCGCAAACGCTGCCGGGAATTGCTTACCAGCGGCGTTCTTGCGGAAAACGAACAGACTCTGCTGGCGCAGGTCAAGGAGGATGTGGACCCCCTGGAAAGCCTGTTCATCTTTGGCACCAACCGCGAGGCATTGAGCCTCGTCATCAGCGAACTGGACCAGGAGGATAAGCAGACCGGTGAGCGGGAAATCGCACTGGAAATCAACCACGAGGCAGTGGACGGAAAGCTCCTGTTAATTCCTGTATATCAGCAAAAAGAACAACCGCTTTACCTGGAAAAACAACTGGCAAAATTTGCGATTACTGCAGAAAACCGGGAACTGCTTAACAGGTATTTGGATTACGTGAATGACAACCGGGTGTTTTACGCCCTGCACGGCATATTTCCACAACAAATCCAGACGCTGCGAGACAGCCTTGCATCACCGGAGGATAATTTCCGCACGGATACCAGCCGGTCTTATCGCAGCCTGCCAGTGTTGGTGAAACAGGCTGCCGGTTATTTTTCCATCCGCGACAAGGCACTGACCGGGTTCAAGCCGCTGGAAGATGAGATCGTCCACTTCCGGCACATCCGCGTGCAGGAGGAGCACCTGGGCGACCTGGAACGGCGAATTCAATCCCTGGTTGATTATTCTGCCAAATTACAGGAAGCAAAAGAGCGTTATCAGTCGCATCAAATCACATTGGACGAGTACTCAACATTAATCACCAGCCAGCCACAAGCAGAAACATATTTTACCGACAACACATTGCTGCGAATCCGCCGGATTGCCAACCATTATTACATCCCTGTTCTTCTCAGTGAATCTGAAAAGATTGATTACATCCGCAGCGTCATCCACGTGGAGAGCGAGGTTAAATTCCTTCAGTTACTGGAAACGTACCTGGCAAATCGAGAGCACCAATTTCGCAATTACGATTGGTGGTTGTTCAGCCGGGTGGATGAAAAGATGGATGATATTGCCATCCCGTTTTATTACTCCATTGACAACCGCATGGGAAACTTTAAACCGGACTTTATCTTCTGGCTTCAAAAGGGCAATCGCTACAAAATCGTGTACATTGATCCGAAGGGAACCGGAAGGAGCGAGTACCAGTTAAAGCTGGACTGGTGCAAGCGGTATTTTGAAGAGAACGGGAAGCCAAAAGTATTCCATTACCAGGACCTGGAAATTACCATTCATGTCTTTTTATACACACCCGACCGCCAGATTCCAGCCGAGGGATACCGCCGGTTCTGGTTTGACCGCATGGACCAGGTAATGGAAGTGATTTCCCAATCCTAAAAATTCACCGCTCCACTCCCTACCCCTCCACCAGGCGGCGGTAGAGGTTGGGGCGGCGGTCGTTCAGCACGTGGTTCAGCGGGGTAATCTGCTTGTCATCCGCCTGCGCCAGGTCCACCACCGCCGTCAGCACGCCGGTGAAATCCCCCGCCGCCTGTGCCAGCAGTGCACCCTTCGGCGAAGTCACCTGGCTGCGCCCGGAGAAGGGCGTGCCGCGCTCCTGCCCGTGGCGGTTGGCGGTGACGGTGAAGACGCCGTTCTCCAGCCCGCGGGTCAGCATTGCCGATTGGGCGTAGGGCAGCACCAGGTTGGACGGGTGCAGGATCACCTGCGCGCCGCCCAGCGCCAGCAGGCGCGCCATCTCGGGGAATGCCCAGTCAAAGCAGATCATCACCCCCACCCGCCAGCCCTGGAAGTCAATCGCCGGCGGTTCGGCATCGCCGGGGGTGAAGATGGTCTTCTCGTTGAGGAAGAGGTGCGCCTTGCGGTAGGTTGCGGCATGTCCGCCCCCGGCAAAGACCGCCGCCGAGTTGTACAGCCGGTCGCCCGCCCGCTCGCAGATGCCGCAAACCGCCAGCCGCCCGGGTTGGCTCCACTCCGCCAGCAGCGCACTGACCTGCCCGCCGGGGATCTCCTCGGCAGAAGCGCGCGCCTCGGCGGCATCGGCAAAGACATAGCCGGAACTTGCCAGCTCCGGCAGTACCAGGATGTCCACCTGCTTTGCCGCCGCCTCGTCCAGCAGCCGCCGTAGAAGGTCGAGGTTGTAGCGGAGGTCCGCCACGTGGAAATCCGCCTGCCCTGCACCCAGGATCGTCATGATTGGTCCCTGCCTTTCCGTGTCTTAAGGGGAATGCCTGGCATAAATCACAATCCCGTCCTGCCGGTAGACAATCGAGTGTCCCCGGTTCAGCCAGGCGTCCAGGCGGGGACCCAGCTTCAGGTAGGAGAAGTTGAAGTTGAAGAGGATGTAGTCGTAGGAATCCCCGGCGCGCGGCAGGCAGAGCTGGAATTTCTGCGGGTCATCCTGCCAGACGCTTTTGAACAAGTCGAGAAAAGCCACCTGGCGGCGGGCAAATTCACCGGGGACCCACTCGTAACCCTGCACGGTGGACCAGGAATAGCGCCGCGCCAGCACCGGGAACCATTCCTGGGTGGCGTCCAGGTACCAGCCTTCGGCAGTGGGCGGGATGACGAAGGAGGCATCGGACGGGGTGTTCTGCTCCACCCACTGCATGGCGGCAACCGTACTTTCCGGCAGGATGATTTCCGCGCTGTTTTCCACGGCATCGAGGATGGCGGAACCGAACGCCTGGGTGAAGACAAGGAAGGGGATGAGGAACGCCAGGGAATAACGCAGCCGGGCTGGCTTGCCCTCCGCCCGCAATTTGGAAAGGATCAATTCAAACCCCGGCACCAGGATGTCATCCAGGGCAACTGCCACGATCATTGCCAGCGGGATGACCGAGCTGCGCTCCAGGCTGCGGTAGCCCACCAACAGGATCACCAGCATCCAGCCGGGCAGGAGGATTTTTTTCTGCAGCAGCAATCCCCCCAGCCCGATTAGAAACAGGACATAGAACAGCGTCAGGTATTCCTCTTCCATCAGGTTTTCCGCCAGCAGGCGAATTACAATGCTTTCCGAGAAGATGCCGCCGGTGCCAGAAGCCGCCAGGAAGGGCGCCAGCCCGTGAAAGTGCAGCACCTGCCCCCAGTAGGGCGCCGGAACCCGCCCTGGAAACAGCAGAACAGCGCCATCACCCCCGCCGTCAGCAGGGTGATTTCGATGTGCGAGCAGGCGGTCAGCCCCAGCAGCACCCCGGCGGCAAGCAGCCTGCCGGAAAACCAGCGCCCCGCCCGCAGGGCATCCCAGAAGAAGACCAGCGCCCACAGGCTGCACAGCAAGCCCAGCGAGCGGGTGAGTCCGCCGCCCATGATGTACCAGAAGTAGCCCGGCTTGAGCAGCGCATAAGCAATCGTGGCGTAAAGGGGTTTTCTGCCGTCCCCCAAAATCCGCTTTGCCAGCAGGTAAAACGGCAGGATGGAGAGCATGTTCAGCACAAAGGGCAGCCAGCGCAGCACCTGCAGCAGGTCCGCCCCCAGCAGCTGGTTGAGCGCGCCTGCCAGCGCAAACGAAAGCGGCGGATAGGCGTAGGGAATCCGGTCCGGCAGGTTGTAGGTGGTAAATTCGGGCAGGCGGTAACCGGCTGCCTGCAGGTCGCGCGTCATGGCGAGGAACAGCCCGCCGTCGTTCAGCGGGCGGGGGGTTGCCAGCAATAACTGCAGCCGGATGATGGCGGCAAGAAAGATGCAGAATGCCAGCACCAGAATGGCTGCCTGTTTTTCCCGCCTGGGGGAGGATGTCATGGAAGTACCTGCGCCTGGTTGGAGATGATTGCTGCAATTGTATCGCAAATTAGTGGGGGATTCCTTGCATCCACCTGTCAAAACCGGGAACTTTTTGGGGGGATTCAACGTATATTAAGGGAAACGGGGAACCAAACCCCGTGTTCCGGGTTAACACTGATGGAACCAAATTTCAACTTGATTCCAGGTTCCCTTTACCCAACCCGCTGGCATGTCCAGAAAATCAACGGAAGGAGGCACACCATGTCTGCATTTGTGATCATCGTTGTCGGTTTGATGGGCATGATGTTCCTTGCCATGAGCCTGATCGGTCTTAAGCACGGAAATGACCGATTTTAACCGCCGGAGGAACATCCTTCCCCGTCAGCATGCGTGCTGACCCCGCCCCGCGCGGGGGTCCAGCGGTGCCCGCATGGATTCAACTCACCATACCGGATGGATAGGGCATTTCCCAACCCTTCCCCAGTAACCAGATCAGCCAGGTGGTTTTGCCTGGCTGATCGTTTTTTTTTGTTACTCCGCCATCTCAGGCGGCAGGCTGGCACTTTCCCCATGGGAGGGGCGGTAGGTTTTCACCCGCAGCAGGTGGATGGTCACACCGGTGGCAATTGCCGCCAGCAGCAGCCGCAGCCATGTGCTGGAGACGCCCAGCCAGATGGTAGCGCCGATGGTGAGCCACAGCAGCGTGATGGTGATCAGCTTGTGCCAGAAGAGCATGCCGCGCCCCTCGCGGTAGTTGCGGATATATGCGCCCAGCCAGCGGTTCGTCAGCAGCCAGTCCAGCCAGCGCTGCGAGCTGCGGGCAAACAGGTAAGCTGCCAGCAGCAGGAAAGGCGTGGTGGGCAGGACGGGCAGCAGCATCCCGATCAAGCCGAGAATCACGCACAGGATGCCGCCGGTGAGGAGCAGGGTTTTACGCAGGTCGCTCATGGTGGGGGAATTATACAGGATTTGGCGGTGGATTTCCAACAAAACCGCCCCGCGGCGGGCGCGGGGCGGGCATGGTTGCAGGAAAACGGGGTTAATCCTCCGCCGGGGGTTCGTCTGCGGGGGCTTCGGGGGCAGCTTCCTGGGCGGGCTGGTCCTTTTGGGCAGCCGGTTTGGCGGATTTTGGCTTTTCAGCAGCTTCGGCTTTGGGCGCGGCGGCTTTCTTGTGCCCGGGGCGGCTGGGGGTGAGCGTCATGCTCATCAGCTTGCCTTCCAGCGAAGGCGCCTGCTCCACCGTGGCGATGTCGGCAAGCTCCTCGGCGATCTCGCGCAGGTCTTCCAGCGCCAGCTCGGGGTAGGTGATCTCACGCCCGCGGAAGCGGACGCTGACGCGCACCTTCATACCGTCCTCCAGCCAGCGGCGGGCATCGCGCGTCTTGAAGCCGCGGTGATGCTCGTTGGTCTTGGGGCGCAGGCGGATTTCCTTGACCTCGATCTTGGTCTGGGCTTTGCGGGCTTCGCGTTCCTTCTTGGTGCGTTCATAGATGAACTTGCCAAAGTCCATCACCCGGCAGACAGGCGGAACCGCCCCTGCCGATACTTCCACCAAATCCAGTTCCGCTTCCCTGGCGATCTGGAGCGCCCGTTCAATGGACACGACCCCCAAATTCTCCCCGGTTGGACCGATCAGGCGCACTTCCGGTACCCGGATGGTTTCATTAACCCTGAAATTTACTGTACTAATGGCTTTCTCCTCTTTGTGAATGGAAAAGAAAATGAAATGGATTGCAATTCGGCGTAAAACCGCATCAATTGGACATCATGATACCATAAATCAGAGGATTTCGTCAACAAAAGCAGGGGGTTTGTCTTGCGTGTAGCTTTTTTCGGTGATGCCCCGCTCTGCCGGTTTTGCGCTATACTGGAGTCATCCAGCCGTGAGATTTTTCAACAGGGAGGAACCGGGATGTACTCCAAATACCGTCTTTCGCTCATCCTTGCCTGCCTGGTGATGGTGCTGCTTTCCGCCACCACCGCAGCCGCCAGCCCGTTTGCCCAGTCGGTTCCCGCCGGGTTTGAGCTGATCCTGTCGGACACGGGGACGCGCCTGTACCGCAAGGACTACAGCCAGGGCAACCCCGATTTTGTCCAGGTGGTCAGCCTGGCGGAGGGTGCTGCCATCATTTTCCAGCATGGCGACATCACCAGCCCTGGCACCGGCGCAGGTGCATATGGTGGAAACGACCCGAGCCTCACCCGCCAGACCCTGGCACAAACCTGGGATGAGGCTGCCGCCGCCAACCCGGAAATGTTCTGCGCCACCAACGGGCAGTTCTTCTCCACCAATATCGACCCCACCCGGCTGGCATTCCCCCTCAAGAAGGACGGCGTGATCGTCAGTGACGGCTATGGGTTGGGCGAATACCCCGATCAAAAGCTGCTCCTGCAGCTCTGGAGCGACCGGGCGGACATCGTCCCGCTGACGGAGGAGGCGCTGGAAGGCTCCAGCGCGCCCAACATGCTGGCAGGCTTGCGGGAGGATGCCGATAAGGGTCCGCAGAACTACACCGGCAGGACGTTCGTGGGAATTGACGATGCCAACCAGGACAATATCTACGAAACCGTGCTGATCTTCAATTCCAAAACCGCCCGCCAGCCGGATGCGGCGCAGATCCTGCGGGATTTTGGCGCCGACCGGCTGCTGATGCTGGATGGCGGCGGCTCCACCCAGCTGGTCTGCCGCAGCGGAGCGTACATCGAATCCAGCCGCACCATCCCCCAGGCAATCCTCGTGGTCAGCAAGCCCGCCGAGCCGCTTTCCGCGGAGGTGACCGACAAGCCCAACCTGCCGGTGCTGATGGTGGGGGAACCCCTGGCGGTGCGGGTGGAAATCCGCAACAGCGGGGGCGAAACCTGGCGCGCCGGGTCTGTCCGCCTGGTGAACCTGCGCAATCCCTGGGGGGCTGCCGCCGAACTGCCGCTGGCGGGGGATGTTGCACCCGATGGCACGGCGGTGTTCACCTGGACGACCGAATCATTTGCCAAAATGGGGGTGTACACCACCGCCTGGACGCTTTCGAAGGATGGGCAGTCGTTTGGTGAAGAAGTGAGTTTCAGCGTGGTGGTGCTGCCGGAGGAACTGGCGGACAAAAAGCGGGAGCTGGAGGAGAAAATCCGCCAGTGGACCGAGGAACAGTTGGAAAATATTGAACAGTTGATCCTGCAGTGGATTGAGGAGCAGGTGAAGAAGGCAATGGACCAGGTCTGCGGGCTGCCGTTCCTGGCGGTGCCGGTCTTTGGGGTGATCCTGGCGCGGCGCAGGCGGGGTGCACGCGGCATGTAAGCCCTGGCGGAGATGGGACGAGCCCGGCACCTGGGCGCCAATAATGGTGGAGTGTCATTGCGAGGCGCAGCCGAAGCAATCCCTGTTTATGTAGGGGTGGGGCTTGTCCCCACCCTCATCGGTCATTGCATGGCGGCGCGGCAATCCTGTATTTTGTAGGGGCGAGGCAGAACTCTCCAAGACACGATCCCAAGGGTTCTGCCTCGCCCCTACCGCATGGTACGCGGCGCGGTGCCCTGCCCCTACGCGCCGACCGCGGTGGGTCGGACTCGTCCCGACCCCTGCCAGCGGATGGCGCGGGGTTCCGGTTTACGGTTCGGGGGTGGGAATTTCCGTCCCCGGACCGTATTCATACACCGCCTGCCAGGGCTGGTAGTGGGTGTAAATCGTATCCTCCAGGTAGACCGACCCGTTGCGGTAGACCACCCGGCGCACGGTCACATCCGCACCGTCCGCTTCCCAGTCCACCTGCCGGATTTCATCCTTCTTCAGGTCGGGATTTTCCTTGTACCGCGGTTTGGGCGCCTCCACCACGTTCACCGGTCCGGTGGTTTCCCAGCTCACCGTGCGCCCGTCGGAGGTGGAGTAGAACTTCCACAGCAGGGTGCCGCGGGTGGGGCTGACGTAGGTTTCCATCAACAGCCAGTGGGGGGTGTCATTGGTGAACTTGAAGTCCACGATGGGTACAAAGACGGTGGCGTCCAGCCCGGCAAGGCTGGAATCGTGCCCGCCAGCCACCTGCTCGTAATAGCCCACCCGGTAGGCATGGGCATGC
>Ga0208695_1000999_pt1 | contig 25580 bp, 24 predicted proteins | sample AD_UKC111_MetaG_FD_184449 | JGI IMG/M metagenome (GOLD analysis project Ga0208695, IMG submission 184449) | Active sludge microbial communities of municipal wastewater-treating anaerobic digesters from Hong Kong - AD_UKC111_MetaG (SPAdes)... | ecosystem: Engineered > Bioreactor > Anaerobic >...
CTCTTTACTTTTTGTTTGGTATTAAAGCCATAGTTCCTGCTTTGGTAGCCTCTTCCTTGATAACATATCTGTTTAGCAGATTTTATGTTTCGGGTATTAAGACAGCACCTGTGAAGATCTCATGGAAAGAGAGCTATGTCAGTGGGCGAGGAATGGTGAAATTGGGAGTTCTAATGCTCATATCTTCATCAATAGGCTCTCTGGTGAATTATCTCGTAAATTTATACATAATTAATAGAGGTTCTGTTGTGGATTTAGGTTTGTATCAGGCAGGAACAAGCGTAGTTTCTCAATCTGTGGGTCTAATTTTTACTGCAATGGTTGTTGACTACTATCCAAGGCTGGCAGCCATTTGTGACAATAAGGAAAAAGCTAACGAGATGGTAAATCAGCAGACAGAAATTGCACTTCTTATTGCAATACCTGTTTTAAGCATTATAATGATTGCTGCACCTGTGATTATTCGCATTTTGTGGACACGAGAATATCTTGTTATAGCAGATTTTATGAGAATTCTTTCTCTGGCTATGGTTTTTAAAGTGCCCGGATATAGTATTGGTTTCTTGTTGGTTGCCAAGGGTGATAAAAAGGCTTTTTTTTATGTGGAAGCATTATTTGCCAATATAAGCCTTCTGATAGCTTGTGTTGTGGGGTACAGATTAAATGGACTTACTGGACTTGCCTGGGGATATATTGTAATGCATGTATGTTACTTTTTACTTGTTGTAACTATTACCTGGCGAAAATTTTCTTTTTCTATTAACATTAATCTCTGGAAACAGTTTTTGCTTCAGCTTCTTTGTGTCTTAGCAGTTTTCCTGTTTTTATTATTTCTTAAAGGTGTAGCTGGTTATATCATTGCTTCCCTTATTTGTCTTTTACTTCTTCTTTATTCTTTAAAACTTCTCGATGAAATGATTGATATAAAGGGTTTTTTTAAGGAAAGATTTTCACGTTAAAATTCGCATAGTGTTTTAAAAAATTCCGACGCAAAGCTGTCTTTTCCAAACTTATTTGCCTGTTTTACTGCGCTTGCTGACATTTTCAATCGTTTTTCTTTATCATGGTATAATGATATTATAGCGTTAGCAAGATTATTGACCAGCATGAAATATAGACAATAACAGGTTTACCATCTGAAAACACAGGATATGACAAATGACTGTGGAGCTCAAGAGTTATTTCTCTTTCTATAAGGCATTTTCTTTTTTTGTCGACGGCCAACCTGACAATCCTTCCCTTTTTTTCTGCAAACAGAAGTTCCTCCGCAAGAATGTATATTGTTGTCTCATCTGCGCTTATTACAAAAGGATCAGCAAAAAATCTATCTTTAAAGGGATGTTTAAGCCACTCTATCTTACTCAGCGATTGTTGTGTTATAAGTTTTTCAGGAGTTGTTTCACAAAATCCGATATTCCATTTATGCCCGTATATATATTTAGAATTTAGCACAACAATAGATATGAGAAGTAATATTAGCCGTTTAAATCTATAAAAATAATTAGCAATTCAATTAATTTCATTACATTATTTTAATTTTGTATAGAGTATTGAAAAATATGAATTTGGTCAATATAGCTGAGTTTGTTAGAAAGCATGAGAGGCTAAAAAGTGTTATACTTTTTACAGCAATCAATCCTGTAAGAATCAGACCACGTTGTTGGGTCAGATTTTTCAGATTTATGTATATAAGTAGAGGGAGAAAGTCTGTAATATGTCATAGTGCCAGGAAGGATTTAGTTCCTTTTAACAGGTTTTCAATAGGCGAAAGATCAATAATTGAAGATTTTGCGACACTTAACAACATGGTGGGCGGAATAAAAATTGGTAAGAGAACCAGAGTAGGGATTGGCAACGTTATTATCGGCCCTGTCAAAATTGGGGATAATGTCATATTTGCTCAGAATGTTGTTATTTCAGGGCTTGATCATAATTACATTGATGTCAACTTGCCGATTTTGGATCAGGGGGTCAGCACAGCAGAAGTGATAATTGAGGACGAGGTATGGATAGGAGCAAATAGTGTAGTGACCAAGGGAACAAAAATCGGTAAACATTCTGTAATAGCTGCTGGCAGTCTTGTAAATAAAGACGTCCCTCCTTTCTGTCTGGTTGGAGGTAATCCTGCTAGGATAATAAAGAAATATTCCTTTGAATCTGGCAGATGGGAGAGGGTATTATTATAAATTCCTTTGGGATTTTTCCCATGTCCCATCACCTTTTTTTCTTTTCGCAAGATATATAAGTCCTTGAAAGAAATTGTAATTCATGAATAAAAAATAATATGGGACCAAGAAGATAATTACTATTCTGTTTTTCCCTTCCATCTTTTTACCTTTCCAAGCCAGCATGTAGAAAACAATCTGCAAAATCAGCAGTGTTGTGTAGATGAAATTGTGATTAATGACAACAATAACAATATTCACTGGCAGTAATGAAAAAACCAATAGGGGAGTTATGGTCCATCTCAATACCCGGTGAGAAATATATTGAAAAAAGAGCAGGGGAGTTTTTAATGGATTTATTGTTTTGAACAGTATAAGTACAGATTGTAAACCTCCTGCTGCGATTCTTATTTTTCTTTTTCTCTCTTCGTTGATATTCAAAGAGCCTTGTTCTGTTGCGTAAGCTGCTTTACAATAACGAATCAAGTAACCTTTAGCTGCGATTTTCATTGAAAGCATAAAATCATCAAGCAATACTTTTGAAGGGATTTCCTCAAACAAGGAAGTTCTTATTGCATATAGTTCCCCTGCAGCACCAACAGCTGAATGAAACCGTGAATCCACATCTTTTAAAAAAGATTCGTATTTCCAGTAAATCCCTTCACCTGCTGCCGAAATGTTTTCATTTTTTGGTTTAACGACTTTTTTTTCTCCTGCCACACATCCGACTTTTTCATCTCTAAATTCGTCAACAATTAATGATACGGCTGTATCATTAATCATTGAATTAGCATCAGTAAAGATGGTTACTGGAGTATTTATGAAAGGCATGACTCTGTTTATTGCAGAGGTTTTGCCTCTTCTCTCCGGAGAAAAAAACAAGGTTATATTATTGTATTTTGAAAGTTTATTATTTGTATCATCAGTTGACCCGTCAGTTACCCACACAATTTTAAGTTTGTCGATAGGATATTTTATTTTTATGCAATTATCCATCTTTTTATCGACTATATCCTCCTCATTATATGCTACGATAAGCAGAGTGACTTCAGGTTGAAAGTCAGTTGTTACAACTGCCCTTCTTTTAACAAACAATTCCTTGATCTTGACTATACAAAAAACCAGGATGCCGTATCCAAGATATGCATAAAATACTGTAGCCAATGCTGTCCAAAAAAATATCTCTAATCCGTTCATCTTTAATCGAAATTATTGATGGCATCGATTATTTTTTTCATTTGGGTGGTCCATGAAAGAGTGCTAATGATAGTATTGCGAATTTCTTCCGGTGTAATATTCAGAGTCTTATAAAATTCAACCAGTGATTCTATACTTATTGGTGAATCATCAGGAGGCGCTTTTATAATATACGGCATATTTTCAAAGTCTTCATCCTCCTCTGAATATATAAAAGGAAGGCCTCTTGCAGCGTATTCGCGGTTCTTAAGTGTCTTTATTTTTGAAATTCCGGAACGATGCCTTGCAAGGCTTGCAATGCCAAAATCAGCTTCTTCAAAAAGACGATCAAGTTCTTCACCACTTTTATATCCAACAAATTTGACATGATTCTCGAGTTTAAGATTGATGGTAAGTTTTATTAAAGAGTCAATTAATCTTTTGTCTCCTTCTCCGACAACTGTCAAATTAACTTCTGTTGATACAGGTCTGTCTTTATCATAATATTCCCCAAGTCCATTAATTACTCTGTCAAGCCCATGCCAGTAATGTATTTCAGCAACGGAGATCAGATTAATTGTATTGCTTTTTTCTTTTTTTCTTTTGACTGGCAGAGTGCAGAAATCCACTCCGTTAGATATACGAATGGTCTTGATATCATGAATTTTCTCAAGGTCGGTAAAAGTTACAATTCTGTCTACATATTTGTAAAGTTGTTTTCTGTAGATCCTGTTGAGCAAAAAAATGAGAGAGTAGTTAAAAGGCTGATTTCTAGTCTCTATATCATAAGGGTAGGTAGGATATTCCATAACAATTCTTATTCCTGCATTATGTAAGTCTTTTAGCATTTCAAGCATTGGTGGATTTACATTATAAAATGATCTGATATAGACCATGTCGAAATTGTTTGCAAGGATATATTTTGTTAAGTTTGAAAATCTGAACCATTTATATATTTTGGCAAAGACACCGTTTCCAAAATCATCTATGACACTTTTTCCGCACACTCTTCTCTGTCGGCCGTCTTTATCTATATTTATACAACACAATTCCGTATCAACTCCATTTTGTATAAGTGCTTCTACCTGGGAGTTAATTTTTTTGCTTATTCCACTGTGGGGAGCAAAGTCAAAGAAGTGAATAAAAACAGTTTTCATCTTTTGTCGTTATCGACAATATTATCAGGTTGATCTTTAATTTCACCGGTTGTTTTAAAAAAATATTTTCTCCAGCTTCTAAAAGAATTTTTAAATCGGTTGATAAACGCTTTCCTTAAAGAACCGTCTTTGGTAATTGTGGCAGTAGATGTCACTGCCCTAGCCTTTCTGTTTCTTATAAAAGAGATTTTTCCATACTGTTTAAGACCATAAGCCATTGAACCATCCTCTCCTCTAATGATATTAACTCTATATCCTACCTTTTTGCCAAGTTCGGTTTCATAAGCAAATACCAAACCTCTGACACATCTCTCAGGACTTTTGAATGATAGGAAGAAAAGATTAAGATCCCTCATAAGTTCATAAGCAAACATTAGGTAACGCGGATATCCCTTTGAAGGAACATAGCTCCACAATGAAGAAACAGCAACAACTCCGGGTTGCATCAATCTTTCTATTACCGTTTCCACATATCTCTCCGGATAGATAGTATCTGCATCGATGCAGATATAATATTTCCCCTTAGCCTCCTGAAGTCCTCTGTTTCGAGCATATCCACAACTTTTCTTTTCTTCTGTAAAATATGGCAGCATTGTGGCTTTGAAGATATCAGCAGTTCTGTCAGAAGAAGAGTTGTCAACACCTATTATCTCTATGGGATATTTACATTTTGTTTCACTTAATGACCACAAACAACTAAGCAACCGTCTCTCTTCATTATAGGCAATAACTACAACAGATGCAACAGGATCTGAGCTTTGCAAAGATTTGAGTTTTTCTCTCACCTGGTCGATGACATATTGTGGGGCATTATTGAAAGGCTTCTCGTAAACAGAGAGATATTTGCTATACCATTTCATTATATCGACTGTTTAATTCTTATTTATAAGTGATTGAAAAAGGATATTCCACTCTTCAGCGATTGTTTCAATTTTAAATCTTTCAGCTCTTTTTCTTGCAAGTTTACCCATTTCCTTCCGGCAATCTTCATTTTCTATAAGATAATTTATTTTGTCAGCAAGAGCTTCAATGTCATTAGGAGGTACTAAAAGCCCGTTTACACCATCTGAAATAATATCTACTGGACCGCACGGGCAGGCAAAGGCTACTGGAGGAACACCACATGCCATGGCTTCTGTTATAACCATCCCGAAGCCTTCAAAGCGTGAACTGAATGCAAAGATAGAACCCTCAACAAGTTTAGCTGAGAGATCACTAACAGCATCATATAGAAAACAGGTATCTTGACAATTATTATTTTCAATACGGGAATAGAATTCCTCTTTATTCCCATTTCCATAGATCTTTAAAATCCAGTCTGGATGTTTAATTTGAACTATTTGCCATGCATCAATCAACATGTCAAAACCTTTTTGATGTACAAATCTTCCGGCAGCTACAACTATTTTGTTTGAACAGTCAGAAACTTTTTCAGGAAATTCAGGAAGAGGGTTATAGATTACTGCCACATTCTTTAATTCACTCCATTGTTCTTTGTCTTCATGGCTCAAGACTACAAATTGATCCAGTCTTTTCAGATTAGAAACAAGTTGATGCATCCATAATTTTGCAAAAAAATTCCTTAAAGGCAGATTGGGCAAATTGTTGAAATCTCTATAATTGTTTTTATTAAAATGAAGTTCTCCAACTTTTTTACTTCCGTCATGTATCTTTGTTATAAAATTAATATCTCTTCTCAACATTGATATTGTGATATCGGGTTTTATCTCATGAAGCTTTTGTGTAAGTCTCTTTCTGAATTTGATCTGCTTGTTTAAATAACCGACTAATTGTTTAAAAAAGGGTTTTCCCCAGATTTTATCATAATTAATATCAAGATTAATTACTGTTATTTTTGAAGAAAGAGGGAAAGCTGTATCTTTATCCTTACCATCTGTGAGGATTAAATAGATTTTATAATTATAGTTTTCTGCAAAATAATTGCTCTTGACAGTTAGAGTTCTCTCCATACCACTCATTGAATAGAGTGATGGTATACAATATGCGATTTTCAGTGATTCCTTAATCAAGCCCTTTTGTTAAATGATTTTTAATCAAATTTAGGATTTTTCTTAATTTTACAAGGTAAATAATTTTATGAAAACAGGCAATCCATACGATAAGAATTCTCTTCATATAAAAAAAGATTATAAGGTTCTTGAAGTAGGTCCAGGAAGTTACCCTACAAAAAGAGCTAATGTTCTGGTTGAAAAGTATATATATGACAATCGTCATAGAAGGGGGGACTTCAAAATTTATTTACATCAGACTGTTATAGAGGCAGATGCTGTTGAATTGCCTTTTAACAATGACGAATTTGATTATGTTATCTGCAGCCATGTAATTGAGCATGTTGACGATCCGATCAGATTTGCAGCAGAACAGAGCAGAGTTGCAAAAGCAGGATATCTGGAGGCTCCCAGCATTATTGGAGAGTTTCTGGCTCCAAAAGAATCTCACAAATGGGTGTCGCTTGAAATAGACAAAAAAATTGTAATGTTTGAAAAATCGGCTTTACCATTTGAATTTAAGGCTGATTTTGGAAATCTTTTTTTGAACTATCTACCATATCACTCTTTGCCATACAGACTACAAGTAATGACAAGAAATAATTTTAATGCTGTAAGGTATGAGTGGAAAGATTCTATTGATTTAATTGTTAATCCTGCTGATGAATATTTGCAATCCTTTTTTGTTAAACAATGGGATATCACTATGGTTAGACAAATCTTTCCTGAATATTCTATATTGAAGGAGACCAATAGCACATTAAAGGCTTTTTGTCATTTCATAAAACTGAAGTTACTAAGAGATTTCGGCCTTATTAAGGATCCAGTATCATTTGAAACTTATAATAAAATGCATGGAGCACAATCCTAAAGTTAGTGTCATAATTCCTGTTTACAATTCTGCAGATTATTTAAAAGAGACTCTCCTGTCGGTTATTAGCCAGACTCTTAGAGATATCGAAATTATTGTAATCAATGATGGCTCTACTGATAAGAGTGAAGAAATAATTGAATCTTATCAGAAAGGTGACTCAAGAATAAAATATTTGTTTCAACCAAATCAAGGGCTGTCTATTACCAGGAATGTCGGACTCGATAATGCAACAGGAGATTTTGTCTATTTCATGGATAGTGATGACCTTTTGGAGCAAAATGCATTGGAGATGTGCTGTAATAAGTGCATATCTGAAGATTTGGATTTTGTTTTTTTTGATGCAGATGTTTTTTCTGTCGGTAATGTGCAAATTGGCTGGGAATATATAAGAGCAGGAAAGATTACGGAGGAGATGACCACAGGAGATGTGGCTATGGAAAAACTGCTGAATACTAATTCATTTAGATCTGCGCTATGTCTTTTCTTTATAAAACGTGCTTTTATTGAGAATTTTAAACTTAGATTTTATCCGGGAATTATCCATGAAGATGAACTTTTTACCACTCAAATGTTCCTTTTGGCACAAAGGGTTGAATATATCTCTAAGGTTTTTTTTCATAGAAGAGTCAGACACAATTCAATTATGACAACTGGATTTTCAGTAAAGAATGTTGAAGGATATCTGACTGTTATTAAAGAGCTAAGATTATTCTCTAATGGAGTAGATAATCACAAAAAAATGATAGTTGAGAGAGAAATTTATTTAATAACAAATTCTCTTGTATATCAATCACATATTTTGTCGGTGAAAGAAAGAAGACTGATAATCCAGGAGTTAAAAAAACTTAAATGTCTTGAACATGCCGACTTTAAAAGTCTGATTGTAATGTGTTTTCCTTTTACTGTTAAAATAAAACCCATACTCAAGAAATTATTACTTAATTTTAGAAATTTTATGCATCTGAACGGGAGGAATAAATCATGAATACCGGTTTAAGAATTTTTCTGACTCTGATCTTTTTTCAGATATTACTGTCAGGCGAAATACAAGCTCAGTATACAATTGATATTTGCCAGAAAAAGGCAGCTGAAAATTACCCTTTAATCAGGCAATACGGCCTTATTGAGAGTTCAAAGATGTATGACTTGAAAAATGCCGGTATGGCATATCTGCCCCAGGTAGCTTTTCAGGCAAAGGCTTCCTATCAATCTGATGTCACAGAAATACCCTTGAATATTCCAGGGATAAATATTGAGTCTCTAAGTAAGGATCAGTATAATGCTGCCGTGCAGGTTGATCAGTTGGTTTGGGATGGAGGTATCACTTCTCTTAGAAAATCTGCAATCAGGCAGCAGTCTGAGTTGGAAAGATCTAAAGTTGATGTCGACATGTATGCCATAAAAGAGAGAGTGAGTCAAACTTATTTTGGTATAGTTTTAATTGACAAACAGATAGAACAACTAAATCTTTTGCTGAAGGATCTTGACAGAAATCTCAATAGAATTAGGTCTTATATGGACAACGGCTTGGCAAATCAATCTGATATTGATCTGATAAATGTTGAAATAATAAACGCCGGTCAGAAAATGTGTGAGCTTAATGCAGGGCGGAAAGCATATATCTCAGTATTGTCGTCTATGATGGGGGTTGAGCCGGACTTTAAAGCAACTTTCGAAGTGCCACAACATTTAACAGTTTCAAAAGAGATAAAAAGGCCTGAATTGTCAGTAATGGCTAATCAAAGTAAATTGCTCGACATACAGGCAGGAATGGTCAGGTCACAGCTTAGACCTCGATTTGGTCTCTATTTTCAGGCAGGATATGGACGTCCGGGACTTAACATGTTGGAAAATCAGTTTTCTCCATTTTATATAGCAGGTGTTAAGGCTGTCTGGAGTTTAGGTGGACTTTATACAAGAAAAAATGAACTAAATATGATTGATATAAATAAAAAAAGAATTGAGAATACAAGAGATGCTTTCATTTATAACACTAATCTTCAGGTAATTATTCAATCTGAAGAAATCGATAAGATAGCCGAATTGCTTAGGAGGGACGACGAAATTATTTCGTTGCGAGAGAGAATTCTCACTGCTGCTGAGATAAAACAGAGTGAAGGCATTATCTCTGTTTCGGAACTTATGCATGAGATGAATCAGTTGGATGGAGCAAGAGTTACCAGAGCAAGACATGAAGTGGAGCTTTTGATGGCCAAATACAATCTTAAAATTACTACCAATAATTAATTAAACAGTTAAGAGTATGAATTGGATTAAAAAATGTGTATTGATTTCCTTGCCTTTGAGTATTGCAGTCTCATGTATAAATAGTAATGACTCTTTTGATGCTTCCGGCAATTTTGAGGCAATTGAAGTAATAGTCTCATCAGAGGCAACAGGGAGGATACAGGAGTTTAATATCGATGAAGGTTCACAAGTCTTAACTGGCCAACAGGTAGGGTGTGTGGATAGTGTACAACTTTGTCTTCAGAAAGAGAGACTTTTGGCAAATATAGCTGCTATAAACAATAGAAAATCAGATATACCTACACAATTAGCAGCCTTTGACCAGCAGATAGATTATCTTGAAAAGGAAAAACTCCGGGCTGAAAGGCTGGTAGCAGCGGGTGTGGGCAATACTAAAACTTTGGATGACATAAACAGTCAGCTTCGAACTCTTCAGAAACAAAGAGAAGCACAACTATCTTCAATGAAGAATGGAAATATAAGCTTGGAAAATGAAATCTCCGGCTTAATGGCTCAGCTTAAACAATTAAACGATCAGATAGAAAGATGCAGAATTGCGTCTCCAATTACAGGCACAGTGATTGGCAAATACATAGAAAAAGGTGAGATAACCGTCACCGGAAAACCGCTTTTTAAAGTTGCGGATCTGGATACAATGATTCTCAAGGCATATATTACTCAAAACCAGCTGACAAAATTAAAATTGAATGATTCTGTTAGAGTCTTTACAGATTATGGTGATGGAGCGAGAAAAGAATACGGAGGTAAAATTATATGGATATCAGACGAAGCCGAATTTACTCCTAAGACAATACAGACAAAGGAAGAAAGAAAAAACTTTGTATATGCAATAAAAGTTCAGGTAAAGAACGATGGCTATCTGAAGATAGGAATGTATGGAGAATTGGAGTTTTTAAACAAAGTAGACTAATGGAGTCGGTGGTAGTCGATAATGTAAAAAAATGCTATGGACAAGTAAGTGCTCTCAAGGGGGTTAGTTTCTCTGCACACAAGGGAGAGATCTTCGGACTAATAGGGCCTGACGGATCTGGTAAGAGTACACTTTTTAAAATTATGACTACACTTTTACTCCCTGATTCAGGAACTGTTAAAGTGGCTGGGTATGATGTTTTGAAAGACTATATTGAAATAAGAAACATAATTGGTTACATGCCAAGTAAGTTTTCTCTTTATAAGGATCTCTCTGTTGAAGAAAACATGAAATTCTTTGCGACTTTATTTAAAACCACGATTGAAGAGAACTATTATCTTGTTAAGGATATTTATAGCCAGATTGAACCTTTCAAAAAAAGGAAAGCCAGGAATCTTTCAGGCGGCATGAAACAAAAGCTTGCGCTGAGTTGTGCCTTGATTCACAAACCATCCGTGTTGTTTCTTGACGAACCTACAACCGGCGTAGATCCCGTTTCAAGAAAGGATTTGTGGACAATGCTAAAGAAACTCAAAGAACAGGAAATTACAATTATCGTTTCTACACCTTACATGGATGAAGCTAAACTTTGTGACAGGATTGCTCTTATCAAAGAGGGAGAGTTTATGAAGATTGATTCTCCTGAGGGGATTGTTAATTCAATTAATAAAAAAATAATGGCTATCAGTGGAGAGAATATGTATTCAATCCTCAATGCTTTAAGAACCTTGCCTTTTGTTGATATGGCTTTTGCTTTTGGTGATACTAATCACATTACATTGAAAGACTCGGCATCAGATCTGTTACCCGCTGATATTGTAAGAATGCTCGAAGAGAAGGGCTTTCATAATGTTAATGCCAAAGAAATAAGAGCAGGTGTGGAGGATTGTTACATGGTGTTGTCAAAAGAGAATAGATAATCATATAATACCATATTAAAGTGCTGGAGAAAGAGACAAATAGAGAGAAAATTATTGAAGTTGTAGAGCTTACTAAAAAATTTGGCAATTTTACTGCTGTTGATCATATCTCCTTTGATGTCTATAAAGGAGAAATTTTTGGTTTTCTGGGAGCAAATGGTGCGGGTAAGACGACAGCAATGAGAATGCTGTGTGCTTTGAGTATACCAACTTCTGGAAAGGCAAGAGTTGCGGGATATGATATTATGAAGAGGTCCAACATGGTCAAGGCTAATATTGGTTATATGAGTCAACGTTTCTCTCTCTATGAGGATTTGAAGGTATGGGAAAACTTCAGACTTTTTGGAGGAATATATGGAATGAGTGAAGAAGAGATTGTTGGTAAAAGTGATTATATGCTTGAGAAATTAGGTTTTATGTCAGTAAAGGATTCACTAGTCAAATCTCTTCCTCTTGGGTGGAAACAGAAACTTGCATTCTCAGTTGCGACATTTCATAAACCCAAAGTTGTGTTTTTGGATGAGCCTACTGGTGGGGTAGATCCATCTACCCGCAGGCAGTTTTGGGAGTTAATTTATCAGTCTGCCAATGAAGGTACTACAGTCTTTGTGACAACGCATTATATGGATGAGGCTGAATATTGCGACAGGGTGTCAATGATGGTTGATGGAAGAATAGAGGCACTTGATACTCCTGCAGCTCTTAAGGAGAAGAATGGAGCAAATAGTATGGAGGAAGTATTTCTAAAACTTGCAAGAAAAGCAAAAAGGAAGGAAATTTAATAAGATGAAACAATTTTTGATTTTTGTTAATAAAGAGTTCCTGCATATTTTCAGAGATCCGAGAACAATTTTGATTTTGTTGATAATACCAGCAATTCAAATAATTCTATTTGGTTTTGCTTTGACGACTGATATTAAGAATATTGATATTGCAGTTTTTGATCAGTCTCATGATGATGCTTCACGGCTTATAATACCTAAACTCTTAAACAGTCCATATTTCAACGTTGTAGCTTCAGTAGATAATATGAATGAAGCTGACAGACTTTTGCAATCAGGTGAAACTATGGCTGTTATTACTTTTGGGAAAGGGTTGGAATCTGATATTGTGCGTGAAGGAGTTGGAAATGTGCAAATAATTACTGACGGGTCAGACCCAAACACCTCAATCGCTGTCTCAAGATATCTTCAGGCTATTATTTTGACTGCCCAGAAAGAATTAATAAATATAGCGCCATTGCAGCAAATTTCTTTGACAGATGGCAGAATTACAATTATTCCTGAACCTAACATGTTGTATAATCCGTTAATAAAGAGTTCTTACAGTTTTGTGCCTGGAGTAATGGGACTGATATTAATGCTGATTTGTTCAATGATGACATCAATATCAATAGTTAGAGAAAAAGAAGAGGGTACTATGGATATTTTACTTGTCTCACCAATGAAGCCTCTAAACATTATTTTGGCCAAGTCTATTCCGTATCTGGCTCTTTCCATGATAAATCTTGCCACTATTCTGCTGCTTTCTGTTTTTTTACTTGGTGTTCCAATAACGGGAAGCCTGTTTTGGCTTCTGATAATATCTATTGTTTTTATTTTTGTTGCTCTTGCGACAGGGCTTCTAGTATCTTCTCTTGTAAGCACACAAGTAGCGGCCATGTTGATGTCAGGGTTGGTATTTATGGAGCCAGTAATATTGCTTTCCGGCATGATCTTTCCTATAGAAAATATGCCTTTTATACTCAGAGCGATTGCTCAATTTATTCCTGCCAAATGGTATATTGTTGCTGTTAAGAAACTTATGATTCAGGGACTTCCTGTCAGTTATGTGTTGAATGAGATGCTAATTCTTTTTACTATGGCAGTAGTCTTTATTTTTATTAGTTTGAAAGCATTCAAAACCAGGGTTTCATAATATGCTGAAGTATTTGATAGAGAAAGAATTTAAGGTTTTTGTAAGAAACAAGTTTCTTCCAAAACTTATTTTTATATTCCCTATTGTCATTATTTTACTTATGCCATGGGCTGCAAACCTTGACATAAAAAATTTGAAAGTAGCTGTTGTAGATGAAGATCTAAGCAATACCTCCTCAAAGCTTGTTACAAAAATCGATGCTTCAAATTATTTTATGATTGAGTGTTACTGTGAATCATACAAGGAGGCCAAATATCTTGTGGATAACGGCGATATAGATATTGTTATTGAGATACCTCATGATTTTGAAAGAAACATTATTAAAGAGGGATCAGATAAAGTACATCTGGCTATAAATGCTGTCGATGCGATGAGAGGTTCTCTTGGAAGTTTATACTTAACAGAGATTTTCTCTGATTTTGCTGCCAAACAAAGTGTTTCAGACGACTTGTCAATTATTAATATATCTACACAGACAAGATATAATCCCACGATGGACTATAACAAATTCATGGTACCTGCACTAATTGTTATGATCCTCACTTTGCTTACAGGGTTCTTGCCTGCATTAAATATCGTTTCTGAAAAGGAGATTGGAACAATTGAACAAATAAATGTTACTCCTGTTTCAAAGTTTACCTTTGTGCTTTCTAAGCTTATTCCATATTGGATTATTGGATTTATTATTCTTACCATTCTTGTCATTTTAGCTTGGGCCGTTTATAATATTTATCCTGTCGGGTCTCTTTTGACTTTTTATTTAATGGCATCGATATTTGTAATTGTCATGTCTGGACTGGGTCTTGTTATATCCAATTACTCAGATACCTTACAGCAGGCTATGTTTGTGATGTTTTTCTTTGTTCTTATTATGATTTTACTTGCAGGTCTGTTTACGCCTGTTGACAGTATGCCTGGTTGGGCTCAGATGATTGCAGCAGTTAATCCAATGAGATATTTTATTGAGATAATGAGGATGATATATTTGAAGGGTAGCAGTATGTCAGATTTTAGATGGCAGATAGTTATACTGTTTGGTTTTGCTCTGTTTTTTAATTCTTGGGCGGTAGTAAGCTATAGGAAGAAGAATTAAAATTTTTTATAACTTTGTTAAAACGTAAAAAGCCAAGCGATGAAAAAAATAACCTTTTTAACATTATTACTCATATTTATGAGTAATAATTATGCGGGAGCGCAGGCTCCACCTAAAATTAACTTTTACGGTGTAGATTTTTCCATGGTAAAAGTATTTGGTGCCAGAGAAACTCCGGATCAGTTTGTTAAGGCTTTCGAGGAGATTAATAGGGATGTTATTAGAGATTCCAAAAAATTTCCCATTACAAACTTTTTTATAAAGTATGCCCATGAATTGGATAATTCAGCTGAGTTAAAACGACAAAAGTTTGACAGTTACAGCAATGTAAACATTGATGAGGCCATTTACAGAAGCCGTGTTATGGACGGAAGCAGCATGAGTACTTATAACAAACAGTTTAAACTTACCGATCAGGATATTTCCTCACTTGTTAAATCCTTTAATACAGGCAAGGACACAGGATATGGTGTGCTATATGTTGCCGAGATTCTTAACAAGCAAGATGCTGTTGGAAGATTTGTAGTTGTTTGTTTTAATGTCAAGACAAAAAGAATTCTTTTTACAGATCGGGTAGAAGGCAAAGCTAAGGGACATGGGCTTGGCAATTATTGGGCATCCTCATTGTCCGACATCATGAAGATATGACAATTGTTTTATAATTATTTGAGTTTCAGTCAGCGATAGTCACTGACCAAATAGATTCTATAGATCCGTTGCAACCTGAAAGCTTTCTTGCTGATATTCAGCAGGAGAGCCTCTGTTTTTTAGCGATCGCAAACACACCTTTTATATAATTATTTTTTCATTTCTTCTTAATATTAATATATCAAGTTTGAATTAATATAACCACTTTGTTGAGAATACCAGTCAGTATAGGAAGTTCCTCCAGATGTAGCCCATTCTGCAAAATGAAGGTAAGCATTATTAATAGCTGCTCTCTCAACAGGATAATTGAAAGTTTGAGGGATCATTAATCCCCACATCATTCCATCAATAAATTTAAATACGTCTCCTGGATAAAGTGAAGCGCCGTTTGTCAACGATGTAAGGAACTTTGTAGTATATGTGTATGCAGGGAGGTGAATTTCTCTGCCTCTTGAATTGGCTGTAATAAAGAAGTTAATTTTATCTACTGAGAGGTTTGACTGTAAAATGCCAGTTGTAAATTTAATTGTAACAGAATGATCAGGTGTATTATAGTGAAAATTATTTGGCTCCGTATTCAGGAATCCACTATAATTGAAAAGATCTTTTTGATTGTTAAACAGAGGAATTACCGCAAGATTTACACCTGCTTCAGTACCATTGGAGGTAGTTGTAAAAAAACCACCGGAGCTTAAAGTTTGCCCTGTAACAGAAGCAATTTGGGAAGCCAATATCTGATCAAGCTGAAATGCACATCCCAAAACATAAGTACTTCCACTTGCTCTAACATTGTAGTCGATTTTTAGTTTTGTAACAAGGTTAGAAGCATTAGTAAAAGTGCATATCCTAAAATCCATTACAAGATCATTAACATCGTAATCCCCTTTTTCAGGCCACAAATCCTCAAATACAATTGTTCCCCATATACCTTTTGAAGGAAAATATGAAACAAATGCAACATCGTAATCGTTGTCGTCAAAGTCTTTGTCTGAAGGAATACCATCACCATCTTCATCTGATGAACTTCCTCCACCGGAAATCTGTCCAAGACCCAGGTTGCAAGTTGTAGCAACTATGTTTTGAGTTTGAGTATTAGAAAGAAGAGCTCCGTTTGAAAATACCGGTGCAAACCTGTCTTTACCGTTTATTCCGGAACCTTCAGCCAGCTTGGCAAGGACAAAATCAACCTTTCCACTTACACTGCAAGTTCCTGCTCCAACAGATGAAGTCAAACCATTAGTGAAATTTCCGAGGCATTTAAAGAGTGAAAATGTAGAAAGTGTGTTGCTGAACGAGATATTGTAAGCATTAGTTACATCTCCGTCAACCAAGAATATACTTCCTCCCTGCATATTAAAGGTTGTACTGTTTGGAGTTAACGACTGGCAATGGACAAGCGAACCGTCATACATGTTTAAGGTTGTTCCGTGAAGAGACACAGTATTGGCAGTAATATGACAATAATTATTGATCACAGGATTTGATGACGAAGTAAATTTTTCTGTTGCAGCTATCTCACCATAGTTATTAACTGTGATGCCATTTGATTGCGAGTATTCATTTACTGTGATTTTTCCGCTGGAGGTGTTGGTAATAATAACTGCTGAAGAAAGGCTTAAAGAATATGAATAAACTGTCCCACTGTTATATAATATTGAATTGTTGGTAATTGAGAGCTCTGGTTTGAAATTTGATTTTGTGGAACTAAGGCTTATACTGCCCAAATTGTAAAGAGTTGAAGAGTTTGAGAAAGTAACATGGCTTGAAGAAGTAACTGTCCCTTTGTTAATGATATATGAAGCCCCACTTGCTTGTGAGTCCTTGTTAGTGCTTGTCAGTGTTAAAGTACCACCCGGAGCAATATAAATAGCCGGAATATCTGTGGCATTTTGTGCTGAAAGTGAAAAATAAGGTATTTCAACAACACCTCCATCCAGAATAAACAAAGAACCCTGATACATACTGAAACTTGACAATGTCAGTTTACCTGATACATACAATACAAGGTGATTGTTCCAGCCATTGAGCTCTTTGATATTATTATTGGTTACACCTGTAGGCAAGTAATAGGATTTGTATTTATTGCCATACGCACTGCTTTCGCCAGAGTTAAATCCACTTAATGTGCCGCTGGATGATGCAGTCAGAGTAACATCAAAATTTGCAGGAATGCTTACTGGAGGAACAGGATCGTCTCCTGCCATTAAAGGTGCTCCAAATGAAGCAGCACTCGATTTTGTGAATACAACATTCAAACTGTTTGAGTTGATGTCAACGCTTTTAACTGTACTCGAACCTGTTGGAAGGATTTCCTGGATGTATATTTTTTTGGTGGCAACAGCCAAAGTTAAATCTACTTTATATGGAGATCCTGGTTTTGCAGCTCCAGAAGCTATAAGTGATGATGAATTAAGTAGTGGAGAGTTGAATATCATAATAACTCTGGGTGCAGCATCACTTATCCCTGAAACAGACTGAACCTGTACAGTACAGGCAATGTCAGTTACTGTTTTCCAATTAAAATCTGAGGGGATGAGACCCAATGAAGAAGGGATGGGTTTATTGTCTGTTTTAAGATCTACACATCCGTTTAAAATGATGGAAAAACATAAAAAGAATAATATAGTCGATATTGTAGTAATCTTTTTCATTTAAATATTAGTATATTAACTTGGCAAAAGTAAGGAATTTATATTAATAATAACAAATTTTGTTAATAAAAATATCATAAAACATTTGGATATTTTTAAGATATTTTATATAGAAAAAACAAAACCTATGCTACTCCTTAGTTTTATAGTTATTTTATAATTTGTCCTGTTGATAGAAAATATTTTTTTATCACCATGAGAGCAATGAGTTTTTCCAGCTTTTTGTCAAGGATTGTCTTGACATATTCATTGGCATGAGAAGAAATAAGCTCTGCTTCTTGTGTGTGGGTAATATAATAGTTAAGCTTCTCTTCAAGATCAGAGTAATCTTTTTTTATCTCAACATAATGATAATCTGGCACAAGCTGTCCTTCCATAAACCAGGTTTCGTAAGTTGGTCTTGGCATGACGGCAAGAGAGTTAGACGACATTACCCATTTTAGATTTGAAGCCACGTCGTTGCCTTCAATACATAAAATAAATTTATACTTCAGGTGTTCATCAATAGAAATCGGTTTAACTCTCCATTCTTCATGATCTTTTAGCTTTGGGTTTATATTGCCAAGGTTGCACATGGGATGGTTAAAGTACATATCCCAAAATTTAATTCTATGTGGTTGATCGACGTATGCGCGTCCAATCAACATATCTTTTTTTTCTCCGAATTTCAGTCTATCGTTTACAGTTGTGAAATGGCGAACTTTATCAAGTGGCAGCAAAATAGAGTTTGAATTTTCTCCTTCAATAGGCCTGCTTTTTACAAAGGAAGGAATCTTTGGCACTTCAGTAACATCACCAAATAAAAAACTTGCCAAGAGATTTTTTTCAAAATAACGCATATAGCTATAAGAGTCGAGAACATAAGTGCTATTTGGAATCTTACCCCCAATAGGGGTTTTAAGTTTCAGTTTTCTTAGAGGGATTGTTGTGTCTCCATTCATCAAATCTTGTAGTAGCTTGTCTTTATCAATGATTTCAGGAATAGCGAGTTTATTATAATAATTTACTCTTTCTGTTATTGCCGTTTTGATAGGAGTATTAAGTTTTTCATATTTAGAAAGAATTGATTCCCTTGATATTCTTGAAAATATTCCTGGAGAAATATAACGTATGAAATTAACGGCGTAATAAGTAAGTTTACTGTTTTTCTTGTTAGGAAGATGAAGGATGTTCTTTATTGATAGCATGCTTGTTCTGAAGCGTGAATTGTTAGTAATCTCATTTCAAACAAATGTAGCTTCTTTTTTAATCTATTCATAGATTTTAATTATTAATTCATTTTTTGTTAAATTTGATACCAGATAAAATTAAAAGCTATGAAAAAGATAATCAGTTTATTTTCTTTGATGTTCATCTGTCTGATGGCAGGTGCTCAGAGCATAAGAGTTGTATCAGGCTCACTTGCTCCTCTTAAGGGCGAGAAAACCGTTTCAACATCGTTTACTTACGATAATCTTAAAGTTGGCAAGATGACCGAGCAAGACTATGTAAGTGACAAGGTTAAGGAGTACAACTCTAAGAAAGCAGGTTCAGGAGATCAATGGCATCAAAACTGGATTAATGACAGGTCTTCCAGATTTGAACCTAAGTTTAATGAACTTTTTGACAAATATCTTAGCGAAAAGGGTATAAGAGTTGGAGATGGAGCAAAATACAAGTTTGTTATCAATACCGATTTTATAGAACCTGGTTTCAATGTAGGTGTTGCAAGAAGAAATGCATCTATTAATCTTACATGTCGTCTGATTGATACTTCAGATGGTTCCCAAGTGGCGCTTGTTACAATAATGAATTCTTCTGCAAACAGTTTCTCTGGAACAGATTTTGACTCAGGTTATAGAATCCAAGAATGTTATGCAAAAGCGGGCAGGGAACTGGCTAAGTTTATTATAAAAGAGTGCCGACTTTAACACTTTTTAAAAATTTAAAGCAATTTTTCAATTGTAGCTGTTGTTTTCAATCCGCTGCCTGTAAGCAGCACTACAACCTTACTGCGTGGGGGGATTTTCCCCACGTATTGTTTTAATGCAGCAATTGCAGCTGCAGAGGTTGGTTCGATGTAGATACCCTGATGAGCAGACTCTTTGAAGGCTTCAATGATAGTGGTATCGTCGACAGTGACAAAATCTCCTTTACTTTCGATAACAGCATTTACTATTTGCATAAGTCTTACCGGTTTGCGTATTGCAATTCCCTCTGCAATTGACTGGTCTTTGTCAGGAGTGCAACTTTGTGTACCTTCAACATAATCTTTCAGTGGAGAGCATTGTTCACTCTGAACAGCTATTAATTGTGGCATTTTATCTATAATCGATGAATCTATAAGTTCTCTAAGTCCTATATAAGTTCCTAAAAGCAGAGTTCCACTGCCTACAGGGACGAATATATAATCCGGAGCATTCCAGTTCAGCTGTTCTACAATTTCGTATATTACAGTTTTAGTCCCCTGCAAAAAATAGGGATTCCATGCATGGGCTGCGTAATAGCTCTTTTTGGCGCCTTCAAGAGCAGCATTTGCACAATCTTCTCTGTTCCCTTGAACAAGATGTATTGTTGATCCATAAGCTTTTGCTTGCACAGCTTTGCCCGTAGAATTGCCTGCTGGCATATAGATATTAGCTTTAATACCGGCTCTGACACAATATGCAGATACGGCACAGGCTGAATTACCCGATGAATCCTCAACTATTTCATTAATTCCAAGCTCCTTACATTTTGCAATAATTAGAGCAGCGCCTCTATCTTTAAATGAACCGGTGGGTAACAAGAAGTCAAGCTTGCACAAAACATTCATTCCCCAGAAATCAGCCAGTATCAAAGGCGTATAACCTTCATTAAATGTTACTGCAAATTTTTTATCTACAGGTAGGACTTGACTATAACGCCACAAAGTTTTTTCATTTGAGAGTAAGTTTTTTTCAAATTTTGGTTTGAATCCGAGATCCAAATAACTGCCACAATCGCAACGCCAAACAGGTTCTTTTGTAGAGTATTCAGTTCCACAAATGGGGCAAATAAGTTTACACTTCATAATATCAAACTGTTATGGTTTCTCCTTCACTCTTTGCGACAATTACTGCACCTGTCAAGTCCCCCCAAACATTGACAGCTGAACGGATCATGTCAAGTGGAGGCTGTACAACGAGAACCAGTCCTATTCCTTCCAAAGGAAGTCCGACAGAATTTAATACAACAGCCAGCATAACAAGCCCTGCCAGAGGAATTCCGGCCGAACCTACTGCTGCAAGAAGACTTGTCAGAACTACCATAATTTGCTGGCCAAGGGTTAAATTTATCCCATAGACCTGAGCTATAAAAATAGCTGTTACACATTCAAAAAGTGCAGTACCGTTCATATTTATTGTATTTCCCAATGGCAGGCAAAAAGCAGCAATCTTCTGAGAAACTCCCGTTTTACTTTGTATGTCGGGTATTGTAATTGGTAGTGAAGCGGCAGACGAGGCTGTACAGAATGTCGTCAGAAGACCTGTACCCATCTGACTCATAAATTTAAAAGGATTTTTTTTGGTAAATCCTACAAAAATCAAAGGTAATATTCCAAGTCCCTGTATCAGGCATCCTCCTGCGATAATTGCAGCATATATTCCAAGGCTTCCGAACATATTTCCCAAGGCTATTGAATCGCCGGCCTGAGTTCCGATCATTGAGGATACGACGCCGAAAAGTCCAAAAGGGGCAAAACGGATAACCAGGAAGGTCATCTTGATCATTACTTCATAGACACTGTTAAAAAAGTCAGTCATTATTACGCGACTCTTTTGTGAAGAGAGTGTAATGAATATGCCAAACAGAATTGCAAAGAAAATAACAGGCAGCATATTGCCATCAGCCATGGCTTTGACAATATTTGTAGGAACTATATTGACAATTTGGTCTATCATTGATATCTGAGTAGCTGCGATTGACGTAACTTCTTCCTTTAGGTTAAGTTCCATTCCGAAACCAGGTTTGAAGGTATTGACAAGCAACAGTCCCAAAATACAGGCGATAAGTGTTGTAAAAAAATAATATAGAAGAGTTTTACCTGCTATTCTTCCCAGATCTTTAGTCTCCCCAATGCTTGAAACTCCCATAATCAGAGCGCTGAATACCAATGGAATAACGACCATTTTGAGACCGTTCAGAAATAGGTCCCCCATCCATTTTGTGTAGATGGTGTATTCGTGTCCGAAAACACCTAATAGAACGCCTAAGCAGATGCCTATTAAAATCTGCCAATGTAAGGCGAGTTTAAATTTTTTGCCCATATATAGTGATTAAAGTTTTTGTAATTAAGTGGCTAAGTTGTGTTACTGGAATACTAGTTGGCAAGTTTTGAGGTATAATATTTCTTAAAGTCGCTCCATTTGTAGTATGGAGCTATATCACTTTTTAAGGGTATTTTAACCTCTCTTTCGCAGTGAAGAATCTTAACTAGAATTTCCGGTTTTTTACTGCTTCTGTAAAAAATTATTTGCAGATTTGCTCCCATGGGACTAACCTTAAAGTCGCTCCATACTTCGCTGATTTTTTCAGGATCGTCGACAGCTACATTCATGCCTTCTATATCCATAAGGGCGAGAAGTGGAATAATATAAGAATCGTGTCCAAATCTCAAGTCAGCAGACACACCGTGTCCATTTATCGCTTTTTCGGCGCAGTCGAGTATGTCTTTTAGAAGCAATTTGGAACTGTCTTTTGCAACTTTGCCATTTACATTTGAAGGGCCGCATGCATAGTAGGTGGACATATTATTTGCCTGCCAGAGATAAAAAAGTTCATCTTTGGTAAAAATATCAAAAAGAGTAAAATCCATATTGTCTACATCTGGGAGATCAGTAGCAATCAGGTGAATATTTCTCATGAATGTGGTTGGATTGTCCACAACCTTATGAGCATAGGTCATATCATTAAAAAGTGATTGAAGGAAAGTATCAAAATTAATATGCTTCAAAAGGAAGTTGCTGACAATTTTAGAAATGGAATCTCTGTATACTTGAGTATAACGGTTATTCAAATAATAATTTCTGTCAGATGCCTCTCTTATTGTTTCAATTTGTGGATTGAATTCCTTAAGCCTCTCGTTATTGGCAGCCATGCTCAGAATGCATCTCGGTACAACTGTTGAGCGACTGTATATTATGCATTTTTTACCATTTTGTGTTGAAAAAACTTCAGGGAAAGATTCAAACATTCTCTCTGCAATTTCTCTATGCTCTCTTGCGCCGAGTTGTGAAAGATCGCCATACCTTTTCCAGGCATCTTGTGCAGCAGCATTAACTCTTTGGTATACGCTCTCTCCAAGTTGTGTCAATTTACTTTCATTGTGTGCTTTGGCAAGTATAGTACAAGGATATTCATATGTTTCAGGAGTTTGTATCCATCTTGAGCCATGCCTTCCGTAATGGCTTATGTAAAAAGGAGTATAACCCTTAGGTGAAGGTGTAGTGGCTGTTTTAACAAAATTGTAAGGCTGGTAAATACCACTTGCATACTTGATATTACTTAGAAACTCTTCTTTTGTAGTTTGAGATAACAATAATTGTGGGAAAAGCAGAATTGTCAGACTAAGAATGAGATATAATCGCTTCATAATTTACTGAGAGTTGGTTTTTATTATTTGTCTATAAAGATAATTTATTTCTGATTTTGAGTTAGCATAAATAATTTTTTCTGACAAATTTTGAACTTTCAATTATTAATTTTTACTTTGTAATAAAAAGTACTTTTAATGGAAAAGATGAAAGATTATGTTAAAGACTTAACAGAAATACGCTCGATGATGGAGCGATCTTCTAAATTTATGCTTTTGTCCGGATGGGCAGGAATTATCGCCGGTTTAATTGCACCTTTTACTTTGATATTTTATGGTCTTGCACTTTTTGGAGGAGGATATCATACATTGCCGGAGGTAAAAGTTCTTGGTTTGATGGAGATACTTCTGGGTATTTTTGCATTATTTATAATAAAATATGCTCTAATTTTTTGGGCAACAGGTTTTGGCCTGGCACACATTATTTACGGTATATATATTCATTTAAAGTACGAAAGGTGATTTCTACTGCAGGTTTACATAAGGCTTTTGAAAGTCGTGTGAGGCTTGGAATTATGTCTGTTTTGGCAGTCAATGACAAACTTGATTTCAACTCTCTAAAAGAGTATCTCTATGTTACCGATGGTAACCTTGCAACTCATATTAAAGCTCTTGAAAGAGAAGAGTTTATTGGCGTTGAAAAGTCGTTTGTTGGCAAAAAGCCAAATACACGTTATTTTATGACACAAAAGGGCAGGAAGGCATTTAATGAACATTTGCGTGCTCTTGAAAAATTTATTGAGGATAATAAAAAATAATAATTTTAAATTTATGGAATCAACAATGAAAGAAGAGATTCTTAAACACCTGGATGATGCAAAGGATCTTGAAAGACTTTACAGAAGTGATGGTTCTCTCTTTAAAAGAGAATTCATGGCAATCTATTCTGGGATAGAAGGAAATCCTTTAGCTGAATTCTGGCACGAAAGACTGACATATGAAAGTGAGTTGATAAACAAAGGCAATAAAAAGGAATTGTTTATTGTCGTATTGCTGGCCTTAGTGGCCGGTTTGATAGTTAAATTGAATGCAATTTTGGGTATTGATGAGGAAGTTTATTTAACAAGAAATATTGGCTTTGTAGTGTTTCCTGTATTGTTTGCCTATTTTGCATGGATAAACAAATTGCCTCTGAAAAAGATTATTATGGCGGGAGCCGTGTTTGTAATTTGTGCGGTATATATCAATTTTTTGCCCAATAATCAATCAGATACAATAATTCTTGCATGCATTCATATGCCGTTATTGTTATGGGCATTACTTAGTCTTGCTTTTGTTGCAGATACAGAGGACAGAAATACACAGAGGCTTGCCTATTTGAAATATAACGGCGATTTGGTGGTTATGTCCACTTTACTGATTATCGCCGGGATGATTCTCAGCCTTGTGACAGTAGGACTTTTTGAATTGCTCGGAATGAGAATCGAAGATTTTTATATGGGCAATATAGGAAGAGTAGGATTTGCCATAACACCTATTGTGGCTACTTACCTGATACAGAGAAATCCACAGTTGGTGGGAAAAGTGTCTCCTGTGATTGCAAGGATTTTTAGCCCTCTCGTGCTGATCATGTTAATAGTATATCTGATTGCAATTGTGTATTCAGGGAAAGATCCTTATAACGACAGAGCATTTCTTCTTATTTTCAATGCTTTGTTAATAGGTGTGCTGGCAGTAATATACTTTTCAGTCTCGGAGTCCTCAGGAACTGCTGTCAGTAAATTGAGAATCTGGATTCTGTTTTTACTCTCTATAGTGACTATTATTGTCAATGGCATTGCACTTTCTGCAATATTGTTCAGGATATCGGAATGGGGCTTTACTCCTAACAGAACAGCAGTTTTAGGTGCGAATACTCTTGTTCTTGTAAATTTGATACTAGTCGCAGTACAACTTGTGAAGGTAATTGCAGGTAAAGTCAATCCTGACAAAGTGGGAATTGTTATTTCACGTTATATCCCGGTATACATCATATGGGCAACAATTGTAACATTTGGATTTCCGCTTTTGTCACAACTTGGAATAGGTTTTTAGATAGTCAAAGGATCGTAAAAGAATCTTAATTTTAAGAGAAATTAAAAGGGGGTAAAAAAATTAAACCCAACCCCGCTTTTGCTGATAAGTTTGACAAGTGTTCTCTTATGTAAGGAAAGATTATTGCAGCTGCATTTACATTCCCAAATTGCTCTAAATTTAGAG
>Ga0208695_1001000_pt1 | contig 25573 bp, 23 predicted proteins | sample AD_UKC111_MetaG_FD_184449 | JGI IMG/M metagenome (GOLD analysis project Ga0208695, IMG submission 184449) | Active sludge microbial communities of municipal wastewater-treating anaerobic digesters from Hong Kong - AD_UKC111_MetaG (SPAdes)... | ecosystem: Engineered > Bioreactor > Anaerobic >...
GTCTTCCAGGTATACCATCATCTCTATTTGTGATTCCAGCTTGGTTGCAGCATAATCTATATTTATCACTATAATGAAGAATATCCCTATAACCAATAGTGCCGCAATTACCGAGGTTATCGCCGCAGCACTCATTGTGCTGTTTCTTTTAAGGCTTCTGAATCCTTCTCTGATGAAAAACTTACCTGTCCTAAGCTTCACTGCTGTACCCACCTTTCATTTCATCCCTGGTAATAATCCCATTTTCTATTTCAACAACCCGCTTCTTCATTTTGTCCACTATATCACTGGCGTGGGTGGCCATTAATACAGTCGTACCTCTTTGATTTATTTCACTCAACGTCTTCATAATGTCCCATGACATATCAGGGTCCAAATTCCCCGTAGGCTCATCGGCAATAAGTATCGAAGGGCTGTTGACCATTGCCCTGGCTAAGGATACTCTCTGCTGCTCCCCCCCTGAAAGCTGCTGAGGATAAAGGCCTGCCTTCTTACTCAGTCCGACCATGCTCAGTATGATCGGAACCTGGCGCCTTATTTCCTTTGGAGGAGCTTCAATAACTTCCATGGCAAAAGCAACATTCTCATATACCGTCTTCTCCTGCAGCAGTCTGAAATCCTGGAATACTACGCCTATATTCCTCCTGTGGAAGGGTATCTCTCTTCTTTTGTATTTTGTTATATCCTTATCTCCCACGATGATAGTACCTGTGGTTGGCTCCATCTCCTTGAGCAGCAGTTTTATAATAGTTGACTTGCCGGCTCCGCTGGAGCCTACAAGAAAAACGAATTCTCCGTTGTTAATAGTCAGGTTTATATTTCTCAATACCTTATTGCCATCTGCAAATTCCTTGCTTACATTCCTCAGCTGTATCAACCTATCACACTCCTTACAAAAACAGTCAATACAAATATAGTGCAGATTCGACTTAAACAACTTATACTTCTACAAAAATATAGAAAAATCCTTTTAAAATGCCAATGTTTTTGTTTTGTAATATATAATTTATTTGCAAAAAGAAATGGGGACGTTTCTCCAAACGTCCCCGTATCTTCCAAACGTCCCCATTTCTTATTTTACTATTTCCGATGCTTTTCCATGAACCAATCTATCAATTTCCTTGAGATGCTTATTGACCCCGGAATCTGCGGCATTTCATCCGCACCGAACCATCCGGCGTCTGCAAGCTCATTATCGTCTATTTGTATCTCGCCTTTATCATGCTCTGCCGTAAATGCAAGCATGTACGAATGAGGAAAAGGCCAGGACTGGCTGCCGAAATACCGTATGTTTTTTACCTCTATGCCCACCTCTTCTTTTATTTCGCGCTTTATACACTCTTCAAGAGTCTCTCCCGCTTCAACAAAGCCTGCCAGCACACTGTAACGCCCCGGAGGAAAGCTTTTATTCCTGGCCAAGAGCAGCTTGTCCCCTTTTGTTACAGCAACAATAACTGCGGGAGACAGACGCGGATAGTAGGCCTGTTCGCATTTATGGCATACCCTTGCATGTTCTTCGGTTTTTCTTACTGTGGCTTCTCCGCAGGCGCCGCAGAACCTGTGGGTTTCATCCCACTCCAATATTTGAACTGCCCTGAATGCTGCCTTCAGCATGCATTCATCAATCTGCCCGTAAAGCTCTCTCAGTCCCAGGAATTCCATGCAGTCAGGCAGCACTGCACCCTCAAGATACCTGGCTGTATAGCAGGAATAGCCGTCCATGCTCCCGATATACAGCTTGTCCGTATCAAACCCCGGAAGTGCCGGGCCGTCAAAGCCAGGCACCGTATATCCCTTCTCCAGTCTTTTCACCAGCAGGTTTCTCTGCCGGAACAGAAATTGAAAGGATACTTTCTCTTCCTTTTCAGGGGGAATGCTCCCCAGAATAAAATCCATAATCAACACCTAAACTTTCTGTGCCAGTCTGTCAACTTATCAACTCATCCAAATGCAAGCCAACAAGTTGACAGTCTGATACCTGATTTACTTCAGCAGAGCTTTAATTTCAACAACTGCATAATCTGCATATTTCTTTTTATATTGATCAGAAACTAACTGAACCTTAATAACCTTTCCTCTTTGAATGGAATTCTCCGTCCCCGAACTGTCCCTATACTTTAAACCTAGGCAGTCACAAAGAAACTCTATGATATTCTTCTGATTTTCAGTCTGGTATCCCGCAATTTCATTACTGTCAGCTTCCGTACCCCTATACTCCCCTCCCCGGAAAAGTACTTGCATTCAATAAAGTGCAGCTTATATTCATTGTCCTTCTTCACAACCACAGCTATATCCTTCTTCATCATTCCGGTAATATACATGAGAAGCTGTGATCTTTCAGGATAGCTGAAGTGGTTTAATGTTTCAGTGATATCTCCCATGTGTAAATCATAGATGTGTTGTGCAAGCAGATAAAGATTTGATGCGGAGGTTTTGCAGTTCTTGGCTGTGCATTGAGTTTTAATGCAGTCCATAGTTATCATGCTCCTTAAAATCATACTTTTTGTCAGATACTGTTGCAGAATATAGTTTTCAAGAAAAGTATCAAATAAGAAATCTAATAAAATCCTACCAAATTTTTTGCTTCATGTCCAATACTTACGGGGGTAAGGTATGTTAAAACTGCAGATACTTTCCTATAAAACAAAAAGAACCTTCGGATATAGCGGTTCCGAAGGTTCTTATACTTTCTATCTGGACATCCTGTTTTCTACAGGTACATATTCAATATCGAAGCCAAATGCCTTTGGTCCCAGCACGCTTATTCCTCTCGGCCTTCTGAAAACATCCCTGGCTTTAAGTGCTATTACCGCAACCTTCTGCCCTACCTCAATTTTATTATTTGTATAGGGCTCACCCGTTTTTGCATCTACCACAATCAGCATATCCGGACTTGTGACATATACTTCGTCATTTCTCCAGCATACATGGTTTTCATTCTTGAACCATATTTTCAAGCTAGTGCCTTCAAAATCCCCCTCGCCGGTAAAGGTATGATATCCCCAATAGTAGCCTACCCTGTCTTCCCACTCCTTATTGGTAACTGTTCCTCTGCAAATCACCCAGCCTCCAAGCTTTTTCACAGCTGCCTCAATGGGGTCGTGTCCGGCTTCTCTCTCCTCACGGATCATTTTTCCAAGCTCATAGCATTCGCTCATAGTACCGCGAAGAATGATTTCCTTGGTATCCCTGCCAGTCATCAAAAATCCGGCTTGTCCGCAAACAGCATAGCCTGCTGCGCTTATAAGCTTCCCAATTCTCTCTGCCATCTGCCAGTTGACCGCCTCGTTAATAATTGCGGTATTTCCCCATCCATCACAAGAGGTAATCGGCATCAAACTCTTTTCAAAAATATATGGTGTTGTTTGTTGGATTTCCGGTATGGCTCTGCCTGTATAATCCCCATCCAGAGCAACAATACCGTTTTCAGCAGCTGCTGCAATACATGCGGCTGCATTTGCTCCCCCAAGTTCTATAGGAATCAAAGCCTTCACCTTTTTATCGATGTATTTTTCAAGAGCCTTGACAGACCTGGCAAGAACATCCTTATAATCATACTTCTGCTCAACAAGGCCAAAGGTTTTCATTTCTTTACGTGTTTCCTCAGTAAGCGGGGCAATTGACCCCATTAAAAACGGACAAATAGTGTATTCATCATCCTCTATATCTGATGGATCAACCCAGCCTACTTCAATTCCTTTATTGATCTGACCCATAAGAAGCTCTACACCTATAGCATAATCCCCGCCTCCGCCGGTGCCGTAAAAAGTACAGCCTCTCACAAAATCCTCGACTTCCTGTCGGTTTTTTAAAGACTTCTTTAACATAGTATCCTTCCTTTCATACTATAATAAATGGCATCTTACAAAATGCTCAGGTTCCATCTCTTTCATAACCGGATCGTCTACAAAGCACTCTTCCTTGGCAAAGGGACATCTGGTGTTAAAGCTGCAGCCTTTGGGAACATTTACAGGACTGGGTATCTCTCCCTTTGGAGTAATCTTTGCTTGTTTTAATGCTTCCTCCTCTTCACTTATAACCGGTATTGCCGACAGCAGCATCTGCGTATACGGATGCTTAGGCGCCGTAAAAAAGGTTTCTACCGGCGCTATTTCAGCAATTTTTCCCAAGTACATAATTGCCACCTTGGTTGCAAGATTTCTCATCAGGCTCAGGTCATGAGTAATGAACAGATATGATAGGTTACGCTGTTTTTGCAGTCTCAACAGCATATTGATTATCTTCGCCTGAACTGAAACATCAAGTGAGGATGTCGGCTCATCAAGCACGATCAGAGAAGGATCTGTCGAAATAGCCCTGGCTATAGCCAGCATCTGACGCTCCCCCCCACCCAGGGACGAAGGGTATTTATACAGATACTCGGCCGGCAATTCAACCGCTTCCAGCAGCCTTATCAGCTGCCCTTCCGGATCGTTCCTGTCAATCATTCCATGTATTGAAAGAGGCAGTGTCAGTATCTGCCTGACATTTCTCTGCGGATTCAATGTTGTTCCCGGATCCTGGAATACCATTTGTATATCTTTCTTAAGCCTTAAAGGCCTTTTAGACGAGCTTTGGCTGATATCCTCACCTTTATAAGTCATTTTGCCGGCTGTCGCCCCATACATGCCTATGACATTATAAGCAGTTGTACTTTTACCGGAGCCTGACTCACCGACAAGCCCCAATGTCTCCCCTTCCTTAATGCTGAAATCAATACCGTCAATAGCCTTTACAAACATACCTTTTTGTGGGCCCTTGGAAATGGGGAAGTACTTTTTTAATCCTTTGACTTCAAGTATAGTATTGCTCAAATACAGCACCTCCCTTTTAATAATATAGGAAGCAAGCAACTTGATGCTCGTTGCCTGTATCTACATATTCCGGTTTTTCGCATTGACACCGTTCAAAGGCCTTTGGGCATCTTGGGGCAAAACGGCAACCCTCACCCGGATTAAGGTAGTTTGGTATTCTGCCCGGGATTCCTTCTGACACACCGCCTCCGGAGAGCTTCGGTATGCAGTCCATCAATGCCTTTGTATAGGGATGCAGCTGTTTCTTAAACAGTTCTTTGGTAGGGGCAGTCTCAACCATGCTGCCCGCATACATAACATAGATTCTATCTGTAGTTTCCCTCGCTACACCAAGGGAATGTGTGATCAGAATGAGTGAACTCCCTTTATCTTCAACCCTTTCCTTCAGTATCTTCAAAACCTGGTCCTGAATTGTAACATCGAGATTGGTAGTAGGCTCATCTGCTATAACCAAATCACGGGGAGTTGCCAATGACATGGCTATAGATATTCTCTGCCTCATCCCTCCGCTCAGTTGAAAGGGATAGCTCTGCAAAATACGCTCAGGGTCAGGCATAGATGTCTCTTTCAGTGCTTTTACTGCCAATTCTTGCTGTACGCTCTTTTTTTCCGCCCCCGGCAGGCCTGAATATCTTATGACTGCGTACATCTGGCTGCCTATAGTAAAAACCGGATTAAGCGACATGGTCGGATCCTGGAATATCATTGATACACCTGATCCACGCAGTTTCTTAAGCTCGTTATTATTCATCCTCAATACGTTTTTTCCGTTAAAAAGAATTTCTCCCTTAGGTATCGAAGCCTGCTTTACCAAGATTCTCAGTATTGATTTAACTGTTGTTGTCTTTCCGCATCCTGTCTCACCTACAATGCTAACCTTTTCACCTCTTCTGACATTAAGGTTTACTCCATTTAAAACCTTGACCTGTCCGGCAAAGGTCCTGTACCATACGTGCAAATCTCTGATATCTACTATTTTATCATTCAAATCAATCACTCCTCACTCGAAAGCATATCCTTGACTCCATCACCCATAAGGTTGAATCCAAGTACAACCACCATGATAGCCAGAGCAGGAAATATTGCTATCCACCACTGGGCAGGCAGGAATTTGGCTCCGTCAGAAACCATAGTTCCCAGTGCCGGTATCGGAGGCTGCTCTCCCAGGCCGACAAAACTTAAGGAAGCACCTGTAAGAATAACCCATCCCATGTCAAGGGTCATCTTTGTAAAGATAGGGCCCAGGCAGTTCGGCAATATCTCACGAAATATGATATGACCTTTACTAGCACCTAAAAGTTCTGCTGATTTCACATAAAGCTCATTTCTGAGCGTGGTTGCCATCCCATAAACCAACCGGGTGTACCACGGCCACCAGGATACACACACGGCCATCATTGAATTAAACAATGTGGGCCTTAAAATTGCACATACGCACAGCGCCAGAATCAGCGGCGGCAGTGCCAGAAATACGTCTGTTATTCTCATTATTGCAGTAGAAATCCATTTATCTTTCCAGTATCCTGCGATAAGCCCAAGGATGCCGCCGATAGGTACAACCACTGCCAATACTCCGACACCCATAATCAAAGCGCCTCGGAAAGCATAAAATATTCGGCTCATAATATCCCTGCCGAATACATCGGTACCCATCCAGTAAGTGCTGTTAGGCGCAATGCTCGCATCTTTAAAGTTTACATATGCTCCCACATGCTCGGGGTAAGGTGCAATTATAGGCTGGAAGACAGCCAGAATAATTACTATGCAAACAATGACAAGACCCACTACCGACATCCTGTTTAACGAAAATTTATACCAGGCTTTTTTGATATTTTCATATTTGTCTCTCTTTGGGACAATCTTCTCATGCTTGTTATTCATCAATTCCCGCCTCCCATTAAACGCACTCTGGGATCCAAATATGCCACTACAATGTCTATAAAGATATTTACAATAATAAACACAATCCCCAGAATCATTACAACCGCAGAAATGGCATTCAAATCTTTGTTCAGCATGGCTTGCATGCCATATCTTGACAATCCCGGAAAGTTAAACAGTTGTTCCACTAAAAATGCACTTCCAAAAAGTGAAGCCATATCCAGGGACAGTACTGAAACAGTCGGAATCAGTGAAGGCTTAAGCAAGTAATTAAAAAGTATTTTCCTCTCCGGAATACCATATGCCTGCTCCGCAAGGATATAATCCTTAGTCGAATTTTCAGTCATGGAAGACCTGGTAATTCTTGCTGCCTGAGCCAGTCCCCCCAGCATAAGGGCTATGGAAGGTAAGACCAGGTGGGCTAAGGCATCCTTAAAGCCTACAATATCCCCATTCAACAGGTAATCTATGGTATACATTCCCGTAACGGTCGGAGGTGCTGTGATGGTAAGACCAATCCGGCCTGTTGTCGGGAAAATCGGCAGGTTATAACCAAAGACCAGCATAAAAATAATCGCCCACACAAAAGCAGGGGAAACAATTCCCAAGTATGAAATTACTCTTATTATTCCATCAAGCCATGAGTCTGAGTATTTGGTGGACAATATCCCAAGCAAAATGCCCCCTACAGCCATCAAAAGTGCCGAGATGCTTACAATTTCGAGGGTAGCAGGCAAGAACTCCTTTACATCCTCTATTACCGGGCGCCTCGTCATGAGAGATTTTCCTAAATCCAGTTTTAAGGCACCCTTCAGCCATAGCACGTATTGAGTAACATATGGCTTATCCAGGTGCATTTCTACTCTGAGGGCTTGCACGACCTCTTCCGGTGCCCTGGGACCCAGAGCCTGCCTTGCAGGATCACCCGGGATTACTCTTCCTATGATAAATACAAGAATAGAAAGTCCCAGGAGAACCAGAAGATATGTGCCTATCCTTTTGAGCCAATTCACCAGCATCTGTTATTCCTCCTTTGCTGTAAATTTTATTGCAAAGGGGGCTCTTGCAAAAGAGCCCCGTCAACCAGTTCAGTTCATCCTTAATTATCTCTTTTCCGGATACACCTTCATATCGCGGACATAAAGGCTGTACCCCATCGGATAAACAAAGCTCTTGCCTTCCTTCAGATATTTATATGGATTCCAGTCGATATATCCGACCTGGGCGGCACGCTTCTCCACCCAGTCAAAAAGCCAGAGTGTAGGACAAAGATCATTGATTACAACCTGTATTTTCTTATACTTTTCCATACGCTCTTCCCTGTCGGTTGTTGCCAGAGCATCCTCAATCATTGCATCTACTTCGTCATTCTGGAGCCATTCCATCTGCTCCCAGGTTCCGGTAGATGATGAATGATATCTTGTCTTAAGCATCGCGCCTGCTTCAAAGTAACTGGGAGAATTGTTGACCAGGGAAGCATTCGGTGTTGTTTCAATAGTCTGTGCATCTGCTATCATTGAACCAAAAGGTTTCTTTGTGATTTCAATATTTATTCCGAGAGCGGCAAGGTTTGCCTGCAGCAGCAGGGCTATCTTTTCCTGCTCGGGAACCTCTGCACACCAGGACATTGTTATGTTCCACTTGCTTGGGTCATTGGCATACTTTGATTTTGCAAGTTCTTCCTTTGCCTTCTCAAGATTGTATTCATAAGGAACTATATCACGGTTAGCCCCTGGAAGAATTCCCGGCACTCCACCGTGACAACGTTTAGCTCCGGGATAAATCTGCTGCAGCACAGTTTCATAATCAAAAGCATAGGCCATAGCTTTTCTGAAGTGTATATCATCTGTCGGTGGCTTTTTGGTATTCAAGCAAAGGTTCATGTTGGTACCGCTTTCATAAGCTACTAAATCCACACCTTCAAAGGTATCCATTGTGTTGTAGTTTTCAAGGGGCTGAATTTCATCTGTTATTTCCAGTTCCTTGTTTGCCATTGCCGTTCTGACTGATACCGGCTCAACAGCACCTGACAGTTTGAAGTACTTGGGAGCGTTTTCTTCCCAGCCAAGGAAGTAATCCTCGAATTTTTCACCGAGAACATATTCCTCAAGCTTTACTTCTTTTGCAAAGTATGGACCTGAACCTGCATCATGGGTCAGCAGCCACTGCTTTCCGTAATCTCCGAATTCCCCGTAGGTATTTGTACTTTTGTCAAGGTGCTCCATGACCAGTTTTTCTTCAACAATCATAAAACGTATAAGGGATGAGATAAAAGGCCCGAAGGGCTTTTCCAGCTTCATGACTACTGTAGTGTCATCAGTTGCTACAGCTTCCTTTACAACACCCTTGTAAAGATAGGCATAGCCTTCTCCGATTGCGAGCATTCTGTTCATGCTGAACGCAACGTCACTGGCCTTTAAGAGATTACCGCTGTGGAACTTGACGTCATCGCGGATTTTGAAGGTGTATGTGAGTCCATCCTCGGATATCATCCATTCCTTAGCTATATGGGGAGCAACAGATCCGTCTATCTGGGGGAATACCAGAGGGTCATAAATATTAATCATTGTAATACTGTCAGAAAAGTCGCTCCCTACCGCAGGGTCAAAATATGTGGGCCAGTCAGATGTCATTCTTATGATGCTCAACATATCATCCTGTTTGGGTTTTTCCGTTTCGGTATTGTTGGATGGAGTATTGGCTGGAGCTGCTGAATTCCCGCCGGGTGTACATGCAGCAAGGCTGAAAATCATGCAAGCAGCTAATAATAATGCAAGTATTCTTCTTTTCATTTATACTTTTCCTCCTCATTATGATTATTTTTATGAGTAACTTATTTACCCATTTGTCGTGCAATTGATACTAATTCAGGGTGAACTACCTTTCCGTTTTCCGTCAGCTTATCATCTTCAAGCCAGACTGTAGAATTCAGGCATATTCCGTCTGCATGAGTTGCAGCATCTCCCAGTCCTCCTTCAAACATCGGACCTTGGTAGCCTATTCCCCATTCTGTTGCACCCCACACTCTTTCATCCTCTGTACACAATCCGCAGAGTTTTGATCCGGGATTAAAGCCATATGAGATATGCGCCATATTGTACATCCGGGGGTCGTCAAAGGCTGCCAGCCATTTGGCTACAAATTTGGCTTCTTCTTTTCCCTGGATATCAACAATTTTTCCTGCCTTAACAGTCAATTCAATGGGGTTTTTCAGCACACCCAGCTCTGCCTCTCCACCCCCGGAAAAGGAGCCGTCAAATACTATCGTACCCTTAATGCTCTGTTCAATGGGTGCCCAGCCCATCTGCCCAATAAGGAAGTGAGCTCCCGGAGTAGCTGCCCCCAGCTCATTCAAAATCGGCCTTGCAGGATCGTTTTCAAAAGATACGTCGGTTCCCCCGGGTGATGTAATTCTCATTTTTTTCGCCTTTGCTGTCAGTTCCACAACCTTGTTCTGAAACTGGCTCTGCAATTCCATATCCAAATTTGCAATACATCTTGTTACTTGTTCTGCACTCAGGCCTCCCAGGAAAAGGTACCTGGTTTTTCCGTTGCCCATTGCTTCTATCCATGAAGTTGAGTAAAGAAGCCATTGATTATTGAATTCTATCCATACATCCGCTGCAGGTATTGCAGCCTTTAAAGATTCGGACATCCTTTTATCCGCAACCTTTCCATATCCGGAAGGAGTTGAATGCCATGCAACCATTACCTTGGCCCCAAGTGCTTCAGCAGCCTGAGCCACTGCTTCAACCGGAGCAAAATCCATTACCGAATCAACTGTTATTAATACAGATTCGCCCGGCTGAATTTTACACATGTCTTTTGCTATTATATATCCAGCCCTTCCTAATTCCAATGAATACATATGAGGCATAATCGACATCGTCCTTTCTTTAAATCATTTACTGATAACGTATGCTGTCAGTGATTCAAGCACCTGATCAAGTCCGTCAATGAATTTCTTTTCATCACTCATACACTTATCCTTGAATTCTCCGATCTGCCTATCCAGTTTAAAGTAGAATTCATCCGTCTCTTCCGGTTTCATCATTCCAAGCAGCATTGAATAAGCATCCAGAAGCCTTAAAGGTCCGTATAGAGGCGGTTCTTCAATACACCCCCTTGCACTTGCAATCAAATATGAGAATATTTTATCCTGGTCATCCCTGTTCATTTGCTTCCGTCTCTCCTTCCCAGCCATCATAATGAGTTACTTCAGAAAGGCTTCTCCGAGCCGGAGCTTTTGGTGGATTCTCATAGTATCCGACAGTAATAATTATAAGAGCAGCAACTTCTCCCGGAAGTTTTAGAATTTGCCCTACTGACCTTTCATTGTAAGATTTCACTGCACAGGTTCCAAGTCCCAGTTCATGTGCTTTGAGTAAAATATTCTGTGCCGCAAAAGCCGCATCTACAGGTGCATTTTTTCTGATTAAGGTTCCTCCTCTGGCTTCGGCTTCCTCAAGATCAGCACAAATTACTATAGCACAAGGTGCTGATTTAGGCATACCGGGTGCAAACAACTTGATTTTGCCAAGTGCCTTGTCATCCTGTACCACCAGGAAATGCAACAGCTGCAGATTTCCTGCCGTAGGTGCCCATATTGCCGCTTTAATCAGCTCTTCAAGCTTTTCTTTTTCAACTTTTTGCCCTTTATACTGCCTTATGCTCCTTCTTGTAACAATCAGCTCATCAAGGGTCATTTGTATCACCTGCTTCCCATCACCTCTTCAATAGGCACATATGGAATGTCGAATCCGAAGTATTGAGGTGTGAGTACCTCATAGCACTCCTTGCATCTTAATACAGGCTTGCATTTCATTCCTATCAGGGCAACCTTTTGGCCGACCTTGATCTTCGGATTTGGGATCGGTTCCCCTGTTTCCAGATCAACTGTGCTGATAATATCAGGGCTCATTACATATGGATTTCCATTTTTCCACACTACATGATTCTCATTTTTGAACCAGAATTTATATGTGCTGCCTGCATACTCCTTCTCGCCGGTAATAGTCACATATCCCCAATAGTAACCGCCCTTGTCGCTGTCATCTTTGACAGAAACTTCACCTTTAGCCAGAACCCAGCCTCCCAGCATCTTAACCATTTCATCAACAACGTTTTTACCTGCTTCACGGGTTTCCCTGATAAATTTGCCCAGCTCGTAGCATTCGGTTAATGTTCCCGGAATTACTGTTTCCTTAAGCTCCTTACCTGTCAGTACAATGCCTGCCTGTCCGGCAAGACCGTATCCGGCTGCACTTATCAGCTTGCCGATTCTTTCGGCAACTCTCAAGCTTGTGGATTCTTTTATTATGCAGATATTTCCCCATTCGTCCACTGAAGCTATGGGCAGGCAGTTCTTACCTTTATAGTATGGTGTGATTTGAATTATTTCCGGAATAGCACGGGATGTATAATCTCCGTCCACAGTAACCATACCCAGTGCTGAACCGGCAGCCATCGGCCCTGGTGTATTGGCTCCTGCCAGCTCAATGGGAACTACTACGCTGAATTTTTTTCCTGTGTAAATTTCCAGCTCCTGGACTGCCTTCATAAGGCGTTCCTTTTCCGGGTTTACTCCGTTAATCATTCCAAAGCTTTTCATCTCATTTATGGTGGCCTCATCATGGGGAGCTATGGAACCCATAAGAAACGGGCATACAGCAAGAGCATCATCAGGAATTTCATTTATATCAACCCATCCGACTGTTCTTCCCGCCTCCATCTCGCTGATCAGCGACCTGATTCCATTCTCAGGCAGGCCCCCTCCGCCTGTGGCATAAAAGGTACAACCCCTAACAAAGTCTTCTGCCTCTTGACGTGTTGTAAGTTTTTTACTCGGCATAGAAACCCTCCTCAATAAAATATTTCATAAGCTTATAGTTGGTAAATATCAGGCCTTCTATCTTTTAAATATCCCCAACCGAGCCTGCATTTTTCAACTTCATCAAGATCAATCTCGCACAGTGCTATTTCATCCAAATCGTAGTCCATCTGCAGTATAACGCGGCCGTTAGGGTCACAAACCATGCTCTTTCCAAAAAGGTGAAGATCACCCTCACGGCCTGATCTGTTGACACCTACGGTATAAAGCTGATTTTCCAAAGCCCGGGATGGTATATTCAATAACCAGGCATTCTCATCTTCCACCCTCCAGGCAGAGGGTACAAATATTATTTCAGCACCCTTCAGGCAAAGAGTTCTCGCAGCTTCCGGGAATCCTACATCATAGCATATCAGGATACCGACTTTCCCTATATCCAGATCAAAAATAGGATATTGGGAACCAACTTCAAAATAATCCTTTTCCAGGGCAAAAGCATGGGTTTTCCAAAAGCTTCCGTTCTTATTCCCATTTCGGTCAAAAATTACCGCAGCATTGTAAACCTTGTTATCAGTCTCATTAATCTCACCATATGCTGCTATTACATAAATACCGTTATCTCCTGCCGCCTTTGACAGCTCATCTGAAATGAAGCCTGCGTATTTGCGGCTCAGAGTGAGCACTTCATCTTTCAGGATACTCAGGTTATAGCCTGTGGCAAACAGCTCCGGCAAACAAATAATGTCTGCTCCTTTATCTGCAGCCTGTGCAATAAACTGTACCGCCTTCTTCACATTATACCTGACATCTCCAAGCTTCGAAGTAAGCTGTCCGACTGCTACCTTGACTTTTCTGCTCATCACATTACCCCAATCAATTATTATTAATTTGAAAATGCTTCATTGTTCCATACAGCTCAACTATTCTGTTATACTCCTCCGCATCGTAAAAGGCACACCTTCCTTCTGTAAAATCTTTTGCAACCTCAATCAGAAACCTTGCTGCTGCCTCAATATCCACAATATGCGTTGCCCCGGTTGCACATCCTGCAACCGCAGTCTCAGTGGTAATTGCCACTCCTACTACCGGAGCATCGGTAGCAACAGACGGCTGCAAAATACTGTTAAGATGATATATCCCATTGCCATATGGAGTAATATCCTGCTGAGTAACGGCGAAGACTACCGGCAGCTTGCCTGTGACCCTCATCATTATCTCTAATAAATCATCGCTGACCCTGAGCAAGTATCCTTCTTTTACAGTGCAAGAAATGGCAAAGCCTTTATGGTTAATAATTTTATTGCCTTTGGTTGTATCAACTGACAGAACTGCGTCAACGCTTTTTTCGACCTCCAGCTTATTAATCGTATTGGTATCAACGGGAGAATCCATCATCATTACGGGGTAATGCTCCACCGTAGGGGCATCAGGGCAAATGTGAGTTGTAATAATTACATCTCCATGCAGCCTGTCTCCTGCATTTGCCATATCCACCAGCTTTAGTGCCGCAGCAAGGGCTGTCAATGCCCCGTCTCCATCTGAAACAAATCCGGTCCTTGCCGGTCTTGCTCCAAGCCCTCCAAGCCTGCCGGTAATACCCAGAGTCGGTGCATTACCTCCTGAATGCTTTCCTTCCGTACCTTCGACAAGTATTCTTACAAAGTCTGTCTTCCCGGTTCTGCCGGTCAATTCTATTACCTCAATATTCTTTGCACCATGGTTTTCAAAAATTTCTTTTACTTTTTTTCCGTCGGCATCTGCTCTATCAAGAATTTCATAAATTTCTAATACCTGCTTAAGCAACTTTCTATCACCTGCCCAATTTTTTATGCTATAATACTATCACAGCGCAAAATGTTCCCGCGCACACTATTTTTACCGTAAATAGTGATTCTGTACATATGATTTGTGACTTCTGCACACTAATGATCTATATCTACTTGGAGGTATTCTATGAAGCTGACTGTCAGAGATGTTATGAAATTGGAACCGCTTATTGAAGCAAAAGTAATCGCGGGCCACAAGGGTTTATCAAATATTGTAAGCAGCGTAAGTGTTTTGGAAGTGCCTAAAGCAACCACTTTTATTAAAGAAGGGCAAATTGAAATATCTGCTTTCTATTCCATTGCTAACAGCATAGACGCTCAATTGGACGTAATCCGTATGCTGAAAAAATGCAAAGCCAGCGGACTTATTCTTTCCCATGTGGGGATTATCCTCGAATCTGTTTCCAAGGCGCTTATTGACTTGTGCAACGAGCTGGATTTCCCGCTAATACTTGCTTCTCCCAATATTGCATATATAGATATTATCTCTCCCATACTAAACAGCCTGCTCCAAATGCAGAATCAAAAGCTTGCTCATGCAATGCGGATTTATGATAAAATGACAAATCTTATGCTGGAGGAAAAGGACTTCGATGACATTATTGCTGCGCTCAGCATGCTTATTCATCGTCCGGTATGCTTCTTCAGCTACAATAATGTTTGCGTATCTTCATCTCACAATAATCTCTCTAAAGAATACGACATATATATAAAACAAAGCATTCAGGAATACCTGAACAGATTCATCAACGAAAAGACGGACATTTTCATCACTTCCCTGGATCGCTCAGGCACAATTCTCCTGGCCCCTGTTGCAAGCAGCATGATGTATTATGGGGTCATGGTTATTTTTGACGCCTCTGACTTAAACGAACTGGACTTTATTTCCATTGCACAGACAAAAAATGCATTGGGGATTGTAACCTTGAATAAAATTAATCTTAAAGACTATAATATTTTACTAAAGCATGATTATATAAACGATCTTATTGTGTGGAATTTCAGCGATGAAGAGACTGCATTGCAGAGAGGTTTAGCCTTGGGTTACGACATATCAAAAATCAGGCTCTCCATGATTGTAGATATTTTTAACTTTTCAGAAATCAGCTCACAATATCCGGAAAACAAATTACAAAAAATCAAAGCTGAATTTTACAGCATCGTAAGTAATGAACTGTCTTATTTCGCTCCCGAAAGCATCATGGTTAACTTCAGCGACAAAATATTGATTCTTTTTGAAGGTGAAAAGGATGAAGCGCATACCAAAAAACGTATATTAAAAATCGGTGAACAGCTTCGGCAAACAGTTTATCAGGAACTCAGTTTGTCGGTATCTGTTGGAATCGGCGGATATTATAACAGCATTTCCCAGATCAAGACCAGCTATCAGGAGGCATTATCAGCATTAAGAATATCCAACCGTGTATTTGGAAAGCCAAGATGCACATTCTTTGAGGAGGTTCAGGTTTTTTCACTTATCCGGGATAGTATAGACATATCCGGAGCAAAAGCAGTGGTAAATAACCTGCTGCTGCCGATCATAGAATATGATGAGAAGTATAATGCTCAACTGCTCCCTACCTTTAAGATGCTTTTATGGTGTGATATGGACACCATGGCCGTATCAGAGAAATTATTCCTGCATAAGAACACAGTGCTTCAGCGCAAGAATAAAATATCAAAGCTTTTTAAATATGACCCATTTTCAATGCCTTACCGCCTTCAATTCGAGATTGCAATTATGCTTGAAAACCTGCTTAGTTATGATTCTGCATAACCTGAATTTGAGTTCAGAAAACATTTCCTTTAGTACGGATGTCACTATTCGGATAAACTTAAAAGCTGCTGTCTAAAAACATTCTATGTTATAATAATATGGTATAATATGCAATATAATACAATTTATAATGGAGGAAAATATATGGCAGCACCTAAATGGAGAAATTTCAAAATCAGCTTAAAGTATGGAATCGCATTATTTGTCACAATTGTTTTTTTTGTTACTGCATCATGCTTTGTTACTATATCCTTATTCCAGATCGAAGATGCCCTGTCGACAATAGATTTAACTGCAGAAAGATCTATAGATCTAACTCATATGGTATCTCTTTTTAGAGAAAAACAATTAATAATTATGGATTATTCAAACTTACCTCGCAGCAGCTTAATTGATGATTATACGCTGGTAGAAAAGGAATATTCAGATTTTGAAGCTAAAATCGAACCTAAAATGGATACTGATGATTTAAAGTTTTTGTTTGATAGGGTAAAGAAAAACAATGAAGAAATGGATAATATCTTTAAAAATACTGTTGTACCTAATATGCAGGAAAATAATCGAGATGCTGCATTGGAAGGAATTGTAAAAGCATCCAGCTTTAGAGTCCCTACTGTCCAGTTATTCGAACAAATAAAGGCAGAGGTGGATAAAATAAGAGAATTGAAAATGCAATCGGCTTATAAGGATATTGAGAATTCTGTCAGAATGCTGTTTATCTCTGTCATATTGGCAATAGCCCTTGGCAGCATTATCGTATATATCATTAGCAGAAATATTAGCCGTAATTTAAATAAAGTGGTGGGTTTGGCCAATAAAATATCTAACGGGGAACTGAATGTAGAACCGCTTAAATACAGCGGCCATGATGAAATCGGACGATTATCCGAGTCTATAAATAAAATGCTGTATAAATTACAGGAGATGATCGGTAAAATAACTGAATCCTCCTGTAAAGTAGATGAAGAAAGTAACAGCCTTATGGAGATTGCCTCTGAAGTACAACAAAGAAGCAAGCAAATAGCCGCAACGATGGAAGAAATGTCCGCCGGTGCTGAAGAACAAGCAAGCTCAGCCGGTGAAATTGCCGGTTCAATATTTAATCTTACAGATTTAATCGATAAAGCTAATTTGAACAAGGAAGCGCTGCAAGCATCATCGAAGGATATTTCTATTGTAATAGAGGAAGGGTCGGAACAAATGGAAGCTTCCATTGGAACAATGAACCATATCAATGAAATACTTAAAGGCACCGTATCCAACGTTAAACAGTTGGAAAAGAATTCTGAAAAGGTATCCATATTAGTTCACATAATAAATGATATAGCCGAACAAACAAACCTTTTGGCATTAAATGCTGCTATAGAAGCAGCCAGAGCAGGTGAGGTCGGTAAAGGCTTTGCGGTGGTCGCTGATGAAATCAGAAAACTGGCAGAGCAAGTTGCAAAATCAGTAAAAGAAATAAAAGATATTGTAACGGGAATACAGGTTGAATCCAAATCAATGGCAGATTCATTGGAAAAAGGATATCAAAACGTACAGGAAGGAACTGCTAGAATTAAATCTACCGGAGAAGTATTTGCCAGAATTAACACAGAAATAAACACAATGGCTGAAAGAATTAAAAATGTTGCTATGAATCTGGATGAAATATCTCATAACAGTAAAAAAATAAATACCGCAGCTGATCAAATAGCAGCAATATCAGAAGAAAACTCTGCAGGAATCGAAGAGACGGTCGCCTCAATTGAAGAGGAGAACAACTCTATGGAAATCGTTACAAAAAATGCAGATTCCCTGGCGAATTCAGCACAACTCCTAAAACAACTGGTCAGTCAATTTAAAATTTAACAAGAGCTTCAAAATAAAACAGAACCTCCGGAAATACCACTTCCGGAGGTTCTGTGCTAATCCATACTATTTATTTTTCAGTATCGCCTTTATCCTCTCAACTGTCTTATTCCGCAGTTCCGTAACTGCTCCAAAGTCCATGCTGCCCACATAGTTTTTCTCCATATCATCATGGATAAGCTTTGCCATTTTTATTCTCCTGACACCTTCCTCCAGCATATGGAGGTATGCTTCCGCATCCTTTTTCAGCAGTTCTGACTTATCCCTAAATTTATCTTCATCAATAACAGTATCCAGATCTATTATTTTATATGCCTTTATCTCTGTTTTGGGATTTACGGTCACTGCCATTTTCAGACCTTCAACTACCAGGGTCTGCAGTCTGTCCGGATTCAAAGGCTGGTGATACAGTTCAACTGTATAACCCTTCATGTTGTATTCATTGGCAAGATAATCGAGTATCTCGGTAGAGACGGTGCCTACTCCGGCTTTCAGATAATAGCAGATATAGTTGCTCGTTATTATGGTATCAATATAATCCACCAAGCCGTCAGGAGTTATGGCGCTGTCGAAAAGATGCCTCATGGATGCACTTCTGTTAATGGTATTCACACCTTCCACCAGCTCGTTTCTCAGCTCCATCTTAAGCTTGCTCAGCTTCTCCCTGTCTACTCCCTCCCCGATAATTGCCTCCATATCATCCTGCATTTCCTTTGCTGCCTTCAAGTACCTGTATGCACTTTGAAACCTCATTTTTATCTGCTTATTGCAGTTAATGATGTAATACTTATCCTTTACAAGCCCCGAATCATCCCAGTGCTCCCCAAGATTCAGTATCTCATCAACCGCACCGGGGTTCCTGGGATCCACTACATGTGGAGCGGTTCCGTCCAGTAGTGCGACATTTGCCTTTTTTATCACCAGCCCATCCAGTGATTTGTTGTCTGAGGAGCAGTAATGAAGCTCCACATCATATCCCAGTTTCAAAAAATCCTCTCCTATAGTCCTCATGAAGCTTGACTTTCCTGTCCCGGGGCCTCCTTTGATTACAAATATCCTTTCTGCATCCTCGGGTATGATCTGGTCATAGAATGAGTAGAATCCCCTGCTTGTGTTCCCTCCCGGAAAAACCTTCTTAGCCCTGCCCTTTTGTGTCATGCTTATACCTCCAAAAGAAATTTGATATTAATACATGATATGCAAAGCCTCTGCATTATGTAATTAATATATGTTCTTTTGAATGGCAACAGTCCAAAGTAATATTAAAGTTTATGCTTCATCAATATGTTTACAGTCTTCAGATTTGAAATTATAGACTACGCCATTTATATATCAATAACCGTTTTGGGATTCAGAATGTTGTTCGGATCAAACAACCTTTTTATGCCTCTCATTAATTCAAGCTCAGTTTCTGATTTCTGCAGCTTAAGCTCTTCCTTTCTTATTTTTCCTATACCATGTTCACCGGTTATAGTTCCGCCATACTTAAAGCAGGCCTTTAGCATTTTTTCCTTCAGTTCCTCTGCATATTCAGGCATTTTACCATCTGTAAGAACTATATCATTGTGTATGTTGCCGTCTGCTATATGAGCCGTTACATTTGTAACGGTATTATATTCCTTTGCAAGTTCTTTCAGATCCTTCAAAAACAACGGTACATCAGCTATAGGTACTGCCATATCAAAAGACTCCCAAATCATATGCTTTATATATTCATAGTGCTGGCTTCTTATAAGGAGCAAATCCGCCTGCTCCTTCTTTTTCTCTGCAATAAATGTTCCGCATGTTTTGTTTCGGCTGCATATATCTTCAATTTTTCTACAGACATCATAATATTTTTGTTCTGTATTCTCAGAAATAATAATCATAAGATCTGCCTCACCCTTTTGAGCCTGCCATTCCATGCCCAGCATCTTTGCTGTTCCCGTAAACAGATGCTTATCCTGATACTCTACTGCAAGCGGGGTTACTCCGACCTTCAGGATGTCCATAACAGCTTTTGAAGCAGCTTCAAATTCCTCAAATGATGCTATAATAGTAGCTGTATACTTTTCCTCCGGATAAAGCTTCAGTATTACTTTTGTTACAACCCCAAGAGTTCCTTCACTTCCGATTATTAGATTCATCAGATTATAGCCGGCATTATTTTTTACGAGCTTTCCTCCCAGCATAAGAATTTCTCCACTGGCAAGGACCACCTCCAATCCCTCGATATGTTTTCTCATTACTCCATGCCTTACAGCCCTTGCTCCTCCTGCATTTGTTACAGCCATACCACCCATTTGGGCACCCTCGTCACCAGGATGTACAGGGAAACATATACCTTCATGCTTCTCCAACGCTTCAAGAAGGGCAAAAAGTGTAACACCGGCCTCCAATACCGCTACCATGTTGTCCGAATCTATTTCAATTATTCTGTTTAGCCTCTCCGTTGAAATGATTATACTTTCAAAAACCGGCACTATGCCTCCACAAAGACCAGTCCCTCCACCATGCACTACTACAGGTATCCTGTTTTCATTGGCATATTTTAAAATTTTCGATATTTCCTTTGTATTGCCGGGCTTAACTACTATTGAGTCCTCATTCGCCTCAGGCCTTATGCTTATTTCAAGTTCATCATAGAGATAGGATTGCTTCTGGGCAATGTCAGAAATTACATAATCCCTGCCCACTATTTTAATCATTTCATCTATTGCTTTTGCATTCAAATTCGTTCTCTCCCTTTTCCAATCGCCTTTATCAGTTTTGGTACTATTTCATACAAATCTCCCACATAACCAATATCACAAATATTGAATATAGGTGCTGATGGGTCGCTGTTAATGGCAATTATACTCCCCGATTCTTTCATGCCTGCTAAATGCTGCGGTGCTCCCGATATCCCGCATGCCACATATACCCTGGGCTTTACTCTGTTCCCGCTGTAGCCTACCTGCCGCGTACTACTTATCATACCGGCATCAACCAGAGCCCTTGATGCTCCCACAACTCCGCCCATTTCCGCCGCCAATTCTTCCAGAATTTTAAGATCTTCTTTTCTTCTGATACCCCTTCCTCCTGCTACTATAATCTCAGCTTCAGTTATGTCTGCTTCTTCGTCACTTAATAACTTGATTATCCTGGTCCCGTCATATTTATCCACGTATGGCTTTACTTCAACTATATTAACCTTTCTTGAGCTGTCACGTTCGGCTTCTCCAAACTCCTTATATCTTACAGTAGACATCTGAGGATAAGTTACTGTCCTTATATGAGCCAATATGTTATCACTGAACGCGGGCCTTACCTGTATAAACCTACCTTCTTCATCGATTCTTAAATCTATGCAATCAGCCGTCAGCCCGGTTCTGAGTGCTGCTGCTATCCTTGGAGCGAGAGAACGTCCAAATTCAGTTGCCCCCATCAGGACTATCTCAGGCTTGCACTTCTTAATAAACCTGATAATATTGGACTTGAAAAGATATTCCTCCTGTATTTCAAAGGCCTTGGATTTCATATAATATACGGTATCTGCCCCTCTGTAATTCAGCTCCTCTGCAGCAATGCCTTCCCCTGCCAGCATTAGGCAATCCATTTCGACTTTTAAACTGTCTGAGAGTACCTTTCCCTTATTTAGCAGCTCATAGGTTACCCTGTGTATTTCACCATTGCCCTGTTCTGCTACAACCAGTACTCCTTCAAAATTTTTCAAGTTAACACCTGCTTTCTGCATTGAATGCCTTAATAAAGCCATCCGGATCATTTCTGAATATTCTGCTCTTTCTATAAGATGCCTTTGGTATTTCTATCTTTGATACCCTGGTTGGAGAGCCCTTAAAACCCGTCTCCTCTTCTGTCAAATACCCCTTCAAATCATCCAGCCCCAGCTTTTCCACCTTGATTTCCAATGACTCCAGCTTCCTCCTTAATGTAGGAAGTTTGGGCATATTTATATTCTTGGTAACTCCGATAAGTGCAGGCAGCTTGATTCTCCTTACCTGCTTCCTGCCGCATATTTTGGATGTAACCACCTCTATTTCACTTTCATAGATACCTGTTATTCTTTCCACATAATAAGTATGGGGTATATCCAGGAATTCTGCAACTTCGGCTCCTACCTGAGCTGTATCTCCATCTACAGACTTTTCTCCACAGATAATCAAATCATAGCTGTTGATTTTTTGTATTGCAGCTGCCAGTATTCTGGATGTTGCAAATGTATCGGATCCGCCGAAATTTCTGTCTGTCAGCAGTATTCCTTTGTCGGCACCCCTGGAGTATGCATCCCTTAGCGACTTTTCCGCTCTTGGAGGCCCCATTGTTAAAGCAATTACATTTGCAGTACATTCCTTCTTAAGGTCGACTGCAGTCTGCAATGCATTCATATCAAATGGATTTATTTCCGCTTCAGCAGAGGATCTATCTACAACTCCTTTTTCCATATTGAATTTCACTCTATCCATATCCGGTACTTCTTTGATAAGCACCACAATTTCCATATAATCTCCCCCTATAAAATATATAATTAAGTCTCCCCATGAAGCTCTTCCTGTAGAGTATTCCATCGGGTAATTTATACTTTACATACTTATTTTAATAATGTTCTTAACAAGAAAAATATGTTAAAATATAGTCAATAGTACATACCGAAGGAGACTTATGATGTTTGAAACAATAGAAAATAAAAGAATATCCGAAAAGATAATTGAGCAAATACAAAAAATGATAATGGACGGTACCCTAAAAACCGGCGATAAGTTACCGCCCGAGAGGGAGCTTACCGAGCAGTTTAGAGTAGGACGTCCTGTACTCCGTGAGGCATTGAAAGCCCTGGAACTCATCGGTCTCATAGAACGCAGGCACGGACAGGGCAACTTTATCGTGAACAATATTGAAAACAGCCTTTTCAAGCCTTTGTCACTGTCCTTCAAGCTGTCAAACGGCAATATTGAAGAGGTATTGCAGCTGAGATATATTGTGGAGTCCTACACAGCAGGGCAAGCTGCCACAGTAGCAACAAAAGACGATGTTGAAAAATTGTACAGCATAATGAAGGATATGATGGAGGCCGATACAGAAATTGAAAAATCATATTTCGATAGAATGTTTCACTATGAAATTGCCTCTATCAGTAAAAACAAATTGATAATTAACCTGCTGGAAAGCCTCTCATATCTCCTTGACATCTTTATAGAAAAGACCATTCGGATGAGCTTTTTCGGAGAAGATTCAATCGAGAAAATTTACAATGAGCATATCCGTATAATCAGGGCTATAGAGACTCACGACAGAAAAGAGGCAGTAGAAGCAACCAATTACCATTTGGGTCAGATAAACACTGCTATGCTGCATGATTGAGCAGTTAATTCCGAATGAGATACAGGCTTCCACGGAAGCCTGTATCTTCATATTTAGAACAAACCAAACAAGTTAGTCAGGATAACTATTATAGGGATTGATATAATAGTCTTTTCCATGAATATAAAAAACAGATCCTTAAATTTCACAGGTATCTTTGAAGTAACTATTATTGTTCCGACTTCTGTCATATAAATAATCTGGACGAGTGACAGTATTCCTATTATAAACCTCGTTTTGATTGAAGCTACGTTTGCGAGGAGTATTGCCGGAATAAACATGTCCGCAAATCCGACAATGGTTGCAGGTGCTGCTGCAAAGGCATCCTGAAGCCCCATTAATTGCAGATAATATCCGAATGGCAAGGATAGCCAGTTGAATACCGGTGTATATGTAGCCAAAATCAATGCTATTGTACCGAAAGACATAACGCATGGGGTAAGAGCGAAGATAATTCCCAGAAACATATCTGTTCCTTTATATAGTATCTGAGATAAACCGCCAGCCTTTTCAGCTTTCTGAACAGCCAGGTGCAAAGCCCACTGGCTTTTCTTTATGCCTGCCGGCTCTTCTTCATCAATCTGCTTTCCAACTTTCTCATAATATGTATCAGGGAATTTTGCCAAAGGCCATATTCTTGCCATTATAACTACGCTGAGTATTCCTGTAAGTGTAAGAATAATATAAAATGGAATAAAGTAGGCATCCACCTTCAGCATAGCCGCTATAACAAGGCAGAAGGGAAGCGATACTGCAGAAAAACATGTAGAAATTATTGCTGCCTCTCGCGCCGTATAATACCCCGATTCATACTGCATGCTTGTTAATACTACTCCCACATTACAATTCCCTATCCATGAAGTAACAAGGTCGATAGCCGACCTGCCTGGCAGTCTGAATAGAGGCCTTACAAACCCTCTCAACAAAGTGCCTGTATAATCCATAGCCCCATAATCCATCAGGAGAGTTATCAGATATGATGCTGCAAAAAACCATGCTATAAGTTTTGAGAGAAGAGACATCATTGTTCCGCCGGTATCACCGGAATAAATAATTTCTGATCCGATCTTCTTATATACCAGAACAGCTATAACAGCACCAACTATTCTGAATACCAGGTAAAAATTGCTTGTTACGAACAATTTTCTCAAAAGTGCGTTTTCCAGTATTACCTTTGGTTTCATCATGGTGGTTATTGAAGCTACAATTGCGGAAATAACAATGACAGATACAATTAACATGGATGCTATAGGCTTTATTACTGCTGCAAGCCATTCCGATACAATACCTATGGCAGTAGTCATTACTCCGTTATAGAATATCGGAAAAATAAACAGGAATACTCCTAAAGCGGAAGGAATTACAAATTTCATAATACTCTTGGTGCTGAGCTTCTCCCGTGCAAATCCATCAACTGCGGGTTTGCTTTCCATATTGAGTTCCCCCTTCATACTTTGGTTTTGAAAATACTGACCTTTTCTATTCTGTCAAAGGCCTCTTTGAGCTTATCAATACCTACGGTACATGCTATTCTTATATAGCCCTCCCCGCATTTGCCAAAAGCAATGCCGGGTATTGTAAGTACTTGCGCTTCTCTCAAAATAATGTCACTTACTGTAATTGAATCCAATCCAGTGCCTTTTACATTTATGAATAAATAAAACGTTCCGGTAGGATTCAATACAGACATGTTAGGAATTTTGTTTATTCTCTCAGCGGTATAGAATACTCTTTTTCTGTATTCCTCAACCATTGGGGCTTGAATAGTCTTTCTGTTTCTAAGAGCATGTATTGCGCCTCTTTGTGATATTGAAGGAGCTGTGAATACGACATTCTCATTTATTTGCTGTATTGTTCTTATTATGAATTCCGGTGCTATAATGTTTCCTATTCGCCAGCCGGTCATAGTGAAGTTCTTTGAGAAGCTGTTTATCACAATGGTTCTTTCCTTCATGCCGTCTATGGAAATGATGGGTATGAATGGCTCGGAAAAGCTGAATGATGTATAAATATCATCAGATATTACAATCAGGTCATGCTTTGATGCTATAGCCGCAATATTTTCCATAGTATCCCTTGTAAGGCAGCTTCCAGTAGGGTTGCTGGGCGTATTAATAACAATAGCCTTTGTCCTTTCGTTCACCAGCCCTTCCAGTCTTTCAACATCAATTTGGAAATTGTCTTTCTCGTATGTATCCAGATCAACGGGTATCCCTCTCGCCAGCTCAACCTGCTGAGGATACGGGGTAAAATA
>Ga0208695_1001003_pt1 | contig 25510 bp, 15 predicted proteins | sample AD_UKC111_MetaG_FD_184449 | JGI IMG/M metagenome (GOLD analysis project Ga0208695, IMG submission 184449) | Active sludge microbial communities of municipal wastewater-treating anaerobic digesters from Hong Kong - AD_UKC111_MetaG (SPAdes)... | ecosystem: Engineered > Bioreactor > Anaerobic >...
CTCGATATCCGGGCAGAGTTCAATTTCCGGTGAAACGGGAAATCCAAGCATGCGCAGGTAATCCAGTAATTCCCACTGGGTTGCCGGCATCCCGCCGTCCGTATAAACAATCGCATAGTTCAGCATAGTTAAGGGTCGTTTGGCAGTCAACCCGGGGTCCAATTGGCGCAGCGATCCAGCAGCAGTATTACGCGGGTTGAGATAGGTCCTTTCCCCTGCTTCCAACAGCCGCTGATTCAGTTTCTCAAAATCTTCGATCGTGATAAATACCTCACCTCTGACCACCAGGGTGGCTGGAGGGGTTGGATCCTCTCCGGAAACCGGAATGCGCAATGGCAGTGCGCGGATAGTTCTAAGATTGGCGGTAATATCCTCACCCACATCACCGTCACCCCTGGTTGCCCCCTGAACAAACTCCCCGTTCCGGTAATGCAGCACCACCGTCAAGCCATCAATTTTTGGCTCAACCACGAATGCAGAGCGGTCCACCCGGTCATCAAGTTTACGGATCCGTTCGTACCAGGCACGCAGATCATCAGGGGAAAATCCGTTCGCCAGGCTGAGAACAGGAGCCGGGTGCTGAATTTTCGTAAACTTTTCAGCCGGTGCACTCCCTGCCCGTTGGGAGGGGGAATCGGGTTGCACCCAGTCCGGATGTTTTGCTTCGATCTCCCGCAGCCTTGCCACCAACGCATCATATTCTGCATCGCTGATCACCGGGGAATCCATCACGTGGTAACGATGGTTGTGAAAGTTGATTTCCTGGATAAGTTCCCGATATTGATTGAATGATATTTCGCCGCTCATATCCCAATTATACGCAAATCCCCCGGTAGCTGCCTGCCGGGGAATGATGATTTTTGAGATAGATTGTTATTTGTATCGGACGGGTTGGTGGGCAGTACCGCGCACCGGTGTTGTCCCGCAGGGTTGTCCCCCCATCAACACCTCTTTTTCCCAGTCTGGCAGGGCTGCCCGCGCCTGGTCACGCAAGGTATTAACGCCATTGAAAAATTCACGCATTAAAACCACAAGCAGGTACTTGCTCCGTGGATTTAATTCCAGGATTGGATTTTTCCACCAGCCGGGCTGGAACACACCCGCGGCTGCCATGAACACCAATTCCTTCCATAAACCCAGTTCAATGGGAACCCGAAAATCATTCTTGAATCGTTTTTTGTTGAGTGCAAGATCAAATAATTCGATCATGAAGCGATATTGCATCCGGGCAAGCCTGTTAAACTTTCGACTGGCAATCACTGAAGGCTTGCCGCTTTCCACCAGCCGGTTATATTCACTCAACGAAAATGTATTGACGTACAATGTGCCATCAAGATAGCTGAACGAACCGGATCCCACCCCTACATACTCTTCTGTCTCAATGATGTACTCATCAATCAAAACATCCTGCTTGCGGGAATATGTCCAGGCAGAACGGGGATGGTAAACACCCGCCAACTCTTCATTGATAATCTGGTAATAGGCTGCTTCACGAGAAGGATCCACGTGCCCAACAGACCGCTCCAGAGCTTGTTCAACAGAAGGTGAGCTCATCAATGGGTAAAATGTGGTCTGGTCCGCGCCAGTCTCAATGACCCGATGAATGTCATTCCTCAGCATGGCTTCAGTCTGGCTTGGGAAATTGAAAATCATATCAACGTTCAGGGACGGCAGGATTCCAACCGCCTTCTGAATTCGTTCCACGATCTGATCACCCGATCCATATTTATCATACCGGCGCATCTGGCGCAGCAGTCCATCATCAAAACTTTGAACACCTACTGATAAACGATCCACCCGCCCCACCAGCGGCTCCAGGATTTCCGGAATTAAATGGTTGGGATTGGTTTCCGCAGAAACATCCCGAACACCAAATAATTCTTTTGCCAGGTCAATGGTTTTTACGAGTTCATCCACCAGGATGGTTGGCGTTCCGCCGCCAATATACATGGATTGAAATGTATATCCCTGCTCTGCCACCATCCGAAGTTCTAAGCGCAGGTTTTCGAAATATTTCCTGGCACGATTTTCCTGAAACACATACCGGTTAAAAGAACAATATGGGCACAGGCTCTCGCAAAATGGAACATGAGTATATAAAACATAGGAATGTCCACTGCGGGGAGGGACAATTGTTGATAAATGCGTTGGAGCAAGTTGCAATTCACTCTTCATCACCATACGCATGATTTTCGCAAGGATGCTGCCAAAAAAAACCTGATGCCGGTTCCCAGTGGCAAAAGGCGGTTTGTTCTGCAACCCGTTTGTTTGGATCATTCTATTCAAGGTTCACTCAACATTGCAATTAATCTTTGTGATTGTCGGTTCCTCGCCAGACTCACAATAGCCTGATTATACTTCCAATCAGGACCAATAAAAGAGTATTTTCATCATAATTTTATTAATTTCAGATTTTTGGAGTAATGCTCTGAGCAGTGTCCGGGTTTGTTTTAACCAAGATATAATTACTCTATCTCCTCGTGTTGATCGGTAAGAAATGAAATCAGCTTCATTGACTCCACACCCCAATCCATCACGTTCCTACCAGGAAGCTGTTCTGAGAATCAAGTCCTTGCAGTCCAGTGACGGCAGCGATATTCATCCGCTTTCAAAGACAGTATTCCTGGATCAGGGAAAGATCAGCGATTGGGCAGTTGTCTGGTTCCATGGATATACCAGCAGCCCATTCCAGTTCCGACAACTGGGGAGCCTGTGTTATGAATTGGGCGCCAATGTATTGATCCCCCGGGTGCCTTTCCACGGACAGGTGGACGCCCTGACCGATGAAACTCAATCCCTGACAGCCCAAATTCTGCAGGAAACCATTCACGAGTGCGTGGATATTGCCGTTGGCTTGGGACACAAAGTGATTGTCGGCGGCTTATCCATGGGAGGGGTCATGACCACCTGGGCAGCCCAGGTGCGGTCGGAGATTCATTTTGCCCTCCCCATCTCGCCCGCACTTGGTTTTCATTTTCTGCCATCCGTCCTCACGCCAATTGCATCCCTGTTTTTCCTTGCAATGCCAAACATAAACCGCTGGTGGGATCAAAATACCCGCTCCGCCAACCCAGAGCGACCCCATACCCATGCCCGCATCTCCACCCATGCCCTCTTTAACATCATCCGGCTGGGTCTGTCCGCCCGTAGACAAGCCCGCCGTAAACCACCAGCCGCCCGCTCCATTTGCATGGTGCTTAATGATAATGATCGGCTGGTGAATAACGAGTTTGCACTCGGGATGGTGAACCTTTGGAAATCATTGCACCCTGCCGTCCAAACCTATCAGTTTGATATCCAGCACAATTTGCCGCATGATCTTATTGATCCCACCAATCCCAATCAAAAGATAAACCTGGTATATCCAGTATTGATCGACCTGGTTCAATCGAAATTAGCCCATTAACTTATCCCATAAACTCAGGATCCTTTCATGTACCCATCCAAATCCCCCATCACACCCCGGGACGTCTCCCAGTTGCCAGCACCCGGCTGGAACATTCCCTCATCGCTGTCATTTACACCCGATGACCATCTCATCACATATCTGTTTGCACCGGAAGGCAACCTGGTTAACCGCCTGTTTGCATTCCTGCCAGAGAATGGGGAAGTCCATGAACTGGCAGATCCTGGCATGAAAGGCGCAAGTGAGGATCATCTCTCTCCCGAAGAGAAACTCCGCCGGGAACGCCAGCGCATGATGGCGCTTGGGATTTCACAATACCAGTGGGCAAACCGGAAATCATTTCTTCTTTTACCATTGCTGGGGTCCATCTTTATCCTGGATCACCCCAATCAACCCCTTCGACAGCTTGTGGATGGAAGCCAGTTTCCGGTTCTGGATCCCCAAATTTCTCCAGACGATCACTGGGTTGCTTATGTTCAGGAAAACGAACTTCATGTCATTTCCATATCGGGAGGACAGCCTGCCCAACTGACCAAAGGCGCCAATCTGGAGGGACGAACCCATGGACTGGCAGAATACATAGCCCAGGAGGAAATGGGACGCAGTCATGGCTTTTGGTGGTCTCCAGACAGCGAATGGATTGCATTTGAAGAAGTGGATGACGCCCACATACCGGAATATTCCATCATTCACCAGGCGCAAGCCCCCGTTGATGCCATCACCCGGGATGTCATTCGATATCCATTTGCGGGGAAACAAAATGCCCATGTTCGACTGGGAGTTGTCAGACGCACTGGTGGAGACCCACTCTGGCTTGACCTTGGAGAGGATCCCGAGCAGTACATCGCCCGTGTGCACTGGACACCTGACGGACAACTAGCCGTCCAGGTGGAAAATCGTGAGCAGACTCGCCTGGACCTGGTGATCATGAATATCCATACAGGAAAGAAGACCATCCTGTTAACCGAAACCAGCCAGACCTGGATCAATTTGCACGATATGTTCATTCCATTGCGCGGTTTCGGTAAAAGCGGAGAGCCGGGTTTTATCTGGGCTTCTGAGAAAACAGGATATCGTCATCTTTACTTGTTTGACGGAATTGGCAGGTTAATCCGTCCACTGACTGGTGGAGAGTGGATTGTGGATTCAATTGCAGCTGTCGATCAAGATCAGCGGAAAATCTATTTCACAGGCACGCGCAACTCTCCGCTTGAATCCCACCTGTACATGGTGGATTATGATGGTTGTGAAGCCAGGCAAATCACCACCCAACCCGGTATGCACTCCGTGGTCATAGACCACTCACACAAACGCTATATTGACACTTGGCATTCCATCCAGGACCCTCCCCAAATCACCCTTCGCTCCCTGGAGGATAACCAGGAATTGGCAACCCTGTTTGCTGCCCAGGATCCCCGCATCCAGGAATATGCACTCACTCCTCCCAGGTTGGTGGATTTTAAAAACCGGTCGGGGGTGCAATTATTTGGAGCTTTGTACCTTCCATCAAATTCCAGGGACGAGGGACCACATCCTGTGGTTGTGTTGGTTTACGGAGGACCACATGCCCAAATGGTAACCAACAGCTGGAATATGACGAGCGCCATGCGTGCCCAATACCTGCGCAGCTTGGGGTTTGTGGTCTTTATTGTGGATAATCGCGGTTCTGCCCGCCGGGGGTTGGAATTTGAAAGTGCAATCCGGCATGATCTTGGGCACCTGGAAGTGGAAGACCAGGAGGATGGTCTGTTGTGGTTGTTCAATCAGGGGTATGGCATACCAGGACGTGTTGGCGTGTGCGGCTGGTCTTATGGTGGCTATATGGCATGCCGCTGCCTGGAAAGTAAAAAGGGAATGTTCAAGGCGGCTGTTGCCGGTGCCCCAGTGACAGAATGGGAAGGATACGACACACATTACACCGAACGCTACATGGGCACCCCCGAATCAAACCCTTCTGGGTACATATCCAGCAGCGTTTTGAACGATGTGGAGAATATTACAGGAAAGCTTCTCATTATCCACGGGCTGATTGATGAAAATGTCCATTTCCGTCATTCAACCCGCTTAATTCAGGCATTCATCTCTTCCGGAAAACCTTATCAATTCCTGATTCTCCCCAATGCCCGGCACTCTGTGCGATCCCAATCAGACCGGGAATACATGGAGGAAAAAATCGGTGAATTTTTTCTTGAGAATTTATAATCACTCAAATTTCTTCGAGTTAGGTGCACCTGGAGGAAAACCGGATGACAAAATTTATTGCTGCAATTGATCAGGGCACAACCAGTACCCGCTGCATTCTGTTTGATCATCAGGGAAACAGCGTGGGGATGGACCAGAAAGAACACCGCCAAATTTATCCCCGCCCGGGTTGGGTTGAGCATAATGCAATGGAAATCCTGCAAAATTCACAGGAAGTATTCACCAACGCATTAAGAAGGTCCAGCCTCGGGTTGGAGGATGTGGCAGCCATTGGAATAACAAACCAGCGGGAAACAGCAGTTATCTGGGATCGTCACACTGGCATTCCATATCATAATGCAATTGTCTGGCAGGATACCCGTACGGATATCATTTGTAACCAGCTTGCCAGTGAGGGGGGGATGGATCGTTTCCGACAGCAGACCGGATTACCCCTGGCAACCTATTTTTCCGGTCCCAAAATCCGCTGGCTTCTTGAAAATGTCCCAGGACTTCAACAGGCAGCCAACCAGGGTGACGCTCTTTTTGGGAATATGGATACCTGGTTGATTTGGAACCTTACCGGTGGTGTGCGCGGAGGCGTTCACGGTACTGATGTGACAAACGCATCCCGCACCCTTTTGATGAACCTGAAAACACTGGATTGGGACGAGGATATCCTCTCCCAAATGGGAATTCCCCGTTCGATGCTGCCCGTCATCCAATCCTCCTCCCAAATTTTTGGCTATGGAATTGGTGCAATGAATGGCATTCCCATCGCCGGTGATTTGGGCGACCAGCAGGCAGCCCTGTTTGGACAGGCATGTTACAACCCGGGCGAAGCCAAAAACACATACGGCACCGGGTGTTTCATGCTCATGAACACTGGCAATCAGCCAATTGCCAGTCAGAATGGGCTTTTAACAACACTCGGTTTTAAAATTGGAAACCAACCGGCAGTTTACTGCCTGGAAGGCTCCATTGCCATTGCCGGTGCTTTGGTCCAATGGCTCCGTGATAATCTTAAATTGATCGAGAGGTCCTCGGATATCGAACCACTTGCCCGAACCGTGGAAAATAATGGCGGCATTTATTTCGTTCCTGCATTTTCCGGTTTGTTTGCACCCCATTGGCGAAGCGATGCCCGGGGAGTGATCGTGGGTTTGACCCGGTTTATCAACCGCGGGCACATCGCCAGGGCAGTGCTGGAAGCCACGGCATACCAGACTCGCGAAGTCCTGGATGCCATGGAACAGGACTCCGGAAAGAAATTAACCTCGCTGAAGGTTGACGGCGGCATGGTTATCAATGATTTATTGATGCAATTCCAGGCAGACATGTTGAATGTCCCCGTCATCCGTCCCAGGGTTGCAGAGACGACGGCACTGGGTGCTGCCTATGCCGCCGGTTTGGCGGTGGGATATTGGCAAAACTTCAATGAACTGCAAGCCAATTGGGGGATGGATCGCACCTGGACCCCAAAGATGGACCCAACTTACCGGGAACATCTTTTCACCGAGTGGAAAAAAGCAGTTTCCCGAACACTTAACTGGGTCGAGATTGGAGACCGGTCATGAGGAGCTCCAATCCACATATTATTGTCATTGGTGCCGGTTTTACCGGGTGCGCCACTGCCCACGATCTTGCCTTGCGTGGTTTTCGGGTTACTGTCCTCGAACGAGGTGATATCGCCAATGGGACGTCCGGTCGAACTCACGGTCTCCTGCACAGCGGGGCGCGTTATTGCGTTACCGACCAGGATGCGGCAATTGAATGCATTGAGGAAAATATTCTATTTAGAAAAATCGCCGCCCAGTGTATTGAATACAATGGTGGTTTATTTGTTGCATTGGATGAAGAAGACGAAGCATACGGCACTCGGTTTGAACAAGGAGCGCAGAAATGCGGCATTCCCATTGAACGCCTCACCGGTAATCAAGCCCGAAAGAAGGAACCCAACCTCACGCCAAAAACCCGGCTTGCTTATTCCGTCCCGGATGGAGTCTTTGATCCCCTGCGTCTGGCAATGGCATTTGCCGCCACCGCCAAAAAGAATGGAGCGGAATTCCTCACCTATCACGAGGTCACTGGTTTCGATTTCGACGGAAAAGGCAATATCAGGGAAGTTAGTGCCATCAACCGTCACACGAATGAAAAAATCAAGTTCACTGCAGACATGGTTATCAATGCCACCGGTGCCTGGGCGGGATTGGTAGCCCGGCTTGCCGGAGTAACCGTTGATGTTATTCCCACGCCTGGGGTCATGGTCTGTTATGATCAACGCCTTGTCCAGCGGGTAATTAATCGATTGTGCGAACCGGATGATGGTGACATCCTCATCCCTCAACGGCGGATGGTTGTCATCGGAACCACATCCTTCGAAGTGGAAGATGTGGACTATATCCCTGTCACCCCAGCCCAGGTTGAACTGATGCACCAAAAAGCTGCCGAACTTGTCCCGGCTGTAGCCGCCACACATCAACGCGGCGCATACATGTCCGCCCGCCCCCTGATTGGATCGACAACCTTGGGGAGAAGCCTGTCGCGCACGTTTAAATGCTATCACCATCAGGAAACCGATGGGATTGGAGGATTGGTTACGATCACTGGAGGCAAGGCAACCACCTGCCGGGTGATGGCAGAAAAGACAGTGGACCTGGTTTGCAATCTAATGGGAGTATCCCGGTCTTGTGAAACCAGGGAGGTTGTCTTGGATTCCTATCGGGATTACTACACGCATTCATAAGAGAGGTTTTCATTGAATCAACCACTTTGGAAAATAACAGTCAATGTGCTCCGGCAAAAAGGACCGACAGATAAACCACATTTTCAATCCTTTCCACTGGAAATCCACCCTGACGAGTATGTTCTGGATGCCATTGAGAAGATTTGGGCGTTTCAGGATCGCTCCCTCACCTTCCGGCACGCCTGCCATCACGCAACCTGTGGTGCTTGTGGGATGCGCGTCAATGGTAAGGAAAAATTAACCTGCATCACCTCCCTGCACACTGTTGTAAAAAATAATGGTGTTCTAAAAATTGAACCGCTTAGAAATTTTCCTGTCCTGTCAGACCTGGTGGTGGATATGGGTCATTTGTACCGGCAAACCGAGGAAGCCGATTTCCAGCAAGTTGTCCCGTTGGAAGCAGCCCAACTACCATACGAAATTACCCCAAACCGCACACCCAACGAACCATATGAACGGCTGGTGGATTGCATTGAATGCGGTTTATGTGTCAGCGCCTGCCCGGCAGCATTTACATCAACAGACTATCGCGGTCCGGCAGCCCTGGCTGCCATACAACAGGGGATTGCATTTGCACCAAATGAGGTCCTTTTTGACCTTGCTGATCACGAAAACGGAGTCTGGCGGTGCCATTCTGCATTTGAGTGCACCGAAGTATGTCCCTCCAACGTTGACCCCGGCTGGCGGATCATGAACCTTCGCCGCCGGGTCATCCATCACCGGATATCCAGAGTATTTAAGAAATCACAAAAAGTGAGCCGCCCATGACGAACCAATCTTCACCCAAACGATTCATACAATGGTTTGATCCCCGCAATCGCCAGGTGGGATCCTGGGCATTTATCCTCAATCGCATTACAGCCTTGGGATTGACCATGTACCTGTTTCTGCACTTGATCGCCTTGGGGAACCTGGCGCGTGGTCCGGAAGCCTATAACAACTTTATTGCCCTGGCAAAAACTCCCCTGATAAAGTTTGGGGAAATGCTGGTCATTGCTGCGGGAATCATCCATGGGCTGAACGGGATCCGGATAGCGTTAACCAGTTTTGGGATCGGCGTCCGGCATCAGCGGGCTTTGTTCATTGCAGTCATGGTTTTATCAATTACCGGAATCCTCATTTTTACCATTTCCATGGTTCGTCATTAAAGGCACGGTACCAAATGATTACCCCATCCCACCCCAAACCTCGCGAAGGTGCATTCTTGTGGTCATTGAAACTCATTGGCGGACTTCTGATCGTCCTGCTGCTGGGTCTTCATTTTGTTGTTAATCACCTGATCGCCCCCGACGGGCTTTTAAATTATGACGAGGTGCTGGCATATTATCAAAACCCGATCATCCCCATCATTGAAATTGCCTTTTTGATTTTTGTTGTCATTCATGCCTTACTGGGATTGCGCAGTATCATCCTGGATTTAAATCCCACTGCTCGATTATTAACCATCATTGACGGGGTCTTCATCCTGGCAGGATCCACCGCCATCATTTATGGCACCTGGCTGGCAATTCATATCGTGCAATTGGGAAGGTAGGCTTCCGATTTCTTGACAAGCCTCCCTACCATGGCTATAATCCTTCTGCCAGCGGGTGTGGCCAAGTGGTAAGGCATTAGCTTCCCAAGCTAAGATCGCCGGTTCGAATCCGGTCACCCGCTCAATACATTTAATATAGAACAACCTTACAGTTTTGTAAGAGTGGTACTATTCTTGCTACTTCATGGTTTAATATAAGCCATACTTAGGTCAGGGAAACCGTTAATGATTCCTTGATTTTCCGCCCCAAGAATAACAAACAACATCTGCGGAGCCAAAAAACATGCTTGGAATAACCATCCTCTACGTGGAAGACAACCCGGATAATCGTCTCCTCGTTCGCCGCCTTCTGCAGGCTGGCGGTTACAGTGTGATTGAAGCCGAAACTGCCTCCCAAGCCCTCAATGTACTGACAACCGCCCGTCCGAAATTAATCCTGATGGATATCAATATGCCCGACATGGATGGTTACACTTTGACAGGAAAATTAAAAGCCAATCCAGATACAGCCAATATCCCCGTCATCGCCATCACAGCCAATGTAATGCGGGGAGATCGTGAACGAACCTTGCAGGCGGGTTGCGATGGTTACATCGAAAAACCCATTGATGTGGATCGTTTTCTCGACCAGGTTGCCTCATTTCTTGCATCCTAGATGATCCTGAGGAGTATTTGAATGACCCCTGAAGCACCTCGAACAACCGGTTCTCTTGCCGGTGTATCAAAAGAAATCACCGTTTTAGTGGTGGAAGATAATGTCAGCAATTTTGTTGTGATTGCCAGAATTCTTGGGTACCTTGGAATTCATTGTGAATGGAAAACCAGCGGATATGAAGTGCTGGAGTATGCCGATTCCATTCCCCGCCTGGACCTGATTTTGATGGACCTTCGTTTACCCTATGAAGATGGTTATGGTGCACTTAAGAAAATCCGTCAGTCACCCCGCTTAAAAAATACCCCCATTGTGGCAGTAACAGCCGAAGCCAGCGTGGAGCAAATCAACAAAGCCCGGGCATCCGGTTTTGATGGTTTTATCGCCAAGCCACTGGATATTGACCGTTTTCCAGACCAGATCCAACGCATCCTAGCCGGTGAAGCCGTCTGGGAGTTGGAGTAAGGAGTTCTGCATGGAGGCAAGGAATCCCGTTCGGAGACCAGGTTTTTTTCAATTTCGGCGCAGCCTTGCAAGGAAAACTGTCATTCAAATGCTGCTGCTGGCATTGATTCCGGTTGCCATTGTCAGCACGGTGACCGCCTTACGCCTGAACACGCTTTTAAGAGACCAATTAAACACGCGCATCATCAATGTAACTACATCGTTTAGCGATCAATTACAGACCCTCTCACAGGAACGCAGGGAAACCCTCCAGACAATTAAAATCCACACCAATTTCACCCGTGGTATGGATTTGCTGCTTTCCAATACAGCTACTTCCTCAGATAAAGCGAATGCCACTGTCTATATCAATAATGCAGTGGAACGATTAAATTCAGGCGACGAACCTGCATTTGATAATATTGCCATTTATGATTCCAGCGGAAACCTCATTTATTCCTCAACTCCCTTGTGGTTAAGTGTCACCGCCACTCTCCAGCAGGATGTGCAGAATTTGCTGGGCACCAACGATTCCCGCCTCTCGTTCCACCTGCCGCCTTTTTACCCAAAACAAATGGTACTGCTGACAGCAAGCACCTATATCAAAAATGATTTGACCCAGCTGGCAACAATCGTGGGATACAGCAAGTCCGACCTTCCCAATACATTGATTTCCACTGCCCAACTATATTTTCCAACAGCAAATGCGTATTTTTTTACAGGTGATAAAGACCTGGTTGGCTTGGGTATCTCCGGCAACCTGGTAGCCCCCGACCGATTGGATGACTCCCAGCTTCAAATTATTGACACTGTTACCAGCCAATCGGGAACAGGAAAGATTGTCCCGATTTCCTGGTTGGATAAACAGAATGTGTTTGCGTTTTCACAACCAATTGGCAATCTTGGCACATCATTTATGGTCATCGTCCCCCAGACCTACGTTACATCTCAGCTGGAAGGGATTGGACCAGTCAATATTGCCCTGGTGGGTATCGCCATGCTGATCATTGGCATCATCATCTATTTTGGCACCCGCCAGACAGTCCGCCCCCTGGTGGATCTCGCGAACGTGGCACAAAGTTTTGCTGATGGAGATTGGTCACAGCGTGCAACCATTACCCGGGTGGATGAAATTGGACAGCTGGCAAGTGCCTTCAACCAGATGGTCAACCAGCTTTCCACCTTATACCGGTCCCTTGAGGCAAAAGTGGAAGAGCGGACGGAGCAGTTGCGCGTTGCTTCAGAAATCGCCCAATCTGCTTCGCAATATACCAACACCTCCGAGATGGCTGAAAATGCCGTCCAATTATTAACGGAACGTTTTGAATATGCATTTGCTGCCATTTATCTGACAGATGAAACCGGTAATTATCTGTTACTCAGGGCAGTGAGCAGTAAAAACCCTGTCGGTCAGGAATTAAAGGGCAGTCGCATTCCCATCAACTCACCCACACTGGTTGGATGGGTGGCTTCGCACAACCAATCGCAGGTTGCATTGGATATCTCATCTACCGAAGCCTTGGAACAGGGAAACCTGATCGTGCCGGAAACCCGTTCCGAGGTTGCCGTACCCATTACCGTCAGCGGTCAGGTGATTGGCGTACTGGATATCCAGATGGATCGACCCAATGCATTTGATCCTGAAACTGTTGCCACTCTCCAATCCCTCTCCAACCAGCTTGCCACCGGTCTCCGCAATATCCTCCTTGTAATGTCTGCCCAAATCAACTACGAAGAAACCTCCCTGCTCTACCGGGCAAGCCGCCAGATTTCCACCGCAACCTCGGAAAACCAGGTGATAGACATCCTGAGCGAAACGCTCACACATACCAATCATGTCTGTATGGTCCTTGATGTCTCCGAGGATCACATGGTCCTTGAATCCATTTTTGACCCGCGTGGCGGAAAAGGTGATGCCGCCTTAAAGGGAATCACCCTCCCAATCCGTCAGGGTACGGACAATGCCGCAATGTCGGGCACCACCATGGTGGATGACCTGACCAACCCATCCATTTTTGAAAATCTTCTCTCCTTCCTCAGCAGGCGGGAATGCCAGCACGCTGCCATCATTCCCGTGTTTGAGAAAGGTGTTGTGTCCAAAATCATCGCCTTGGGAACAAGGGAAAGCAAGCCATACAACCAGGGAATTATCCAGCCTTACAACAGTATTGCTGAAATTGTCGGCTCCACGCTGGAAAGAATCCACTTGCTCACCAACCTACAGGAGCATGTCACTGAACTTGAGATTCTGACCAACCTCAGCAAGGCAATCTCCTCGGAAACAGACCTGCACCAGTTACTGGATCGGCTGCACAGCCAGATTCAATCGGTCATGGGTTCTGATTTAGGTTTCTTTGTTGCCCTGTACAATTCCAGAACTAACCTGGTTGAGTTTCCATATACTTATGAAAATGGGGAAGTGCTTGATTTGGGACCCCTCGCTCTTGGTGAAGGGCTGACGTCCTACATAATCCGGAATAAAAAACCATTAATGATTGTTCGAAACACCCGCCAGGTTGCCGCCCAACTTGGCTCCGTCATTCATGGCACACCTGCCAAATCCTGGCTTGGGGTTCCCTTAATGATTGGTGGGGAAGCAGTGGGAGCACTCGTTGTACAGGATGGCGAACGCGAAGAACGGTTCACGGAAAACGACCTTAAACTGCTGACGGTTCTTGGTCCCCAAATTGCCACGTCAATTCGCAATGCCCAACTGCTGACAGAGATGGCTCATACCCTTCGTTCTTATGACCAGGAACGATACATGTTGAATATTCTCCTGGAACACATCCCGCAAGAGGTGTATTTCAAAGACAAGGACGGGAATTTCATCCGGATCAGTGATTCTTATGCAACAAAATTTGGTCAAAAACCCAAGGAAATTGTGGGCAAGACTGAGGTGTTCCTTGTAGGCGAAGAAGCAGCCCGACCAAACATTGAAGAAGACCTGGCTGTGATGGAAGAGAACCTGCCCCGCATTGGTGTCCAAAAAGAATATCATATACCCGATGGTGACCTCACCTGGACCGTGGAGACCAAGATCCCGTTGCGCGATCCTCGTGGTGATGCAGCCGGCATTCTGGCAATTATTGAGGATATCACCGAGTTCCGTAAAGCGGAACAAATAGCCACAAGGCGGACGGATCAGATGCGAACGGTATCTGAGATTGCCAGAGATGCAACCAGTACACTGGACCTGGATGACCTTCTGACCAAGGCTGTCAACTATGTCCGTGACCGGTTCGGTTTCTATCACGCCTCGGTATTCCTGCTTGATCCATCCGGGGAATATGCAATTCTTCGACAATCCACAGGTGAAGCTGGTGCAAAAATGATGCAGGCTGGTCACCGTTTGATCGTGGGAAGCCTTTCCATCGTTGGTCAGGCTACCGGCAAAAACCAGCCCGTTGTATCCAATGATGTATTGAATGACCCTTCCTACTATCCAAACCCACTCCTGCCCGGTACCCGCGCCGAACTGGCAATTCCCTTGCGATCCGGGAACATGGTGCTGGGTGCATTGGATGTCCAGGCACCCACGAAACACGCCTTCCAACCGGAAGATATTAACATCCTTCAAATCCTTGCCGACCAGCTGGCAGGTGCGGTGATCAACAGTAACCTGTATGGAAAAGCACAGGAATCCCTGACCAAGCACCGGTTGCTCCATCAAATCACTGCTGCCGCCACTGCTTCCCAGTCGCTCGATGAAGCGTTGACCGCCGTAGTGTCCGGGCTACGGACGGCTCTCACCGGTGACCGGGTGGCGGTGTACTTCACTTCCGGTCAAACCCTGTTACTCCGTGCATCAGCAGGTTATGAATCCACCACGCCTGACCAGGAAACCATTCCCTTTGGGGAAGGATGGGTTGGCAAAGTTGCTCACACTCGCGCCCCAATATTGGAAAACCTGGAACAGGATCGGCATTCCAGGTCGGATGAGGAGGGTATTCACTCCCGGATTGCAGTTCCCATCCAATACACCGACGAATTCTACGGTGTTCTGTGCCTGGAAAGCCCGCGTTTCTCTGCTTATGACGAAAATGACAGGGAATTGATTGCAACACTCGGCAATAATCTGGGCGTCGTAATTGAAAATGTGCAACTGGTCAATCGAATCCGGTTGCAGGTGGAACGACAGCGCCGCCTGTTTGAAATCACAAATCGCATCCGCCGGTCTACCGACCTCGAAACCATCCTCGAAACATCCGTCAAAGAAATTGGACAGGCATTACATGCCACCAGGGCAAGAATCCAAATTTCACCCGCCAAACCGGAAACACCCTCGGAAGATGCCATCCCGGCTTCTCCAGGCGAAAATGGGAAGGAGGTCGTTGAATGAACCTGTTTCGGCTGATATCTCCCAAAACAACCCCCGCTGCTGTTGCAGACAAGGGTGAACTGCACGTCTGGCGGGAACGCCTGATGCAAACCTTCCTGTTGGGTGCCTCCAGCCTGCTGATGATTGGCTTTCTGATCATCGGGATTGTGAGTGTGATGAACAGGCAGTGGGGGCTTTTATTGGGCATTACCGTGATTCTGGCAGTCTTTCTATGGATTACGATTTCCAGAAAACTCCCATTTGGATTACGGGCTGGATTCCTGGTGGGGGCATTGTTCCTTGCAGGAACAATCATCCTGCTTCGAAATGGATTGTCTGGAATTGCCTTTGCAATCTTGTTGGGTTTTCTCCTCGCCACAACAAATCTTCTTGGAGGGAAATCCGGTTTCCAGGCATTGGGAATAACAGCCGTTGCCACCATCTTTATTGCTGTATTGTTCCTGACCGGAAGCCGCCCCATCCCTGAAAGCGCCTCACCAGATACAGCAAGGTTGGTTGGTTGGCTTTCAAGTGGCATTCCATTCATTTTGATGGGCGCCATGGTGGTTACCGGGTCCTCCATTTTATTGAAAGGTATGGAGGATTCCATTAAGAGCCAGCAAAAATTAGCCAGGGACCTGGATCGGGAGCGCGCGACTCTGGCTGCCAGAGTGGAAGAACGAACCAGTGAATTGGAAACTGCATTGAACCGTCTGCAGGGAGCCGCTGATATTTCCCGCTCCATTGTGACTGTAACGGAGTTCAACACACTCCTGCAGCAGGTTGTGGATTTAATCCTGGACCGTTTCCGTTTGTATTATGTGGGCATTTTCATGATGGATGATGCCAACGAATATGCCGTCCTTCAGGCGGGGACAGGCGAAGCAGGACAAAAAATGCTTGCCCAAAATCACCGCCTGCTTCGTGGTGGTTCATCCATGATCGGTTGGGCAGTTGCCCGTAATGAACCCCGCATCACCCAGGAAACCATGTTCGAGAAAATCCGCTTCAAGAATCCACTGCTTCCTCTCACCCGCTCCGAGATGGCAATCCCAATCTCCAGCCGTGATGTTGTCTTCGGAGCCATGACCATCCAGGCGGATGAAATCAATGCATTTTCCCAGGAGGATATCAGCCTGCTGCAAAGCATTGCAGACAGCCTGGCGATTGCCATTGAGAATGCAAAACTTTACGAAGATAACCAGAATTACCTGGAAGAAATTCGTGGTTTAAACCGAGCCTACCTGGAGCAAGCCTGGTCGAAAACTCTGGAAATTCATCAAGACCTTTCCGCCGAGTATGAGATGGAACTCAACCTCCCGGGTGCAGATATCCACAATGTGGAAGTCCCGATTATCCTTCGTGACCAGGTATTGGGTACCATTCAATTGGAATTTACTGGCAAACAACCCGATCCGGATGAATTGCAACTGGTGGATTCCATTGCTATTCAAACGGCACTTGCACTGGATAATGCCCGTTTGCTGGAAGAAACCCAGAACCAGGCACTCCAGGAGCAGAAAGTGAATGACATCTCCACATCCATTTCCCGTGCCTCAACAATTGATGAGATTCTTCGGATAGCAGCATTGGAAATTGGCAACCTCCCCACCATTGCAGAAGTCTCCATCCACCTGGTTCCCCCAGAACTTACCCCTTCATATGCTGATGATCCTCAAGATCACCATAACGGGCATCATTAGGAGAACGAATCATGGGTCGCTCCAAGTCCAAAACCACTAACCAAGCCAAGCCAGGTGCAATGATTTCACCTGAGTTGCATAATTTACAGACAAATTACCTCCAAAAAATCCTGGTCGCAGCAGTGGCAGTCAGCACATTGGTATATCTGTTGGTTGCCTATAACTCAATTGTCAAAAATCTGTGGATCCTGCTGGGAATTTATTCCCTGGCATACATATGGTTATTGGTTGCTGCATTCAACCGCAAATTAACTTACACATTTAGAGCACTGTCTCTTCTTGCAGTGATTTATATCATTGGCATGGTCAGCATGTCGGGAACTAACCAACCCGGCATGGGTTTGCTCTACCTGTCCACCATTGCAGGATTATCAGGAATCTTTTTTAGGGGCAGCACAAGTTGGGTGATCTTTGGATTTAGCCTGGTCTCCTTCCTCGGCGTAGGTGTCGGCTTATATCTCGGAATTTTGCCTCTTAAATTCTTGAACTGGACATCTGAAAGCAATTTTCTGACAACGTGGGGAGTGTATATCGGCGTATTTACCATGCTTACATCTGTCCTGGTCACCTCCATTGGCAGCATCACCAAAGGTTTGAACACCAGCTTGCTTTCCCAAAAGAAGCTAACAGATGATCTCGAACAGGAAAGAACTGCCTTGGAACAAAGAGTGGAAGAACGCACCAATCAACTGCAACGCCGCGCCGCCCAGTTATTGACAGCTGGAGAAATTGCCCGTGAAATTTCTTCCGAAACCGAACTTGGCGCATTGTTAAATAATTCCATTTATCTCATCCAAAAACAATTCGGGTTTTATCATGCATCCATTTTCCTGGTGGATGCACAGCGGGAATATGCCGTGCTGCAGGCATCCACTGGGGAAGCCGGACGGCAAATGCTGGAACGAAATCACCGCTTGAAGGTAGGTGAACAGGGTTTGGTGGGATATGCAACCTCAACGGGTCTCTCCCGCGTTGCTTCTGATGTTGGTGAAGATGCTGTCCACTTTCAGAATCCCTTGTTGCCGTACACTCGGTCTGAAGCCGCCCTCCCCTTGCGGGTTGGTGAACAAATCATCGGTGCCTTGGATGTACAGTCCATGGTTTCCGACGCCTTTACTGATGAAGATATGAACGTGCTGCAAACCATTGCAGACCAGCTGGCAGTTGCAATTGAGAAAACACGCCTCCTTGAAGAATTCAAGAATACTGTCAAAAGACTTGATGAATCCTCCCAACAGGCAACCCGCCGTGACTGGCAATTTCATCTCCGAAACGCCAGGCGCCAGTATGCTTATCGATATCGCAATACACTTATTGAACCCGCCATTGGCAGAAGTGAAATTGCTGATAAAGCACTGCATGAGGGTCAGCCCGTCATCCAGGTGAATGCCGGGGAAACTGCAGACACCTCGTTGGTTGCTGTTCCCATTCAACTGCGCGGCCAGACACTTGGCGTCATTGACCTTCGGATCAATTCGCCGACGGTTCCCAAGGAAGTATTGGAACTGATCCAGGCTACGACAGAACGCCTGGCAGTGACACTGGATAATGTCCGATTGCTGGAACAATTGCAGATGCGGTTTGCCCGGGAACATCTTGTAGGGAATATCACCAGCCAGATTCGTTCCACAAGTGAAGTGGATGGTATTTTACAAACTGCTGCACGAGAACTGGGTGTTGCGCTTGGAACATCGGAAGTCATTGTCCAACTCGTAAGCCCGCGTGAAGAACGGGACGAGCATCAGGAGGTCTCATGACATCAACCACAATGCCTGAACCACAAATCATATCTCCTGCTGATTCCAAGGCGAGATTGGCGCACCGTGTATTGATACTGTTCATGGTTACGGCAGCAGTAACAGCCATCCTGTTTTTTGTAACAGCCGTTATCAATCCAAGCTACCAGGCATTTATCGTAGCTGGTGCATTCTTGATACTATTCCTGCTTTCGTTATCCTTGCTGACACAAATCATTGCGATTGGGGAAAACCAGACAATCTTCCTGCCATTTACAGTCCTTGGGTTTGGATTACTTGCCCTCTCCTTCCTGGTGGCTGATACTGGCTTGCCCGCTGCAGTCATTATGATCGTCACGGGGGTATTAATATCAGGAACATTCCTGGTTGGTCGAAGGAGCGATTTGGGAGTTATTGCAGGCATTGGCTTTGCTTCAACCTCTTCCGCAGTCAATGTCCTCTTCCCCCTTGCCCAACTTCCGCTGACAGCCCTTCCATCGTTTGCACCTGACATGCTCCTCGGCATTGGGATTGTGTTCATCATTGCCCTGCTGACAATCCTTGTCCCTGTCATTTCCAATACAATCAGCTTAAAGCTCATCATTGTATCTTTGTTGATCACATTGATCCCACTGGTTGCCCTTTCCATCATCCAGTTTAATTTTTTGCAGAATGCACTCCAAAACCAGACCAACCAAACCCTTTCAATGGCTGCGGAGCAGGCAGCGACCCGGCTGGACGAATTTTTCTCTTCCAACATTGCCAACATTGAAGAGGATTCCAAGTTAACAAGCTTTCTTGCCTATCTCCAACTGGATCCAGTAAAACGAGCAGGAAGCCCGGAGGAACAGGAACTGGCTCTGTTGGTTGAATCACTCAAGATCAAAGGTGGTACCTTTCTTTCCTCCATTGGATTGTTGGATTTACAGGGGAAGGTGATTTTTGATAGCAACTGGTATGAAATTGGAAATAACGAAGCCGACGGGACTTATTTTCAACGCCCTCTCCTTACCGGACAAATCCATGCCTCTCCGGTTCTGTTTTCCAAGCCAGGGGAAAAACCATACCTTTACTTCACAGCTCCCATAAGAGACAACAGCCAAAAAATCATCGGACTGTTAAGAGTCCGGTATGATGCTTATGTATTACAGAGTCTGTTGGCGGAATCAGGCAGTCAATTGGGTTCCCGCTCTTATGCCATGTTGGTGGATGAAAACCACATTCGGCTGGCAGACACAATAACACCCTCCCAGATCTATAAATCTCTTGCTCCCCTGGAACCCGGCATTCAAGACGAGTTAATGAAATCCAACCGGCTTCCGCAAAGACTGTATTCCCAAAATTCCACCAATTTAACCGATCTTGTTGCTGGCTTAAAAAACCAACAACAGCAACCATTTTTCTCAGCCATTGCCATCCCAAGAGATAATGCCCATCCCATGTCTGTTGCTGCATCCCGCCTGACAACACAATCTTGGCAGGTGGTATTCATGCGGGAACAGGCTTTCGTCAACCGCCTGCTGCAAAACCAGAGTCAAACAAATATTCTGATTGCGTCCATTCTGGCAGGGCTGATTGGCATCATTGCGACAGTCCTTGCCAGATTCATCAGCAACCCAATTGTCCGCTTGCAATCAACCGCCGAGAAAATATCCGGCGGTGACCTGGAAGCACAGGCACCCATTCAAACCAGCGATGAAATTGGTGCATTGGGACGGGCATTTAATACCATGACCCAACAGCTGAAAACTTTCATTAACGAACTGGAGGACCGTGTCCAGGATCGTACCCGGGAACTGGCAAAACAAAACGAAGCCCTGGTTTTTCGTTCCCAACAACTGCAGACTGTGGCAGATGTAGCCCGTCAGATTGTTTCAGCTCAGGAACTTGATGAACTGCTGCCACAAATTACCCGGCTGGTCAGTGAACGGTTTAACTTCTATCATGTGGGTATTTTCCTTCTGGACGAAAACCGGGAATATGCTGTCTTGCGGGCTGCAAATAGTGAAGGCGGACAACGTATGCTTGCCCGCAAACATCAATTGAAAGTTGGCGCAGTCGGTATTGTGGGGTATGCAACCGGTGCAGGACAACCCCGTATTGCCACAGATGTGGGTGAGGATGCCGTCTATTTCTCCAATCCGGATTTGCCGGAGACTAGATCAGAAATGGCACTGCCGCTGAAAGTCGGTGATCTGGTAATTGGCGCATTGGATGTACAGTCAACAGTATCCAATGCCTTTACCCAGGAGGATATTGCTCTCTTTACAACCCTTGCAGACCAAATTGCAGTTGCCATCCGGAACAACGAACTCTACAGCCAGACTGTTCAGGCGTTGAAAGAAGCCCAACGGGTCCATCAGCGATACCTGGAACAGGAATGGGAAAAGGAAATTTCTGAAAACAACTACCGAACGTACGTCTACACTCCTGGCGGTCTTGTTGCCCAGGATACAATTTACACTCCGGAAATCCAGCGCTCACTGGAAACAGGCGAGAGGGTGTTGATTTCCATGCCAGAAGGTGTTTCAGACCGGGCTCCTGTGATGGCAATCCCCATTAACTTAAGGGGTCAGAATATTGGAATTATCCAGGTACAGGAAAAACCCGGTGCATCACGGGAATGGACGGAGGATGAAATATCCATTGTTCAATCCGTGTCTGACCAGGTCTCCCAGGCATTGGAAAATGCCCGGCTGTTCGAACAAACCACACGCCGTGCCAACCGGGAAAGAAAAGTCTTGGAGATTACCAGCCACATCCGTTCAACAAACGATCCACAGGCAATGCTGCAAATCGCCCTGGAAGAACTTCAACAGGCATTGCATACAACCCGGGCGCAAATTCTCATCCAGGTGCCCAGCTCAACAGATGACACCCATAACAACGGTCACCATTCCTCGGGGCTGACAGAGTAGTATCAGTGGTCTTCCAACAGGAGAGAACCCAATGGCGTACATAATTACAATCGCAAATGAAAAAGGTGGCGTTTCCAAAACAACCTCAACCATTTCACTGGGAGCTGCGCTGGTTGAATCTGGCAGTAAAGTCCTCCTTGTTGATCTGGACTCCCAGGCGAATCTTACGCTTGCCCTGGGAACAGAACCCGAAAAAGTCCAGCGCTCGGTAGTAAATGTGTTGATGGAAAGCACGCCCATGAGTTCCATTATCCAGGAAACCGGGATCCCAAATCTTTTCATAGCACCCTCCAACCACGAAATGGGAGTTGCTGAACGCTTCCTCCCCACGCGTTCCGGGTACGAACAGCTATTACGAAAAGCCCTGTATTCTCTTCCCGAGTCCTTTGATTTTATTATTATCGACTGCCCTCCATTCATGGGAGCGGTCACCATCAATGCATTGACAGCAGCAGATTTACTGGTCATCCCCACCCAGGCAGAGTATTTCTCAATCTACGCCATCCGCAATATGATGGGATTGATCCGGCGGGTTCGTTCCCAGTCCAATCCCACATTAACGTACCGCATCCTGTTAACCATGTTTGACCGCCGCAACCGGATTCACCGCACACTGGCGGAACAATTGCATTCAACATTTGCCAACGGGCTACTAACCTCCAGGGTCGAAATCGACACAAAATTACGTGAAAGTTCGATCACCGGATTACCGATCATTTATCAATTCCCCAAAAGTCGCGCCGCCATCCAATACCGGGCTTTAGCTCAGGAGATCATGGAATATGCCAAAGAAGAAATTCCTCAACCGGCTTGAAAACCTTTTCTCGCAATTGGAAGATCGGGTTCAACCCGTTGCCCAGGCGGAAGATCAAGAATCGCTACCCGTTTGGACCTGGGAATGTGACCCGGATGGAACCTATACGTGGTGCAGCCCGGAGCTGACATCCGGTTTGGGGTATCAGCCTTCGGTCTTCATTGGACAAAATGTGATTGCGCATAAGGTTGATCAATCCTCCCAACCTGCCATCCGTTCCGCCATGGAAAACGGCATTTTCCCCATTGATATCCATGTATATTTTCATTCTGCTGAAGGGATTCTTGTTCCCGTAAGGCTGACAATCTATCAACGTCCCGCCCATAATGGTGATCGTCCAGGTTATCGTGGCTATGCGCAGATCCTGTCGCTTGATTCTGACATTACTCCTGAACATGTTCACCATTCGATTGCCACCAAGCCATTAACAGGTCCATTATCCCCCTCCCGAATCCAGGTGGAATCACCGATCGCATCCGGACCGATCACAGGTCTGGCATTGGATGGTTCTTCCGTTCTTCCTGCAACCAACCTTTGGACGGATACTGCTCACAAAAGCCTGCAGAAACAAAAACCCATCCATGAACCAGCCACAAATAAATCTCCGGCAGTTCTTGCACACCCATTCCAGTTGAAGGATCAAACAACCGCCATTCTTGAATTGGTGGCAGACGATCCCAACCGGACCTGGACGGAAGATGAAAAACTCCTGGTACAGGAAGTGACCCGGCAGCTCAGCCTTGCCCTGGAAAATGCCCAACTGTATGCAGCTGTCCAACAGGAACTGGGGGAAAGAATCCGCGCAGAGGCTGAAATTACTCGCCGCAACCAGGACCTTGCTCTGCTGAACCAGATTGGTCAAAGATTAAGCAAACTGGCTTCACCTGAAGAAATCTTTACTTCAGCCTTTTCCAATATCTCCTCAATGATCGACGACCGGAATTTGACCGCTATCATCATGGACCCGGATACCGGCATGCTCTCATATCCATATGTGATTGAAAATGGCAAATTTGTCCACGTTCCCGGCAGGGAACCCTCAAACCAGTTCCCGGAATGGATCATGAAAAATCGCATCCCGATCCTCATGAACCGGGATGTAAGCGGGCATCTTCGGACATCGGGCGTGGACGAATTGGATCCAATGCCCAAATCAATCCTGGCAATTCCCATTCTTGCAGGAGACCGCCCCTCGGGCGCAATTATCTTCAATAATTATGAAAAAGAGGATGGATATACCCAGGTTCAATTGGAATTACTTTCCACCATTGCTACTCAACTGGCAACCGCCCTGGAAAATGCCCGTCTCTTTGAAAACGTCAACCGGGCGCTCCAAACCATCGAAACTCGTGAACGGTACCAGGCTGGTGCCGCAAAAGCAGTATCCCAGCTAACCGAGTTTGGTACCCGGTCTCTTGTGGACGTTCTTGATACCCTTGGACAATCTTCCGGTTCCAGCCATGTTGTGTTCTGCCAGATTTCCGCATCCTCGTCCGATGTTTGGACGGTGGCGAATGAATGGCAGGCAAACCGGGAGACAGAAAGCAAGGGATCGCTGCTTGATGCGACCATCCCCATCTTTCCCCGTTGGGTTGCCGACTTGCGCGAAAAAGGCTGGGTTACCGTCCAGTTGGACACCTGTCCCAAAAACGAGCTGGAATTCCTGGATCGATCCGGAATCAAATCAGCCCTCCTTCTTTCCGTGCCCGGAAAAACCTACACCCCCTCCATTTTGGGATTTTTTGATTACGATACCAATCGGTCCTGGCAGCCGGATGAAATCAGCGTCCTTCGCGTAGCTGCAGATGCAATTTCCAATACGTATGTCCGCGAAGACCTGCTCCAACAGATCCAGATTTCCCTGAGTGAAACAGAAAACCTGTACAATGCCAGCCACCGTCTTGCATTGGCAAATGATTATCAGGAAATGGTGTCTGCCATTACACTTGGTTTTCGCAATGCGAGCCTGAATCGAGGAATCCTGATCCTCTTTGAATATGATGCCTTTGGCGGGCTGCAAAAATTCAATGTAGCAGGCAGCTGGCATTCGGGCACGGGAAAGCCCGCGCCAATCATGGGAACCGAATTGGCGGTTCAGCCATATGCCAACCTGGTGCTTGTTCAATCCCCCGTATTTTTGGACGATATCCAGAATGCGACTTTATCAGCGGAGACAAAGGGTGTTCTCGCAGAACGGAACGTCCAATCGCTCGCCATTCTGCCCCTCTGGGCAAGTAAACGCCAGCTGGGCGTATTACTCCTGGAGACCGAACAAAAACGCGCCTTCACCCCCCAGGAAATTCGCTCCTATCCACCCCTGGTTGACCAGATGGCAACCACAGTAGAGAACCAGATCCTGTTCCAACAAACCCAGGAAGCACTGGCAGATACAGAATTGCTCTACAAGATGAGCAATAATATTGCCCAGGCAAGCACAGCACAGGATTTAATTTCACTGGTAGCTCAAAACGTCCTCCCCAAGAATGCAGACCGAACTTCGCTTCTGCTTGTTCACAACAACAGCGAAGGCGACCCTGTGGAATTTGAGGTGATTGGTTTTTATGACGTTACCGGTGAATACCAGCGCACAGGAATGCGAAGCCCGATCACATCCTTCCCATTGATTCGCCTTCTGGGAAATGATACCCTTGTAATCAACAATGTGATGGAATCAGACCTGGACGCGGCATCCAGAAAAACGCTTCAGCAATTGAATATCGTCTCAGGTTGTATTTCACCCCTCCGAATTGCCGGTCGCCTGATCGGCTTGTTGATTGCCTCTGCAAGACGCCCGGCTGAATATGAAAACGAGGAAATCCGGCTACTCCAAATCAGTGGAAATACCCTTGCTGTAGCAATCGAACGCCAACGTCTTCTCCAGGAAGCCCAGCAACGCGCATTGGAACTGCAAACATCGGCAGAAATCGCAAGAGATACCACTGGAACCCTTTCACTGGATGTCCTTTTGGCACGCATTACCAACCTCATCCAGGAACGTTTTGGAATGTACCACGTATCCATTTTCCTTGTTGATGATGCCGGATCCTATGCTATT
>Ga0208695_1001004_pt1 | contig 25480 bp, 22 predicted proteins | sample AD_UKC111_MetaG_FD_184449 | JGI IMG/M metagenome (GOLD analysis project Ga0208695, IMG submission 184449) | Active sludge microbial communities of municipal wastewater-treating anaerobic digesters from Hong Kong - AD_UKC111_MetaG (SPAdes)... | ecosystem: Engineered > Bioreactor > Anaerobic >...
GCGGGTTTACAAGAGAATGGGAAGTTGTATACCATTGACATAAATGCAGAGCTCGAAGAAGATGTAAAATCTTTCTTTTTAAAAGCTGATGTTTCACGTGGAACTGAATATATAATCGGCAATGCATTAAATGTTATTCCAACTATTACAGAACAGTTTGATTTGGTCTTTCTTGATGCAGATAAAAAAAAATACATAGAGTATTTAAACATCCTTGTTCCAAAAATGAATCCGGGGGCATTATTAATTACAGACAATGTGTTGTGGAAAGGAAAAGTAGCTGCTGAAATAAAAGATAGCGACACGCTTGCCATCCACAACTTTAATATTGCCGTATTAAACCATCCGGAACTCGAAGTTGTCATACTTCCGATTCGAGATGGAATTTCAATTGCACGAAAAAAATAAATTGGTGAAAAAATCATATTTCCTTCTGCTGATTATTCTTCTTCCGCAGCTAATTTATGCGCAGCGAGACGAAGACATTCGCGCATACATAGAACACTATAAAACAATAGCTATTGAAGAGATGGTAAAGTTTGGCATACCGGCTAGCATTACTATAGCACAGGGTATACATGAATCTACTGCAGGTAAATCAAAACTTGCATTAAACTCGAATAATCATTTTGGAATTAAATGCCATAAAGATTGGAATGGAAATGGATATCATCACGATGATGATGCTCCTCAAGAATGTTTTCGCGTCTATGAAAATCCGGAAGAGTCGTACCGAGATCATTCGCAATTTTTGCTTTCTAGGGGTTGGTATAAGCCACTTTTCAGTTTATCAAAAACAGACTATAATGGATGGGCATATGGCTTAAAAAAAGCAGGCTATGCAACAAATCCAAAATATCCGGAAATAATAATCGGATTAATTGAACGATATAAATTGTTTGAATTGGATACAATGTATCGATTCTCAAACACGCCTACTGTTCCATGTGGAACACAATGTATAATTAACGGTACAAGGGCAGTTATTTACAACGATAGTTTGCCAATTGAAAACCTGTGTGCTTGTTGTGGCATAAGCACATCTAATCTTTATCTTTTTAATGATGCAGATGTTCGGCATTCTTTTAAAAAGGGTGATGTTTTATTTATCGAACCGAAACGAACAAAGGGAAATAGCTGTTCCTATACAGTTACTGAAACAATCACATACCGATTGCTTTCACAAAAATTAGGTATACAATTGGCGGCTCTCTTACGCTATAATGGAGATAAAGAAGATCGTTTACTTGTCAAAGACGAAACCATTGCTTTGTGCGAAACATCTGCCCCAGTGAACAAAATAGCATACCACATTGTTAAGAAAGGTGAGTCGCTATACACCATTGCCAAAGAGCAGAATATGACGATTCCGGAAATTAAAGACTTAAACGGATTGACGACAGAGAAATTAGCTATTGGTCAAAAAATTAAGCTTAAAAAATAGAAGATCTGAAAAAATCGAATTCTAAAATACACATATGAAAAAATGGCTCTTTCCATTAATGATTGCTCTTTTAGGTTCGTGTAGCGCACAAACAAAAAAAGAAACCACTAAAGCACAGCATAATATGGGCACACAAGAATTAGATACGATTACATTAGGTGGAGGATGCTATTGGTGCATGGAAGCAGTATTTCAAAGAATGAAAGGTGTTGCTTCGTCAGAGTCGGGCTTCAGTGGTGGTTTTGTAAAGAACCCTGCATATAGAGAGGTATGTAACGGAACAACCGGTCATGCAGAAGTCGTACAAATCGTTTTTGACAAGAAGGTAACATCGCTTGAAAAAATCCTTGCCGTTTTTTTTACAATTCACGATCCTACGACACTAAACAAACAAGGCGCTGATGAGGGAACGCAATATAGGTCTGTTGTCTTTTATAGAAATGAAAAACAAAAAGAAACTATACTAGTTGCTATCAAAAAACTAACAGAAGAAAATGTATACACAGATCCAATTGTAACCGAAATCTCTCCCTTTGAGGCGTTCTATAAAGCGGAAGAATATCATCAAAATTATTACAACCAAAATAAACAGCAACCTTACTGTCAGTATGTTGTAAAATCAAAAGTCGATAAATTTGAAAGGCTGTTTTCCGACATCAAGAAATAATATTTTTGAATACCTAATTGTTTTTAGAAATTAGCGGAAATATTTGTTCCACATGGAAAACGCTCAAACGCTCGTACAGCTTCACGACCTTTCATTTAAACCTTATTTAAGTGCCTCAGCTATTGGAGAAAAGGTAAATACATTAGGCGAAGAATTGAGCAAAGAATACGTAGGTAAAAAACCTTTGTTGGTTGCCATTATGAACGGTTCATTTATGTTTGCTGCTGATTTAATGCGAGCAATTTCTATTGATTGTGAAATAACATTCATTAAGTCTTCATCTTATTCGGGTACAGAAAGCACTGGAAAAGTAAATGTTACTCTTGGTCCTAATGACACTATATCGGGAAGAGATGTAATAATTGTAGAAGATATTGTTGACAGCGGTCACTCGCTTCAAGCATTACTTCCATTGTTTCAAGAAAAAAACCCAAAGTCGTTAAAAATTGCTACTTTGTTATTTAAACCCGAAGCCTTCAAAGGCAATTATACAGTGGATTATAAGTGTTTTGAAATTCCTAACGATTTCATTGTGGGTTATGGTTTAGACTATAATGAATTAGGAAGAAACCTAAAAGACATTTACGTCTTGGCAAAATAAAATACTAAGGTTTTATTGTAAACCTTGTCCAGGTTGATTTTCTTTTCTTTCCAACTTTCACATCTAGCCGAACATAGGCCATTGTGTTTTGCTTGAGTGTTTTGATCTCATCATGCATCTCCTTTGTAAGGATAGGCTTTGTGGTATAGAGATTTTTCCGAACGCTTCCACTTACTAATGAAAGTGTCAGCCCATCTACTATAACTGTATCTGATAAATCATCTTCATAATATTCAAAAGTGGCATCCTTTACAAACATACTTTTTGTGTAGGAAGAATTTCGTTCAAGTGCATTGTTGCTCATCAAAACCAAAGTATGCTTTTTTGCAACGCGTGGATATAGATTCTTTATTGGCTCAACAATAAATTGATGATACAGCAAAATTCTATTATTACTAGAAAAGCCAATAATTCTAAGAGTTGCTGTGTCGGTATGATTCGTTTTATTAACCGGTTTTATCGTTAATGTATTTGCAGTTCTTATTGCAACTCCTTTATCCATAAACAATTCTGAAAACACATATTTACTTTTAAAGGAGATATCAAAAACATATTCTTGTTCTGCTACAAGTGTATCAAGTAATGGCGTAATTTTTACTTCATCGCGATTGCGTAAAGCGATATAGCCATTGGTAATAGACACAGGTACCTTTTGCTTCTTGGCATCTTGCTGTAAAAACAATAAAAGAAAAATAAAAGGTAACATATAAATTAGTTATTCCTTCGCTGCCGGAGCGCTTCATACAAAAGAACAGCAGCAGAAACAGAAACATTTAAAGAGTCAATTTCTCCTAACATTGGTATTTTAATCTTGTAGCTTGAAGCATTTATCCAATCTGCGGAGAGTCCGTCCGCTTCTGTACCAACAACAATTGCGGTTGGTTGTGTAAAATCAGATGCGTAATACTCTTGATTCGTTTCTAAATACGCAGCAAATGAATTAATGTTCTGTTCTTTAAGATATTGTATTACGTTCCACGTAGAATCAACAGCAATTTGGTTAGTAAAAACAGTACCAACACTCGAGCGAATAACATTTGCGTTATACACATCGGTTTTAGCATCACAAATTATAACGGCATCAGCATTTACGGCATCACAGGTGCGAAGCATAGCTCCAAAATTTCCCGGCTTTTCAACACCCTCGATTACTAATATCAAAGGATTAGCCGATAGCTTTAATGAATCAAGTGTATGTAATTTCGTACGAGTAACAGCAAAAACACCTTCTGTTGATTCGCGATATGCAACTGAAGCGTAAACATCTTCCGAAACAGTGAAGATAGAAACGGTGTCTTTTATTCGTTTAACAAACTCAAGGTTGTATAAATCGGTTTCTTTAATTCTTGAGTCACAAATAAAAATGCTCTCAAAAAAATAACCGGCTCTATAAGCAAGATTAATTTCTCTTAGTCCTTCTAAAAGAAAAGTACCCGTTTCTCTTCGGTAAGCACTTTTTTCAAGCTTTTTGATTTCCTTTATTTTAGCATTTTGTAAACTAGAGATATACATCCAACGGTATTTTGCAAAGTAAAATAAGAAGAAAAAACTATCTTTCTGTTGTAATCAAAAGAAGAGTTTCAGAAGATGGAGTTGAAAGAATCGTCCTTTTTGCAAATACAGACTAAAATGAAAGTTATTGAGTACTCCGCTGATTCCTTTCAAGAAAAAGAAATATTCGATTGGACGCAAACAATTAATCCGGAAAAAAAATATTGGACACAAATTCATGGATTAGCCGAAGAACAAAAATTACTATCGCTTTGTAAAAATTTTGGCATTCACCCATTAGCGATAGAAGATATTTTCCATACCGTACAACGCCCAAAAATTGATGATTTTGGAGATTCTCTATTTGTTGTTCTACAAATGTTCCATGTAGAAAACGAAATAAAATCGCAACAGATTTCTTTATTTGTAAAAAACAATGTCTTAATAAGTTTTGAAGAAAAAGATTGTACTGTTCTTCTTCCTATTGAACAAAAAATAAAAGACAATAGAAATAACATAAGAAAACGAGGTGAAGACTATTTACTTTATAGTTTACTCGATGTTATCATCGATAGCTATTTTGAAATAGAGGAATACATTTACAAAGAAATTGGACAGTTAGAAAATACAATTAATAACAATCCTAAAAAATTACATCTTTCGCAATTGCTCAAATGGCGAAAAGATATTCTCAGAATCAGAAAATCAATATCTCCGGTAAATGATATTCTGCATACAATAATGCGAAATGAAGTCCAGTTCTTTGAGAAAGAGAATAAAGTTTATCTACGTGATTTAACAGATCATCTTTTACGGGTATTAGATAACCTAGATACGCACAAAGAATCGGTAAATAGTTTAATCGAACTTTATCATGCTCAAGCCAATAACAAGATGAATGAAGTGATGAAAACATTAACAATCATGTCTTCCATCTTTATTCCATTATCGTTTATTGCGGGTGTGTATGGGATGAACTTCGACAATATGCCAGAGTTACATTCAAAATTGGGTTACTTTTATACTTTGGGAGGAATGGGACTTGTAGCGTTAGTTTTACTTGTCTACTTCAAATTCAAAAAATACTTTTGATATGAACATCGGTTTATTTTTTGGATCTTTTAATCCAATACATAATGGGCATTTGATTATTGCAAATATGATTTTGCAGAAAACAAATCTAAAACAGATTTGGTTTATTGTCTCTCCTCAAAGCCCTTTTAAGAAAACAAATAATCTTTTAAAAGAACACGATAGATTGTTCCTCGTGAAACTCGCTATTGAAAATAATCCAAACTTCAGAGCATCAGATATTGAGTTCACATTACCGAAACCATCATATACAATAGATACTCTTACACATTTAAAAGAAAAATATCCAAATCATACGTTCTCGATAATCATGGGAGGCGATAACCTTACTTCGCTTCATAAATGGAAAAATGCCGATATAATTTTACGAGACTATTCTATATACGTTTACAATAGAAATAGTGAAACAAACCCATACTCAGAAAGCAAAACTATTCACTTCCTACAATTTCCACAGCTTGATATATCAGCAACGTTCATAAGAGAAGCTATCAAAGAAGGTTTGTCTGTTCAATATTTTCTGCCTGATAATGTTTGGGAATACATCCAAGAAAACAACTATTACAAGAAGTAAAAGAAGTTCACAAAATGGCTGTTAATAGTCTGTTTATATTGTGGATATATTTAGAACATATTTTTTTGGTGACATGGGAAAAAAAACATCTCATCAAAAGGAAAATGTTCATGTTTATAAGCCTATATTATTCCACATACAAAAAACAGGAATGTGGATATGAAGATATACATCTTTTGTTGTGGAAATCTAAAATAGTAAATTGTTAGTATCCGTCCCAAAACCTTTATTTACCGATGTTTCAATATACAATTCTTTTGTGAATTACTGTAGATAGAAGTTGGATAACAACAAAAACAAGAGTAAGGAATAATAAAATATCCAACAATCCACAGTCCTAATAATGGTATTTAGATACTTTTTTTTAAAAAATCTTATTTAATACAAATTAGTATTGTGGATGAATAATAAACTGGCTTTGCTATAAGATTCCTTTTTACGGATTACATTTACCCTATCAAAATGAAAAAATGAAGCTGCTCAAAAAAATTGCCATACTCCTTATTATTGTTATTTTGTTCTGTTTAACATTTTACAGATTTTGGTTTTTGCGTTGTCCGAAACGAAACATTCCACAGGTAGTGAATACTGTAGTTTCGCCAGCAAACGGGGAAGTGGTTTCAATAACAAAGTTTGATAAGCAGTGGATGGATGTAACCAAAGAAAAGTTCGGAGTTATCCACCTGTGGACAACCGATGTGGATACTGCGGGGTATATTATTTCCATACAAATGAATCCAACACATGTGCACTATCAGCGTATGCCTGTTGACGGAAAAATTATTTCTCATAAACATACAGCCGGCAATTTTAACAATGCAATTTTGATGAGTAACGATTTAGGAATTCGTTATGAAAATGAACACAACGAAATTTTGATGGAAGATAAATCCGGAGAGCATTTCAAGATTGTGCAGATTTCAGGATTTTTAGCTAGAAGAATTGTTGATTTTGTTGAGCCTAACCAGGAAAAGAAAAAGGGCGATTTAATTGGCTTAATAAAGTTGGGATCTCAAGTTACTGTTGTTGTTCCACATGATTATGTTCCTTTGGTACAAAAAGGAATAACAGTAGTTGATGGAGAAACCTTACTGGCAAAAAAGAACTGATTTATTTTTTTCTGTTTTTCCTTTTGTGATGTTTCTTTCCTTTTTTCTCCTCGAGTTGAATGGTTGGAATTTCAGTATCTAATTTTTCTTCTATTTCTTCCTTTGGTTCAGAGAAGTGTTCATCAAAATAAAATTTCCGGAATTTCGGTTTAACAGCACGATTACGCAAAAGTTCAGTTTCGTAAATTTTATTGAATAGCTGATGAAGAAAAGGAAAACCAATGGCATCATATTCATAAATACCATCGTTTAAAATTTCGTTTTTGTTTACGTAGATAGATGCAGATAAGAAAAACTCAACTTTATTCACAGTGTCTTCCACATATCCACAATCAGTGATAAAACCATAGGCTTGTCCAACTTTATTAAAAACACGAAGATTAGAAGGCATGTGTGTTTCTCCACTATCAAGACCAATAAAAAATTTCATGTAGTTATCCGGAAAAGTATCTCCGTTATATTCCTGATAAAAAGATTCACGTGGAAACATTCCCATATATTTCATCAGCGATTTGTAATCGGAGCGTGTTAGGTTTAGCTTTTTTGATACGGTATCAGGAAAAATAATTTTCTGCAGCAGATCATGCAGATTGGAAAGCGGGATATAATTGAATCTCGAAAAATCAAAAGGAGCATTTATGAGTAGTCCACTTTTCATATTTCCTTTTCCAATCAAAGGAGAAAGAGGACCGGAATAACCTTTTAAGTCATAAGCCGAAACAACGTCTTGTTTAATTTTCGGAACAGAAAAAGAATCATAAAAAGTGATAGGGTTTGTCAATAAATTTTCCAAAGAGTCGCAACCGGCAAACCGTCTGCATACCACGGCATTTTTATATCCTAGCTCATGTAATCTTTTATTAAAAAGTTCTGGAGTTATAAAATCGTAAAGCGGATTAAAAGCATAGTTGTTGCTTACCAACAACATTTCCTTAATCAATTGATCGATACAGGTTCGTTTTTTTTTGATGGACAAATTTTCGTCTGTAAGATTATCGCACGACAAATTTTCAATGGAAAAAGAATCTTCCTTCGTTACGTGATATTTACTTAAGCTGTTTAGTTTTTCGAGTGCAAAAATCGCAGCAGGTAATTTGATGGTACTGGCACAGTAGTAATAATATTTATCGGCATCAAAAGAGTATGTAGTGAAACGGGGCTCTTGTTTTTCGTTGCGATCAATTTGTGTGTAGAGAATTTGTAGCTTGTATTTTTCTTTATTGGAAACAATAGAATCAAACAAATCTTTATTGGCATCAAAGAATTTATCGAACGAAAAATGTTGCGCGTGCAAAGGGAAATAAAGTCCCCAAACCAAGCAGGCAAACAAAAAAAATCGTTTTGTTGTCATGCTGAAAACTATTAAAAATAAAGGACTTCAGCAAGGCATGCCGAGAAATGTCAGTTTAAAATACACCAAAAAATTTTTCCGCTTTCTCGCTTCGCTCGAAAGAAACACGGTTATGTTTCGCCCGGAAGGAAGGGGGCCAGCAGGGGCAATTTACGCGATGCGGTTTCCGTCTTTGTCGTATACTTTTGTGTCGCTCTCTTTAGGAGCAATTGCCGGTTTCACCACTTTTTCTAAAACACTGTTTAAGATAGAAAGCAGCAAGCTGAACAAAATTGCCCATCCCCAACCATCAACAACAAAGCCGGGAGAGCCAATCAACCAAGCTGCAACTTTGATAATAGCTGCATTGATAAATAACAAAAATATTCCTAGTGTAAGAATGGTGGCAGGCAAAGTGAATAAAACCAAGATAGGTTTTAAACTTACGTTCAGAATAGCCAACACAAAGGCGATGGCAACGGCATACCCAAAACCGTCAACATGAATTCCGCTCAACGCATACGAAGCAATCACAACAGCAACAGCATTCAAAAACAACTTAATGATAAAGTTCATTTCTTTAATTTTTTTGTAAACATACAAATCGCGTATAAAAACCAACCCGATTTTAATAAAATACAACAAATATATTGCCACACTTTTGGTAGCCATCCGTAACCGAGTATCTTCGCGCCATGCATTACCTATCAGTAGAAAATCTCACCAAATCGTTTATCGACAAACCGCTTTTTAATAACATCACCTTTCACATCAGCCAGGGCGACAAGGTGGCGCTCATCGCCAAAAACGGATCCGGAAAAACAACGCTAATGCGGATTATAGCCGGAAACGACACAGCCGATAGTGGCAAAGTGTGGCTGCACAAAGACGTGATGGTGTGCTACCTCGATCAAGATCCGCAATTCGACCCGCAAAAAAATGTGCTCGAGTCTATTTTCGCCCATACCAATCCGGTAATTGAAGCCGTGAAAGACTATGAAGAAATCATAGAACAAGAAGATCCGGACGTTGATAAACTACAGGACGTGATGAGCAAAATGGATGAGCTCAACGCCTGGACCTACGAACAAAAAGTGAAACAAATTCTAAATGTATTGCGCATTTACGACTTGCACCAGAAAACATCAACGCTGTCGGGCGGACAAAAGAAACGTTTATCACTCGCCAAAACTCTTTTGGATATTGAGTTTGATATGGGGCACAAAATTTTGATTCTGGATGAGCCCACCAACCACCTCGATTTCGAAATGATTGACTGGTTGGAAAATTATTTAACGCAAGATAGTATTACCCTCTTGCTCGTAACCCACGATCGTTACTTCCTCGATAACGTTTGCAACGAAATTATTGAACTCACCGAAACCGAAGCCATTCCTTACAAAGGCGACTACGAGTACTTCTTGGAGAAAAAAGCGGAACGCGAAGTGGCAGCCGGTGCCAGTTTAGATAAGGCCAAAAACCTATTGCGCAAAGAGTTAGAGTGGATGCGCAAACAGCCCAAAGCACGAACCACAAAATCGAAATCGAGAATCGATGCGTTTTATGATTTGGAAAAAAAGGCTTCTGCCAAAAAAGAAGATCAGGAATTGCAACTCAGTATGAAGATGTCGCGCTTAGGCGGAAAGATTTTGGAGCTCAAAAAGCTGTATAAGTCGTTTGGTGAAAAGCCTATCCTTAAAGGCTTTGACTACACTTTTAAACGAGGCGACCGTATTGGTATCATCGGAAAAAATGGTGTAGGGAAAACCACTTTCCTTAATATTATACAAGGCAAGGAATTGCCCGATTCCGGAAAAATAAATCCGGGCGAAACCGTGGTGTTCGGCTACTTCGATCAGAAAGGATTGAACATCAAAGAAGATAAACGCATCATCGAATATGTAAAAGACATTGCCGAAAATTTCACGCTGGCCGATGGCACGAAAGTATCTGCGGGCCAGTTTTTACAACTGTTTCAGTTCACACCTGAACAACAGTTCACCTACATTTCTAAACTCAGTGGAGGCGAGAAAAAACGATTGCAACTCCTTTCGGTATTATTCAGTTCACCCAACTTTTTGATTTTGGATGAACCTACGAACGACTTGGATTTATTGACATTACAGACGCTTGAAATGTTTTTGGAAAACTACCCGGGCTGTTTGATGATTGTGTCGCACGACCGTTATTTCATGGACAAATTAGTAGAACACCTTTTTGTGTTTGAAGGCGATGGAGTGATAAGCGACTTCCCGGGTAATTATACACTGTATCGTTTCTATCAAGACCAACAAAAGAAAAACAAAAACCAAACTATTTTGGACGTGAAGCTGGAAGCTATGGAAACACAGACGGAGAAGCCTGTGGAGCAAAAGCCGGTAACCAAGCGCAAGTTGAACAACAAAGAAAAAATGGAGTTCGACAAGCTCGAAAAAGAAATTCCGGCACTCGAAAAAGAACGCGATGAAATCAATGAAAAGCTTACACACACCGAATTAAACTTCGATCAAATACAACAGCTTACACACCGCATCGGACAAATTGCTTTGCAGTTAGAAGAAAAGGAAATGCGCTGGTTAGAATTAAGCGAATAAAAAAAGTCCCCTGCACTGGCGGGGGACTTTTTCTTTACATCGAAAAGATTAATGATGACTGTGATCGCCTCCAGAATGCACGTGTCCGTGGCTTAATTCATTAGCATGTGCTTCGCGAATTGCTAAAATTTCGCCCGAGAAAAACAAATGCTTTCCGGCAAAAGGATGGTTCATATCAATGGTAACATCAACATCGCCAATAGCAGTGATTTTTCCTTGGAACGGCTGTCCGTTTTGATCTTGCAAAGGAATGATGTTGCCAACAACAATCATATCAGAAGCATCTTGTCCGTCTAACACAAACGCCTCTTTAGGCATAGTGATAACCGCTTCTTGCTCATATTCGCCATATCCTTCTTCAGGCGACAAAATGAATTCAAACGTTTTGCCGATTTCTAAACCGAATAAATGCTCTTCAAATTTATCTAATAAATTTCCGTGTCCGCACAGAAAATCGAAGGGTGAATCTTTTGGCGCTTCGTCCATAATAGGACCGTTAGCTTCAGTTCGTAGTTGGTATGAAATGCTTACAACTTTGTCAGGAGAAACAGGCATGATGAATGTTTAATAAAATGAATAGATTGAAATGACCGCACAAAGAAATAAAAAATTAATAAAACACGATAAAAATGAGTATCATCGGGTTGTCTATTGCAGTCGAAACAGATAGCAAATAATGAAGACAACTTAAACGTAAAAAGAACACAACCTTGAAATTCAACGAATTTAATTTTAACGAGACTCTTTTAGAAGGTCTCGATGCCATGGGTTACGATAAAGCAACACCCATTCAGGAACAAGCCATACCGGCCATTTTAGCAAACAAAGATTTGATTGCCTGCGCACAAACCGGCACCGGAAAAACAGCAGCTTACTTGCTACCGATTTTGCACAAGATAGCCGAGCAAAAATCTTCGCATATCGACACGCTGATTATTGCGCCAACACGCGAACTTGCCATTCAAATCGATCAGCAAGTAGAAGCCTTCGCCTATTTCACCAACACCAGTTCCATTGCGGTGTATGGCGGTGGCGATGGAATGGCCTGGGAGCAACAGAAAAAAGCGATTACAAAAGGAGTAGATATTATTATTGCTACACCGGGCCGATTGATTTCCATGCTAGGCTCAAACACAGCCGACTTAAGCAAACTCAAACACTTAGTGCTTGACGAAGCCGATAGAATGCTCGATATGGGTTTCTCGGATGACATTTTGCGCATCATCAGCTACTTGCCGAAAAACAGACAAACCGTGTTGTTCTCGGCTACCATGCCACCTAAAATCAGAATGTTGGCGAATAAAATTTTGGTGAACCCCGAACAAATTAATATTGCCATTTCAAAACCGGCAGAAGGCATTTTACAACAAGCCTATGTGGTGTACGACAATCAGAAATTGCCACTGTTGAAGCAGATTCTAAAGCAAGGTGACTACAAAAGCGTAATCATTTTCGCATCTACAAAAGAATCGGCCAAAAAACTCGAAATCGACTTGCGCCATGCAGGCGTGCAGATCAAATCGTTTCACTCCGATTTAGAACAAAACGTGCGCGAAGAAATTATGCGTCAGTTCAAAAACCGACAATTACAAGTGTTGATTGGTACCGATATTTTATCGCGCGGTATTGATGTAGACGGCATAAGTTTGGTGATTAATTACGACACACCCAACGATCCGGAAGATTACATTCACCGCGTAGGGCGTACAGCCCGTGCGGAAAGTACAGGTACGGCTATTACGTTCATCAACGAAAAAGACCAAAAGAAATTTTTCGAAATCGAAAGTTTAATCGGCAACGAAATTCCGAAATTGACTTTGCCAGAAGCGTTAGGAACAAGCCCTGCTTACGAGCCGGAACGCAAGCGCAACACATTCGACAAGCCAAAAGGCAAAAAACAATTTCATAAATCGAAAAGACCGAACAAAGCTTAATTCGATTTCCCCAAAAAACATACATTTGACGACATACAAATAAGCACACACATGTCAACGTTCGAACAACTAAAAACAGAAGCCCAACGCATTGCCGATGTAAAATACGCAGCAGCCGTATTAAACTGGGATATGGAAATTAATATGCCCGCCAATGGCGTAGAGGCACGATCTCGTCAGCTTGCAACCCTTTCAGGCATTGCCTTTGAAATGGGCACCTCAGAAAAATTCAGCAAACTTTTGCAAGCCGCAAAAGACGATACATCGCTGGATACTTTACAAAAACGAAACGTTGAATTGCTGTGGTCTGATTTTCAAAAAGCCAAAAAATTCTCGCAAGAGTTTGTAGAGGAAATGAGCATGACGGTTTCGCAAACCTTTGCGGCATGGGAGCACGCCAAAAAGGCAAACGACTTTTCGTTGTATGCACCTCAGCTCGAAAAAATGATTGCGCTGAAACGCAAACAAGCCGAAATTATTGGCTACGAAAAACATCCGTATGATGCGCTGCTAGACGATTACGAGCCGGGCATGACGGCTGCAGTGTTAGACGAATATTTCAATACTGTTCGTAGCGGATTAAAACCTTTGCTCGAAAAAATTAAAGCACAACCGCAAGTCGATAACAGTTGTTTACATCAACATTTCGATCGCCAACAACAGTGGGATTACAGCATCGCCATTTTAAAACAAATGGGCTACGATTTTGGTGCGGGCCGACAAGATATCTCTACACACCCCTTCACCACTAACTTTGCAGCCACCGATGTGCGCGTAACTACCCGCATCAACGAAAACGACATGACCGATTGCTTGTTTAGCGCTATTCACGAGGGCGGACATGCATTATACGAACAAGGCTTGCTCACAGGCAATTATGGCATGCCTTTAGGCGAAGCAGCTTCGTTGAGTGTACACGAATCGCAATCGCGTTTGTGGGAAAACAATGTGGGAAGAGCATTGCCGTTTTGGAAATACAATTTCGAGATCGCGCAAAAGACTTTCCCTGCGCAGTTTTCAGCCATTTCGCAAGACACGCTCTACAAAGCCATCAATCGTGTAGAGCCATCTTTCATTCGAACACAAGCCGATGAGTTGACTTACCATTTCCACATCATGATTCGCTTCGATATTGAAAAAGCGCTCATGGAAGGCACCTTGAATGTGGCCGATTTGAAAAATTATTGGAACGAACAATATCAAAAATATTTAGGCATAACTCCGGCCGATGATGCAACGGGCATCTTACAAGATGTGCACTGGTCGCACGGTTTGTTGGGCTATTTCCCTACCTATTCCTTGGGCAGCGCCTATGCCGCACAATACTACCGCCAAGCCGAGCAAGACATTCCTGGTTTGAACGACTTGATTGCCCAAGGCGATAACGCACCGTTATTAAACTGGTTGCGCGAAAAAATTCACGTACACGGGCGTTTCTACAATTCGCAAGATTTGTGCGAAAAAGTAACGGGCGAAAAATTGAACTTCAATCACTTTTTGAAATACGCGGAAGACAAGTACAGCGACATTTACCGATTTTAGAAATCTTCAAAAATTGCATGTTTAGGGCGAGTGCCGCTAAGAATCGCACCGGGCTATTCGCTCCAATCTCTGTCCAATAGGAATTGGCAGAGGTTTTCCGCTACTATCCCTCTCGCAAACAAAGTTCAAAAAAGAATAGTTGGTTTTGGGAAAAAACATATTTTTGAAAAAAAACCCATGAAAAACCTCAAAGCAATAAGCCTCGTAATATTCTTTTTTTGAATGTCTATTTTTTCCAAGACATTTGGACAAACACTGAAATATGATTCCTTAGAAAAAAAGTATATTATTCAGGAGATAATTATCTGTGATTCTACATTATCTAAAAAGCAAATCTATGAGCTTTCCAAAAGTTGGATTGCAAAATCATTTAAAGGGATTGACAATAATATAATATTAGATGACCCAGAGCAGAAGCAGATAACAACAACATGTGTATTGAGAACAAATGTGCCTACTGCAATTTGCCAAACGCAATGTAAGTTTGAATTCAAGCTGACGATAGATGTTAAGGAAGGAAAAATTCGATATACAGTTGAAAACATATCCCATTTAGCTCCTAATTATGTAACAACGCTCGAAAATACAATCTATAAGAAGAAAATTCTTCAGCAAATTTTTGATGAACTTGAATACCAAATAAAGCAAAAAGTAGATATTTTAATTGCAACGCTCAGAGATAAACAAAAAAGCGATTGGTAAAACACCCTTCAACAACGAAGTAAATTCGAAGCAGAAAAAGACAAAATTCACAAACAAAAAAGGCCCGAACATTCGAGCCTTTTTTGTTTGTGTTATATAGCCGTTACAACTTACGTTGAATTTCTATTTCTTCGAACACCTCGATAGAGTCGCCCACCTGAATGTCTTGATAGTCCTTAATTTGAACCCCGCAATCCATACCGGAAACAACGTCTTTCACATCGTCTTTGTAACGTTTCAATGCCGACAATGCGCCTGTGTGAACCACAATACCATCGCGGATTAAGCGCACTTTCGAGGCACGTAAAATTCTTCCATCGCGAACGAAACAACCGGCAATGGTTCCCACTTTCGTGATGTTGAACACTTCACGTACATCCAAGTTACCAATGATTTTTTCTTCAATCTTAGGTTCCAACAATCCTTCCATAGCCGCCTTGATTTCTTCAATAGCGTTATAGATGATAGAGTACAATTTAATCTCAATGTTTTCAGTATCCGCAATTTTCTTCGCGTTCAATGAAGGACGAACGTTAAATCCAATCACAATCGCATCAGAAGCTGTAGCTAACAATACATCCGATTCGGAGATTTGTCCTACGCCTTTGTGAATGATTCTCACTTGGATTTCGTCTGTACTCAATTTCAATAGTGAATCTGCCAACGCCTCTACCGAACCGTCCACGTCTCCTTTGATAATCAAGTTCAACTCTTTGAAGTTGCCTAATGCCAAACGTCTTCCGATCTCGTCTAGTGTAATGTGTTTCTTCGTTCTAATACCTTGTTCACGGTCGATTTGAGCACGTTTGTGTGCTAAAGCCTTAGCATCTTGTTCGTTGTCGAATACTTTGAATTTCTCGCCCGCTTGTGGCGCTCCGTTCAATCCTAATACCTGTACAGGAACCGATGGACCTGCAGATTTAGTTTTCTTTCCGTTATAGTCGAGCATGGCTTTCACCTTTCCGTAATACGGACCGGCTACCACCATATCGCCAACGTTCAATGTTCCGGCTTGCACCAAAACCGTTGACGTATAACCGCGACCTTTATCCAACGAGGCCTCAATAATAGAACCCGAGCCACTTCTGTTTGGATTGGCCTTCAATTCCAACATTTCCGACTCTAAAAGGATTTTATCCAATAATGCATCGATGTTCAAGCCTTTCTTCGCTGAAATTTCTTGCGATTGATATTTACCGCCCCATTCTTCTACCAACAAGTTCATACTTGCCAATTGCTCACGAATTTTCTCCGGATTGGCTCCGTCTTTATCTACCTTGTTTAAAGCGAAAATCATTGGAACACCCGCAGATTGTGCGTGGTTGATGGCCTCTTTGGTTTGCGGCATTACCGCATCATCGGCAGCGATTACAATTACTGCAATATCCGTCACCTTCGCACCACGCGCACGCATGGCCGTAAAGGCTTCGTGACCCGGTGTATCCAAGAACGTAATTTTCTTACCACTTGCTGTTTTCACTTCGTAGGCACCAATGTGCTGCGTGATTCCTCCCGCCTCTTTCGATACCACGTTTGCTTTACGAATAAAGTCGAGTAACGATGTTTTACCGTGGTCAACGTGACCCATGATAGTTACAATAGGTGAACGCGGAACCATCGTTGCCGGATCGTCAACTTCTTCTTCGAAAGCCGTTTGATCTTGCGCAGAAATAAATTCTACCTCAAAGCCTTTATCGCTACAAATCAACTCAATGATTTCGGCATCCAAACGCTGGTTGATAGATACGATAACACCAAGCCCCATACAGGTTTTGATGATTTCGGTAGGCGAAATGTTCATCAAACTCGCTAACTCGCTCACCGAAATGAACTCCGTTAACTGTAATTTGCTGTGGTCGATACCATCGAGTTCTGCCTGTTTCTTTTCTTGCATCGCCTCCCGCTTACCACGTTTCAATTTCGAACGATCACTCTTACTGGTCATCGCTTGAATTTTCGACATGGTAGCTCTAATCTTATCTTCGATTTCTTTCTCGGAAATTTGAACAGGCTCACTGCCTTTATTTTCGGCAGGACGGTTTTGTTGGTTAAAATTAGGACGATTGCCCTGGTAGTTGCTGTTGTTACCACCGGCAGTATTGATACGTTCTCGTACCGGTTTTTCTATACGCTTTCTAACGCGTTTAGCATCAACAGGTTTGTTTTTGTTTGGATCCTCTTTCGGTTTTTTCTCAGGCGTTTTGAGTTCGATTTTACCCATAATTTTAGGGCCATCGAGCTCTACACGAACCGTTTTGTGGTAGATAATTTCCTCTTCCGGTTTTTGCACTTTTTCAATAACAACCGGTTCAATTTTTTCAGGAACAACAGGTGTTTCAATAACCACCTCTTTTACTTGTTCTACCTCTTTTACAGGAGGAGTTACCGGTTCTTCTACCTTAGGTTTAACGGTTTTCTTCGGTTTCGTTAAATCTAACTTGCCGATAATTTTCGGTCCGTCCAATTTTTGAAATTCCGTTTCAACCTTACCGTCTTCCGTTGCAGGAGGAGGAGTTGTGACTGTAGTTTGCACCGGAGGTGTTGGCGCAACAACTTCTTCAACTGGCGCAATCACCTTGTTGCTTTTGATTAGCACTTCTTTTTCCTCTACTTCGCGTTTTGGCGCTACCGGAATCTCTTCCTTCAGCTCAAGCGTTTCCTTCTTGATTTTTTCCAAAACCTTAGACCCATCGGCTTCGGCTTTGATGGCTTTGTCGGCATTAAATGCCTTCTCCAAAATCAAAACCATATCAGGGCTTAGTTTTGCAGTTGGATTGTTTTCTACGGTTAGTCCGTTTTTCTTTAGCTCAGCCACAATATGCTCCATACCCACGTTGTAGGTAGTAGCGGCTTTTGCTAAACGGATGGCCTTGAGTTCGCTCATGCTTAATTGTTTTTATTTTGTTGTCGGCTGTAAACCATTAACCATGAGCTTGCGACTCGCAGCTAACGCCTTACAGCAATTTGTTACCCATTGTCTTCTGTCGTTTCAGGTGCATCAGCCACTTCTTCCGAAGCCTCTTCAGCACTTTCGTCTTCAAACTCAGCGTTCAAGATTTTTAAAATATCCTCTACTTGCTCTTCTTCTAAGTCGGTTCTTCTCACCAATTCGTCATGCGATAATGCAAGAACGGAACGGGCAGTATCGCAACCGATTTTTTTCAATTCATCGATCATCCACTGATCGATTTCATCTGCAAATTCTTCTAAATCTATATCGAACGTTTCTTCTTCTGAATGATCATCGTTTTCACGGTATACATCTATTTCAAAACCAACGAGTTTAGATGCTAACTTAATGTTCACACCGCGTTTACCGATGGCTAACGAAATTTGATCCGGATCTAAGTAAGCGGCAATACGTTTTTTATCGTGGTTGATGTCCAACGATAATATTTTTGCCGGAGCCAACGCACGTTGAACCATCAAACTCAAGTTCGTAGTATGATTCAAAATATCGATGTTTTCGTTTCTCAACTCACGCACTATACCGTGGATACGAGAGCCTTTTACGCCCACACATGCACCAACAGGGTCGATACGATCATCGAAAGATTCTACAACAACTTTTGCTTTTTCGCCCGGTTCACGAACGATGTTTTTGATCACAATCAAACCATCGAAAATTTCCGGAACCTCTTGCTCTAATAATTTCGCTAAGAACGCAGTATCGGTTCTAGAAAGAATGATTACCGGAGAAGCGTTACGCATATCTACGCGTTTTACCACAGCACGAAGCGTTTCGCCTTTTTTGTAGAAATCGGTTCTGATTTGTTCCGATTTAGGCAACAACAATTCATTACCTTCTTCATCCAATAATAAAATTTCTTTCTTCCACACTTGATATACCTCAGCGCTAATGATATCGCCAATTCTATCTTTATATTTTTTGTAGGTCTCGTCTTTTTCCAAATCCATGATTCGCGATACAAGCGTTTGTCTTGCCGCTAAAACACTTCTTCTGCCGAAACTTTCTAACTCAATTTTCTCATACGTTTCTTCACCAATTTCAAAGTCATCTTGAATTTTTTGTGCATCGCTGATAGCAATTTGAGTGATATCGTTTTCTACTTCTCCGTTTTCTACGATTTCACGTCTTTGCCAGATCTCTAAGTCTCCTTTATCGGTGTTTACGATAATGTCGAAATTATCGGTATCGCCATATTTCTTTTTCAATAGTGTGCGAAATACGTCTTCCAGCACCTTCATCATGGTAGAGCGATCAATATTCTTTAAGGATTTGAACTCGCTAAACGAGTCGATCAGTTCCAAACTGTTCATATTAATGTGTTTTGAAGATTTATGAATTTATGTTTTTAAATAATTTTCTATTTCCAGTTAATTTGAATGAGTGCGCGTTTGATTTCATCGTACTTCATCGAGAATGCCAATGGTGCTTCAACAGGCGTATCGGTTTTCTTTTTCTTTCCTTTAGTTTCTTTTACCACCGGTAGCAGAACAATATGATCATCGTGCACCTCTTCTAAAACGCCCACTACTTCTTTGCCATCTGTTTTCAAAATTTCGAGTGTTCGTCCGATTCGTCTTTTGTATTGACGAGGAACACGCAACGGATTGCTCATCCCTGGCGAAGAGACATCGAGCGTATAGTTATCGCTCATGATATCGGCCTCGTCTAACAGACCTCCCAAAAACTTTGAAATTTCAGCGCACTCGTTGATAGAGATGCCGGTGTCGCTATCGGCAAACACTTCAATTTTTTTCTTGCCTTGCACTTTAAGCTCAACAAGAAAAAGATTGCGCTCCTCTAAAAAAGGAACTAACCAACCTTCTATTTTCGTTTTTATTTCCATGGGCTATAAAAGCGAGAGGGGACTTTCGGTCCCCTCTCTGCGTCTAAATCTGGCGCAAACATACGATTCCTTTTTGTGAAAAGCAAATTTTGTTTACGTTAGAGGCAAAGGCTTAAACGAAGACATGCTCAACGAACACCACATTACGGTAACTAAAACTGCCCGATATTACTCGCTAGGAGCACTAAATGCTAACACAGAACGCATATGGATAGTGGTTCACGGCTATTTGCAACGCGCGGAAGACTTCATCAAAATGTTCGCCTTTTGGGATGATGGGAAAACGTATATCGTAGCACCGGAAGCGTTAAACCGCAGTTATTTGAAAGGCGGCTACGACAAAACAGGCGCCACTTGGATGACCAAAGACGACCGTGAAAACGAGATCAAAGATTATGTGGCTTATCTCAATAAAGTGTTTCAAAAAATTCAAGCAGAAAAACCCGAACACGCCACTATGAATGTGTTGGGCTTTTCGCAAGGCGCTACAACAATTTCGCGGTGGTTGAACAACAACGCATTGGACATCGAAGAATTGGTTTTATATGCCGGAGAATTGGGGGCGGAAATGCTGGCAAATCCACAAGAAATAGACTTTTCTGCAAAACGAAAAACCTTTGTTTATGGCACATCCGACCAATATATTACTGCCGATAAAGTAGCAGCGGTAAGTGCCTTGTTTTCCGGTCTTGGGTTTGCTATCCGGACTTTTGAAGGCGGGCATGAAATTCATAGTGCGGCTTTCGAGTTATGAGATTCATCACATTGTTAGGAATCAGAGAAAAAACACATTACCTTGGTTCTCAATATAACCCAATCACCTTATGAAAAAAAACAGTATTATATTTATTTCCATTGTTTCTATAGCGCTTTTGTCGGGCTGTGCAAAGGAACGCGATAATTACGACAAGTATTTAACGGACGGCATATGGACGATGTCGTCTATCAGTGAGCAAGGTCAAGAAGTGGAAACGTTTGATTATGTTCTGGCCGGAATACCAACAAAAACAACGACCTCACAGCGAAATTCAACTTACGCAGACGGTAAGGTAACGAGCGTGGCATACGACCAGACCACGTATGTGCCAGGGGCAACTACTTTTACACGGGAAACAAAAACCGGTATCTTTACATTAACCTTCAAGTTTAACAAAGATGGTACTTACGAAGAGGCGAATTCGTCAAAAAGCCTTTCGTCTCAAAACGATACAGAGCTGGGAAACGGCCCGGTGGTGTATGTTGCTGCTGCTGAGCGAACAAATTCGCGTACCGGGCAATGGTATTGGGTGAATACCACCGAAACAAAACAACAGCTAAGTATAGACGGTCAGACGTTTGATGTTTCGATAAACAAGAATAGTTTTTCAATGGCTTTAAGTATATCAGGAACACAAACAAAACGAGGCACCGATGGAACAGGCGAATATGTCAATACAACCGATTTCAATCAAAGTGTTGCTTATCATTTTTCGAAATAGTTTTTCAAACCCAAAACATAAAATAAAATGAGAAAATCAATTTACTTCATTGCCCCAGTTATTGCCTTAATATTGTTAGGCGGATGTGCTAAGGAGCGCGATAATTACGACAAATATCTTACAGATGGAACATGGACACTGTCTACAATGAGTTCAACGGAAAAGAAAGTTGAGCAAAAAAATTATGTAGCAGCGGCTACGCCAGACCAAACATTAACGGACGAAACAACCAGCAATACTTCCGGAGGGAAAGAAACCAAAGTGGAGTTGAACCAAACAACGCTTACGCCCGGTTCTACAACATTTAACAGAACAACAACCATCTCCAACCATAGTTTAACACTATCTTTTTCAAAAGAAGGAAAAGTAACGTATGTGGACACAAAACAGGTTTTATCGACACAGTTTGATACACATATTGCAAACGGCCCAGTTGTTCCCTCTTCAGCTTCTCAGGAAACAACCAACTACACCATTCCTTGGAATTGGGGAAATGCAACAGAAACGAAACAACTCTTGAATCTTTATTCGCTAGGAATTTTTGAAGTTCAAATTAAGAAAGACCAACTCATTTTAACACGAGCAACAAACAGCAAAGAGGCACGCAATGATTCAGACGGTTTGGGTGATTTCGCATATACGAGTGACGAAAACAATGCACAAACTCTCACATTCACAAAGTAATATCATAAACCCAAAGAAAAAACCGATAGCTATTTTGCTATCGGTTTTTTTGTATAATCATGTGCCGTATTATTGCTCGGTTTCAACATTCAAATAGTCGTGCCAATAACCGGCCTTGTAGGGGAAGCGCTCTAGGTAAAGTTTTCTAACTTTTTCAAAAATAAGATGACGGAGATCGCCCGTATTTCGGTTTTGTGTGGCAGAAACAAAAATGGCGTTTTCGTTTGTTCTCGCCATCCATGAGTTTTCTAGCTCTAATAACATGCTCTTTTTTACATCGAGTGGAAGAAATTCATCGAAATTCTTGGCTTCGTACAAATCCATTTTATTGAAAACAATAATGACAGGCTTGTCTTTAGCGCCAATTTCTTCTAAAATAGAATTCACCACATGCATTTGATCTTGAAACGCGGCATGCGAAATATCTACTACATGCAAAAGTATGTCGGCTTCTATGGCTTCGTCTAATGTAGATTTGAAACTTTCTACTAAATGATGCGGGAGCTTACGGATGAACCCCACCGTATCGGAAAGTAAAAAAGGAACAGCGTTGAACACAACCTTGCGAACTGTAGTATCAAGCGTTGCAAACAATTTATTCTCGGCAAACACCTCTTCTTTCGCTAAAAGGTTCATGAGTGTTGACTTTCCAACGTTAGTGTATCCCACTAAAGCCACCCGAATCATTTCTGCCCGATTTTTTCTTCGCACCTCGTTTTGCTTGTCGATTTCTTTCAACTTTAACTTCAGTTGCGAAATTTTCTTTTCCGCAATTCGTCTATCGGTTTCGATTTCTTTTTCACCGGCACCTTTCATACCAATTCCCCCTTTCACGCGGTCGAGGTGACTCCACATTCCTTTTAAGCGTGGCAACATATATTGCAATTGCGCTAATTCTACCTGCGTTCTGGCTTGAACAGTTCTGGCCCGTTGGGCAAAAATGTCGAGGATAAGCATACTTCGATCGAGCACTTTGCATTTCACCACCTTTTCGATATTGCGTTGTTGTGAGGGCGAAATTTCATCATCGATGATGACCAAATCTACACCAACATTAGCCACATAATTGGCCACTTCCTCCAACTTTCCTTTTCCTAAATAGGTTTTGTGATCGGGGTGTGGCAAGTTTTGCCAAAAACGTTTTACGGTTTCTGCACCGGAGGTTAATGCTAAGAATTCAAGTTCGTCTAAGTATTCGCGCGTTTGTTCTTCGTTTTGGGTTTTCGTTGAAATACCAATAAGAACAGCTCTTTCTATATGTATGGAGGATGTTTCTGTCAATGTCTGTTTGTTTTATTCGCGGTAAATGTAGCATGAATTTCGCAACAAGTGTGTTTGAAAACAGACAGAAAGCTAATTGCCGGTAACGATTCGAGAAAAACATAAGACAAAAAAGCCATATAAAAATTCAACCAATAAAAATCCTTTGCTATATTCATGCCTCAAACCACCAAACTAAATGAAAAAGATTTACGCTCTTTTCTTAACTGCATTTGCATTTATGCAGGGTTACTCGCAAGGAATTGCTAACAACGGCCAGTTGGATGATATTTCGGAGTTTACTTCGAAGTTCACTGTACCGTTGGTAATGCCTGATGGCACAAAATTGTTCACCGATTTTTATGTGCCGAGAACCCGTGATTCTTTGGTAACAAATATTTTGGGCTATAACATTGAAATTATACCTAAAGGCGCTCAAATTATGTTGTACGATTCGTTGAATGGTCAACCTAACCCAAATCCATACCAATTACCTACTGTATTTACGCGTACCCCTTATGATAAAGGCCCCAAAGAAGAATACTATGCACTAGGTTCTATTATGTCGATTTTGGGTTATAATTATATGTATCAGGATATGCGCGGTCGCTATTCTTCAGGCGGAATTTACTTTCCAATGTATAGCGATAGTTGGAATAAAAACGGCTATCACCCAAGCTACTCCCACATTTTGGACCCCTATGATTTATCGGATCCAAGAAACAGTAATCGTCATGAAGATGGATATAACTCTGTTAAACAAATCGCCATTATCGATTCTGCCTATATCGCTGAATATGGAGATTCAACAGCGAAAGAAATTTTCTTGAATTATTACAAAGGATATCCGCACACCAACACAAAATTGAACAACGGAAGTATTGGAATGATTGGCGCTTCTGCGCTTGGAAACACACAATTGCAATTGGCTGCAGCGCATAGAATTTTAGACTCTGTACCACAGTTGAAATGTTTGTTGCCAATTGTTGCTACCATCGAACATTATTTGTCGACCGGCTACAATAACGGTGTATTCAGAAATAGAATTGTAACCGGTTGGTTGAAAGGCCAAATTTTTTCCGGAACCGATGATGATTTGAACCCTATAGATGTCGCTACCGGAGCCGGTTACAGAGACAATTCTATTCACTCATCGGCCGATTATAAACTACCACAACCATATACGGTTAATGGCGTAACACGTATTGCACAACAAAATAAATTTGAAGCGGCCAATATTTCAATAGATCACTTTTGTACGGTTCGTTACCCTTGGTACGAAAAACCGGCCTATACCAACGACCCAATGAGTCCATCAGGGTTTTATCCCAATTCTGCCGGTCGTGCTGATATGGATGCCAGTGTAGCGTATGTGGATGCACAAGGAGAATCTGTAGATGGAGCAACGCAATTACCTCGTCCGAACTTAACACACAGCCGTTACGAGAATCTTCAAACGCCCGTTCTTCACTTAACAGGATGGTGGGATATTTTTATTGAAGGTCAAATTAGAACATTACAGCTTACACAAGATCATGTTATTGACTCTTTTAAAAATCTTCAAAAAATCATTATTGGGCCATGGGCGCACCAAACTATAGGTAGTAGACTTACAGGGGACCGCCAATATCCGGAGAGTGTAAACGAAATCACGAAAATTGATATTGGAAATGTGAACTTGTCGAATGTAGCATTGGGAACACTTATTAATTCCGACTTGATTACTTGGTTCCGTTATAATTTGAACTATAACACCGACCAAAAAATTGGAGAGCCTAAGTTTGTTATCCGCGCTGGAACAAGATGGCAAGACTTTTTGTTGGGTCATCAAATTAGAATTCCTGCAACAGATTATGTGGTGCCTTTTTCGAAAATGATTAACTTCTTGGCCGGCAAAGGGGATTTATCGAACATGAGCTATGCCGAACGCGACAATCCAAGCGACACGACAGAAACCATTAAAACCATTCCTCTTCCAATTCGTTTGGGCTCAGGAACATTAGGTTTCTCAGATTCGGTTCCGGAAAGCGGAATTCCGTTTAGAGATTTCCATAATGTACCAACATTCCGTATGTATATTGCCGGACCGGACGACTCTATTGACCGTGCTGCAGGAGTAACCGGTAATGATAAAGTAGGAAACTACTGGATGGAATCGGAGCGT
>Ga0208695_1001005_pt1 | contig 25472 bp, 22 predicted proteins | sample AD_UKC111_MetaG_FD_184449 | JGI IMG/M metagenome (GOLD analysis project Ga0208695, IMG submission 184449) | Active sludge microbial communities of municipal wastewater-treating anaerobic digesters from Hong Kong - AD_UKC111_MetaG (SPAdes)... | ecosystem: Engineered > Bioreactor > Anaerobic >...
CGGGAACAAATCCTTTATAAGGTCTGCATTTGTTTGTGTAGGGACTATCGCTTTGATAATTCCATAATCTCCCCACTGGTCCCCCAAAGGCATTGATTCAGCAATGAAATTATAATTTTGTGCAATTACAATTCTTTCGCATGGAAATTTTCTTGTCTCTTTCATGACAGAAGCGAACAGTTCTGGAATAAACAGAATATCGGATGATTTCACATTGATATTTGTGCTTATTGTATTGACATGGGGAAGTTCAGAATATTCCTTTCCGAGCCATTTCTCAACGCCAACAAAAGGATCTTCCTTCAAATTGTTTCCATTCTCGTCTTTGACAATAACTCCCTTGTCGTCTTTCTTGTCAATCAGATTTTCCTGATACAGCATAGTGACATTCTTTCCGTTATCGGACAATATTTTTGCCAGTTTGTATATATACTCAACTGAACCGTCTGGAACACCTTTGGTATCCAATACAAAGAAATATACATTTGATTGGGAATTGTCTATTCTTTCAATCTCCTTGTCTATATTCTCTACTATTTTTTGCTCTTTATCGGTCATTTTATTTTTTTATAAAGTTTATTAAAATCAAAATTATCAGATATCATATTATCTATTGTTTCATAAGACAAATCAGCATATTGTTCCAAATTCTTATTTGTCCCGTTCTCTATTAAAATAAGAACTTTACCATCAGGCTTGTTCTTTGACAGCTTTTCATCTGATGTCACAAGAACATCACATCTGTCCCATATTTGTGTTGATTGCTTTGGAAAATACATTTCTCTGCAAGGGAACCATTTAGAAAGAAAAAACATTGTTGCCTTGATTGACAACCCACTCTCAAACGGAGAAACAAGCATGATATTTATCGTGTCCTTGTCGAAATTCTCGGATTCTTCAACCCATTGTTCAAAGTCCAACGGACATTCATTTGTCATACAAGGAGCGCACCCAAAAATCTCGAATGGATAATTTTCAAAATAAAACTTGCTTCTTGCCTGTACGGAATCAAATTTTATTTCCCTCTTCAAATCATGCTTGATAAGTTCTTCATTATCCACAAAAGGTTTTCCCGTTTCCTTTTCATAACAGATATTAATCTGTTTGTTAAGATTTCTTAAAGTATTTATGTCTATCGCTATATTCATTTATTTATCTTTTCATTTTTTATTTGTATCTGCAAACATATTAATATCGCTGTAAACTCTGCCTATACTATTTGCTCTCCGTTTATGCTCCCTATAGTTCTCTTCCATGATATCATCAACATACTCAATTCTGTCATTCTTTACAGCGATGTCACCATAACTGAATGTAGCCATACATATATTTGGCATCTTTTCGTTTTTGTTGGAGAAATACTTGGCATCATTGGTTGTTATATTAAAAGCAACCTTTGAGAATTTCAAATCAAACAATTCATAAGATACTCCATCAACATTTCCATCAGCCTTATATGTTTCAAAACATATTGATAACAGATTTCCTAAAAACGGGCAGTTGTTTATCAATGTTGTTTTCTGGTTATCATTAACGGTTTTGTTATATTCTGTTATCCATTTGTTCAATTCCCTTGATGCTCCTTTTTCTCCTGCCGAAAATCCAGGAGTTTTGGAAATAAGTTCTGTGGTAATAAGAACAAATCCGTTTTTTTTGTTCAAATCAACATAAACCTCCTTGAATAATCGGGAAAAATCAAACATTGGAAAATTCTTGTATTTAAGATTGATTGAATATGTTGGTTTATCATCGAACATATAACCCTTATCATCAATAAGAACATTCAGCTGACGAATAATTCCCTTACTGTAATCAAGCCATGGTTTTTCTTCAATGGTATGTTTTACAGCCGTACATTTATCTACTGTATATAAATCAGCAGCCTGTGATATCTTATATAATGAATATCTTAAATGTTTAACCTCCTCTGTTATTATTCCTCTAAGCAGGTCTCTTATGACATTGGACTGTTCTTTTGTTTGGTATGTTTTAAATCCGTTGATAATGGACTTGTCTGAATTTGAATGTACCAGTACATCTCCAGCCTTAAAACCATAGAAAAACAGCTTAATATAGATATTAATTTTGTAGATTAATCTTTTGATAATCAGCATAATAATATTATTTATTTTCGGTGTTTGTTTCTGTGTTCTGAACAGGGAAGTGTTCGTTGTGGAAAAACGCCATATCCTTTTTTTCTGGTTGTGTAGAATTGTTTAAGTCTGAAATTGGAAGATATTCCTTGTATTTTGACAGAACAAGATTTCTATTTTCAAACCATTCTGGTTTTATTACTCCCACTCCTCCATGCTGAACTTTTATCTTGGTGGTAACTCCTATTTTTGTGGTATTGGTGGTATAATTTGACAGGCAAAAATCTATATCGTAGAAATTGAATCCCGATACATGTTCATCAAAGTTTGTTGATGCCTTGGCTCTGTCAATTGCCATGAACAGTCCGTCAATAACAGCAACCTCATTCAAGTCATTCTCAATTTTCTCTGAAAATTTTGTAATGAAAGCAGTTGTTCCTTGTTGACCTGTTTTTTCATCTTTAATTTGTTTTGTATGAACGACTTGACCATAAATGTTCTTATATATCCACCATGCTCCGTCTGAATCAAAATCCCTGCTTCCAGCAACCCCTATGATTCCGTATTCTGGATTATCATTGAACAGTCTATCCAATTCTTTTGCCCATCCGACAGTCAGAATCTGAACATCGTCATGAATAAACAATATTCTTTCTTCTGTAATCTGTTTTTGTATTTCGTTGTAAACACTTGTAAGAGAGACTCCGTTGTTCTTATAGAAATAAACGTGAATAGGGAACAACGCTGTCATTTGTAGCAATCGTATTGCATCAAAACATTCAGATTGATTTTTGCGTGAGTTTATTACGACAGCCAATGTTTTGTTCTCTTTAATTTGTTCTCCTGATATATCGCTTGCTGATAACATATTAATCAATTTATTAAAAAATAATAATTATTCTATTTTATTTATCATTTTTTAGATAAATTTAATATTTACTTAATTTTATATTATCAACAAAAAAAGCGGGAACATGGTTGATATGCCATGTCCTCGCTGGATAATATATATTGGTTTTAAGGTTTTTTACTACTTAATCATAAATTCCAAAATGGTTTTATCGTATGCCAACTTTATCAATCTTGAAGATGGGGATGCAAAACAAGTGGTCATCTTTTCTCCTTCATTAAATCGTTTGATACAGTTGATAATTTCTATATCACGCTCACACATGATAACTCCATTTTCCATAAGTCTTGCAATCGTTCTATCTGCAAAGAACAAGGCAAACTTGTTGTTATCTGCGAACTTGTATGGATGCCCTTTTCTTTCTCCAATCGGATCGTATTGGAACATGCCAAGATTCCCAATAAACATCAGGACACAAATTCTTACTAATGACTTGATATCTATGTATTTAGAAAAATTAGGATTGGAGTTAAACAATAGAACCGCATTGTTGGTGAATGCTTTTACAAATCGTACATAATCTCCTTCATGAGCCAGATTGGTGTCTGAATTCATAAGAAATGAATCATGCTTGATATTGTCTATATACTTCTCGAAAAAAGACTCTGGAAGATATTCCTTCATCTTGTTGATTAAAGCATCTGATTCTGATACTTTGTTTTCAACGACTGTTTTGATAATTTCCTGTGCCATAATAGTAATAGTTGTTTTATGTTTTACAGTTACAAAGATACATACAAAAAATGATAAAAACAATATCTTGTTGATATTTATTTAGAAATAAAATTAATTTTAACTTTTTTATATTATGAGAAGACAACGTAGAATTTCAGAATCTGTAATCAATAGAGCTATAAACAACTCTATGAGAAGAATGGTAAACGAGGGAACTACCGATTCCGATGTTATAGACAAATGGCAGGAAGTAAAAGATAGTTTGGGCGCATCAAAAATGATTGATGATCTATTTGAATATCTGTCAGAAGACCAAATAGTGAAAATACTTGGTTGGTTTAATGAGGATTATCAGTTGTTTGATGACGATGAAGAATAAAACAACCAAATAGAATTTATCTTAAAAAACAAAAAACCTGATAGAAATTTACTCTATCAGGTTTTTTGTTTCATTTATTTGTCACTTTCTTTATTTTTATCCAACAGTTCATCATTCAATTTTTGTCCGAAGAATTAAACATAGTCAAAAGTAGTCACACTACAATTGGTACATTCACTCCTTGCTGTTTCTTGCAAGGTTCTCCGAAACGATAATAATACTTCTTTAACCTTCTCACGTTTAAGTTTCTTAGGCTCAAAAGCACCATTACCAAGTTGTTTTAAGAGCGATTCTCGTAACACGGTTACGAGCACTCTGTTTCTTATATTCTTTGCGGCATTAAAATCTGCATTATCCTTATAACCACACTCAATACATTCAAACGTTTCTTGGTTTGGTCTGTTCTCATCCTCAATACATCCACATATGGGACACATCTTTGATGTATAACTTGCTTGAACGGTTGATACCGCAATATCATAATTCCTTGCGATATGTTCAACCTCTTGTTTCAATGATGATAAACCAAGGAACTTAACCTTACGGTTATAGTTTATATCTTTATTATCCTTGTCCTTAACGTAACATTTACCAAATCCATTATCAAGGTCTTCCATTACAATATGTCCAACATCTTGTGAATGTAATGTCTTGCACATTTTGGCAATAAGTTGCTGTTCAGACTTAATCATCTTAGACTTGAGTGTATCGAGTTTCTGCTGTTTACGTTTACCGACTTTATATTCTTTATTCTTTGCTTTAAGTTTGTCTATTTCAAGAGACAACTTGCAAAAATCGTTAACCAGTTTTCTATCATAGTCGTAAGTTATTTCATCTGATAGGCTGAACAAGTTATGTTTACAATTCACGTCAATTCCTACTGTCTTGCCATTGACTTGTGGTATATATCTTTCTCCATCCTTACATAAGTGTATATTTACTTGATGTCTCTTTTCATTAAATGTTAAAGTGTACTCATAATCAGGATTTTTCTTTCTGTAATCATTTATATTTCCGTGCCACCCTTTGTTGAATGTAACTGGTACATCAAATGACTTCCGACCAATACCACTAAGACTTACGAATGAATTGATTACTGAACCAAACCTACTGTTGTAATCTATTATCTTTGTTTTCCTGCACCTACCACTGAATGTTAATGATTTGAATTCTATAGGATATTTAGAATAATGTTGTATAATTCTTTTTCTTTTTGACAGGGCAAGACTATAGAGACGTTCAAATCCGAATTTACTACAACATCTCAGAATGTTGCTATAAAACTCACGCTTCTTCTCATCACACTTACTTATATTGTCATTGATATATCCTATAATACTTTCATTTCCATATCTTGCAAGATAAGTAAGGCAGTTAGATAATGGTGTTTGCCTCTTATCAAGAATTACTTTCTTTAAGTCACCTTTCTTATGTTTCTTGGTATCACGCTTATAGAACTCAAATCCATTGAACGTTGCTGTTTCAAACTTTAGTCTTTTCTGTATTGCATCAAATTTACTCTGATAACAAGTGAACACTTGTGTATAGAGTTGTGCATCAAATGAACTTGGAATCACATCCTTGAAACGTTCTCTCATTTCTTTAATGAATCGGAACTTATTGTATTCCAAGAAATGTAAGAGATTATCATTAACGTATTGTGATACAATGTTTTTATGATTTTGAATAAGCACAGCAAAGTCGTGTAACTCGCCATATTTCTGACGAGTCAACCCATTTGAATGAAATATCTTTGTGTACTTACTCTGTATTATCATAATTTATATTAATCTATATTTACAAACAAGCCGTATTTATTAGCAAATGTGTTAACCTTTTCTTTCAGAACCTTTCCAAATATATGATAGTGGAAATGATGTGCATCTATACGTGACTGAGGTTTATTGTTATAACGCTCATACAACAATCCACGAATCTCTTGTATTTCGTCAGCATCTTTAACAAAGTCTTCAAAAATAAAGTCTTTATTTTTAAATGAATCTTTAAGGAAATAAGCAATGCCTTCAACAACTGGCAGGCAATCTATTTCTGAATACCAATCTTTTGACCTATCACTTTGCTCTTGATAATATTCTATATCAAACAAAGTGTAACCTCTGTTATTATTTTGCTCTCCTTTTGGAATGTAATATATTTGATATGTCATACCTTTGACTGTTCTTGTTTACGTTTCTTTCTATTTTCTTGTGCTCTCAATGAGTATACCTTACCACTAAAACTTGCAATTAACATCATCATATCATTAACAAGTTCCTCTTGTTCTGTGTATTCTTTCTTATCAAGTAATTCTATCTCAACTCCGTAACTGTTAAAGAAAAACTCAATGAGATTATATTGAAACCTTGTAAGTCTGTCCTTATGTTCAATTACCACTTTGTTAATTTTACCATTTACAACCAAGTTGCAGAGTTTAGTGAAACCTTTACGTTTATCATTCAATCCGCTACCCATATCCTTTATAATGTACTCAACCTTGTATTTTTTCTTTGTACAATATTCGAATATCCTTGAGGATTGTCTGTCAATGTCACCATGTGCTTTTTGGTCAGGTGTAGAACACCTTGCATAAGTGGCAACAATTATCTCATCACTCTTGTTTGTTGCTTCATTGTTATTTTCACCGATTAATCGTTCAATGTCAGATTGTTTATAGCGTCTATGACCTCCTTCTGTTCTTAAGGCAATTAGTTTACCACTATTGTCCCATCGTTGGAGTGTGGATTTACTGACATTAAGCAAATGTTCAGTTTCTTTTAATGACAGTAGTTTATCCATCTTCGTTTTCTATTTTTTCAATTATGTCAAGCGTTGCTTGTTTTGCACTGTCTACATGCTTCTGTAATTCTTCTATTGACAATGTTTCAAGCCCATCCATCAATGGATACTCATTACCATCATCACAAGTGTATAACATATTTCCAGTGTCAATCGAAACAACTTTAATATTCTTATGTTTCATAAGTTCACTTATTTTTTTATTATTTATTTTAGTATTCATATATAAATATCACTTATTTTTAAAAAGTTTGCTTATTTTTGAATATTTTTTGATATAAATGAATATTTTTTATTCAGCAGATGCTAATCCCAGAAATTTTATGCTGTTAAATAAAACCTCATAAGGTATTTCCTTATACGCATCCTCTTTATTGTATTTACATGGCTTATCACAGAATTTTCCAAGACAGTGAATAATCTGTTTTCTGTCGGTGGTCAAATCCAAATTGTCGTTATATTCCTTGCTTCCAATCTTATATTTCCCTGAAATAATCTTCTCTTTAATATCGTTACAGGATCCTTTGCAGATATTCCTACAATAATCGCAGATAAAGCAATCTTTTAAATTAAACTTCATATTATATTTGTTTTGTTTATAATTCCTATCTTATGAAAGACTTATGAAAAACTTAGGAAAAATACTTGTAAGTTCTTGTATTTTTCTTGTAAAAACTTTAGAAACTTACAAGATTCTTTTAACTCCTAACTACCACATTATCAATTACTTTTGTCTTATCATTTATTTTATCCCACATGTCAGAAGATGCTGTATTGTTGTAAATCTGGAAATAGATCTTGACATCTTCTTTTTGTGTTATACGGAATACTCGGTCCATGGCTTGGTTATTATCAGCAGGAACCCAACTAAAAGAATTGAATATGGCAATATTTCCAGCAGTCAATGTAAGTCCTACACCGCATGCCTCTATGTTACCAACAAACACTTTTATGTTGTCATTATGCATAAATTCATATTCGGATTTATCCTTATCCTTTGCGTTCATGCTGCCATTATATATAACAGCCATTTTTCCAAAATGTTTTTGCAATTCATATAACTCGTCATTATAATTGCATAAAAGCAGAACCTTGGATCCGTTTTCTATATGTTCTTCCGCCAAGTCTATTGTATGCTGAATCATTTCTTTTGACAGGTACATTCTCAGCATGACTCCCTCTGTCAACATACGATATTCCTCATTGGCATTGAATCCCTTTTCTTTGCATTGTTTTTCGTACTGGTCCCATACTTTATTATAGTCAACCTCCTGTTTTGCTGATAAATCATACGACTTGACTATAATTTCCTTTTTAACCATACCTGCAATTTCAGTATTTATTCGTCTGATATAGCAGCTTTTTATCTTTTCGCTCAGTTCATCAAGATTTGATGCTCCGCTTGTTTTCCATATAAATCTTCCGTTCTTCTCAAAATATGCCTTAAAATCAGCTTTTTCCTCAAAAGAAAGTTCATTATATGCAGATTTATGATGTCTATAAAGATATGGAGTAAGAAACTTTTGCCATTCACCCTTTAAAGGAAATTTGGTTCCCTCACAATATCTTTTGACATAATTTTCCCAGTTATCTGCAATTGGATGATTTATCAGTCTAAGAATATTATACAGATTCATTGGTCTGTTTGTCATGGGAGTTCCTGTTATGGCGAATATTCCTTCTGGTTTAAGATGTTTCAGCAAATCGGAAGTTATCTTGAATATTCCGCTGGTATTGTTAGAAAGTCTATGACATTCATCAATGATAACCAAATCAAAATTAGATTGATATAATTGTGAATTTTCCAGAGCTTGTCTTATCAATTCCTTGTTTTTTGATTGTTTCATTTTAGGGATTCCCTCCGTAACAATCATTCCATGTTCATCATATACAGGTTTTACTTTCCATTCCTGTATTTTCTTTTCAATTATGGTTCCATCTGGCATGGGTTCTTTTATCTTTTTGAAAGATGGCTCTTCTGCTATTTCATAAAAGTTTTTAAGGATATCATAATTTATGATTGTGAACTTTGCTTCATTCCAGTTTCTTCCATTCACTATTGAAATTTCGGATTCATCAACGTAAGTCAACAGTTCCCGTTTCCATGTTGATTTGATTGATGCAGGACAGATAATAAGTATTTTCTTATAACCACCTTCAAGTGATGAAACAATGGTTGTAAGAGTCTTTCCCAATCCGCATCCGTCAGCCAGTATGGCTTTTCTTTTTTTTACAAGAAATCTTATTGCCTCTTTTTGATGAGGCATAAGAGATATTCCTTTTTTTGATGATATGGCATCATATTTATCAAAATCAATATTTAGATTTTGTCCCCGATCCAAATCAATATTGGTAAGCAAAGCATTTTTAGGAATAAGACAAAAAATATCATTAGGCAGACTCCCTCTGTATTTCCCATATACTCCGAATGCGTTATCGCTTTCTCCTATTATTCTGGATATGAAGAACCTGTTAGGAAGAAATTCGCAATTCCATTGTTCCTGTTTCTTTTGGGCGAACCATTGTTCAAACACAACTCCCTTGTTAAGAACAATATCCTTGGTGGTTTTGTTCTTAACTATATAATCAATAGTGAGTTTGTTAAGTTGCTTCAAGTCCTTTTTGTCTATGACCTGTGTTTTAAGCCATAAAATATAAGGGTCCGAACCAGCATAAGACCTTAATGCGTCAATAGCGTCAAAAGTCTTTGATTGTCCTAACAAATTAGATGTCATTGCTTACTGAATTATTAATCAACAAAAATAGTGAATTTTATTGAAAAACAAAAATATTTATCATAAAAAAAGCAATGATTAACAATTTTAATTTCAACATAAGCTCCAAAAAGAAAAATGTTCCAATTACAAGAAATGGACTGTTCTATTCGGAGGGCGATTTTCAGCTTGAAAAAAGCATAGGAGAAGAATACTTCTCGCATGATACAAACCAAAAAATAGTATTGTTCTCCGTTGATTTATCCAAAACGAATCTGGATAACATATACCACGAAAGCGGTAAGAATAACATATCATTCTTCGCTCCAGTAGAATTGAAATGTCTTTATGAAATAAAGGATGCTGAATTGAAAAGTTATAATCAGGATAAATCACTGGGAACCTATCAAAAGGTAGGAACATTGACCGTAAATATCTATCAGGATGAACTTGATAGAAATAAATGCGATATCAAAAAGGGTGATTATATCGGAATACAAACAGATACCAATCACATGGAATATTTTTCCGTGTTCAATGATGGCCGAGTTAATTTTGCAAATACCCAAAACATGAATGGATATAAGCCATTTTTCAGAACCATATCAGCAGCTTCTGTTGATAAAAACGAATTCAACGGAGAATAATAATCATCTTGGAGGTGAATTTCCTGTGAAACCACATGACTCATCGTCATCATCGTTCATGTTGGTCTTTTTAGGAATAATTACACTGACCGATTTTCGGCTAAGTGATTTTTTCCTTACTGTCTTTTTCTTAGGTTCAGAAACATTTGTCGTAACGTTACTTTTCTCTAAATTATCTGAATTTTTAGAAACTATATTTTTAGCGTCTGATTCCACTTCTTGTGATTTATTCACGACTTCTGTGGTTTCAGACGTTTTTTCTTCTTTTTCAATATCTTTATCATCCGATAATACGACTTTCGGTTCCTCTTCTGTCGAATCATCATCCTCTTCTACCTCATCGTTGGAATCATCATCAACTTCTGTATTTTCATGTACGAGTTTTAGATAATTGTTTGTGTCCTGTGGTAATTCAAACATACAATAGCCATCTCGACTGTTTACAGAAATAGTACTGTCTTTCACCACTTCAACAGCCGTATCGTATACAAAATCGAACTGTGGCTTGTAATCTCTGCTCTTGTCGTAAACGTTGCAGATAAATGACATGCTTTCCTCATTGTTGTTTTTGAATATCATCAATGGGCATAATGTATCAATCGCCATTAACTGCTTTTTATATGTTTCAATCATATTTACGTCTATATCTCTGATATGCAGATATAGATAATTGCTTGATACATACTCTTTTCTTTCGTTACGATATCCGCAAACGTTAATCATTGGAAAATCGGATGTCGATTTGAAATCTTTATGATTTTCTATCAACTCCTTGAATTTTGCCATATTGCAAGGTTCTACCGTTCCGTCAAGGTTATATATCGTAAATATGTTGCCATCTTTTCCGTACTGATCTTCCAGATCCTTTATCTGTTCGTTGGTAACAAACTTTATATCGGAATTGATATCCATATCACGATAAATACATTTTATGCCATTACGTTCAAAAGTAGGAGGATTAACCTCGGCAATCAAATCAGCATCTGAAACATTTTCATTTGACTGGTCATTCTTGGCTTGTTCAAAACGTTTTAACCCGCTTTTAAGAATATCCGATTCTGTTTGAGGAATAGAACATTCCTCGCTTTCTGGCTGATAAGGATATTCTTTGGAGTGTCTGATTATCTCATTTGCCTTTCTGCACCAATCATTCCATTTGCAGGAAATAATTGTATCATCAATAATCTGATTGTCTTTTAAGTTATTGATAGATAGATTTTTAAATTCATAAAAATCCTGTTTGAATGTATCAAATTTGGACCAATCAATAGTCGATTTATCTTTGTCCGTTTCATTAGCCAAACAGTTAATTACCCTGTTAGTCATCAGGTGGTCTGACGTGTAAACATAGAAGTCATAAATATCGCTATTCTGCTTTGAAACGTTGTCGTCATCAAGCAATGATGCAATCTGTTTAAATCCTTCTTTGTGTCGCAATCCTGGCTCCGTTTCGGTATAACGGATATATATCACTCCAATTACAGGATTCATATCATACAGATACTTTCCTCTGTCGAATTGAGGCTCTTTCTCTATCAAAAATGCAATACTGCTTGTTGCTAAATCTTTTTTTCTGTTTAATCTGCATTCTTCTGCAAAGTTGGGACTTATCTTGTTTAATTCTGTAACGAAATAGCTATCTATTGCTCCATCCACTTTCGTCATATAGCTTGAATCAAAGAATACTGGCGTTTCATCATAAGATGCAACTACTTCATTCACAGATGTTATACTTCCAAGATTTCTTGGTTTTATGGCTTTTCTTATTCCGATATGATTCGCAATATAAGTGATATTCCTAATCGCAGAATCAAATTTATTTTCTCCGTCTTTTACTTTAAAAACGACAACTATCGAACGTCCCAGAGCATCCATATATGCCATAACAGCATCGAGTTTTGAATCTCTGACAATCATATTTTCAACACGTCTGAAGAATCTCAATTTCTGTTCGGTCATTTCTGCAACATCGGTGATGTGGTATTTTGCATAAATAATCTTCAAAAATATCATCAAATCGAGCATATCGAAACTTAGTGCGTAATAGTTTTCTGCATCAAGAAAAGAGGCTGGCATCGTTTCCAGATTTTTTTCATCAAACGACATAAAAATCTTATTCTGCTCGGCAATGTTTTCTACGGAAATTGTTCCAAGTGCCTTTTTTATGAAATTGTAGCTGTCCTGAAGATTTTTTTCATTCAATCCGTAAATATCCATAGCCTGTTTCTGTACGCTATAAGCCTTTACGCTTGTGATATAGCTATAAAGCGCATGAATATAATCAAAATCGAAAGATAAATTGTCGTTTTTGCTCATTTTTTTTGTTTTTATTTATATGAAATTGAAACTTCGGCTGCAAATATAAACTGAATTTTTATGATATGCAAACTTTTTAATGTTTTTTTTAGTCAATTTCCATATTTTTTTTCAAAATACACGATTTTACATAGGATTTAGCATCTCCAAAATGTAAAATCATTCTGTAATCTGGATATTCTCTATTGTCAAGATTTTCCGAAACCAATGCTATAAACCCGTTAAATGCGTCATTCATCGAATATTCAGATTGATTTTCAGCAGTATCAAAAGGGATATCTGATGTTACCGAAAAAGATGATGCGTATGTGTTGCTTTGAAAGTTAAACGGAGAATACAAAGAGGCTCTTTTGCTACCGAACCAAGCGTTGGCTTCTTTGAATTTATCAGCATCGGAACCAAAATAGAACTTGTATATTGATTTTTGTTCCTGCGAATAATTGATTTTTCTTACGAATAAAAGTTTTTCTTCTTCCGTATCAAGGCTTAAATCAGCAGAATGTTCATCATCGGAATTAGTAAAATCCTCATCTTCAAAATCACAAGTTTCATTGAGGTCCTGAATGTTCATAAAATCGGAATTTGAAATTTTTTGTTTGACGTTCTGAAATGCTTCCCCAAAATCGAATTTGACAGGGTAATTATCAGCATCAATAAAAGCCAACGAAACACATCCGTCTATGGCATCTTGAAAAGAAAAAACGCTTGATTTTTCAGCAAGTGTTAATTTTTGGTCCGAATTAACATTGATTTTCGTGAAAGAATCCTCGTTATCTGGTATCAGCAAATTGCAAATAGATGCAGGTTTTTGTTCAAAATCATTTCCCCAGAAATTTTCGATATCATTTTCAAACCAAAACTCGTAAGAAAACAAGCCTTCATTTTCCCCTTTTTCAGCAATAAAACAAAGTTTCAACTCGATGTTGGAAAAATCAAAATTTTTAAAATCCATCATAACAAAAAATCCTTTCAGAAAAAATAACGTTTTCAATGATTTTTTTCAGCAAAATCGAATTTTTTTTTACACCTTATTCATCGCGCGTGCATGCATGCGTGCGTGCGCAAGTATGGAGAGCTATAGTTCTTGGATGTTACACTGAATTAAAAAAAGAAAAAATTCTGCTCAAGCTAAGAAGAACTTAAGAAGAAAAGTAAAAGAAAAGAATATATAAGAAAAGAAAAAGAAAAGAAAGTACTTAAGAGTTACAGTATCTGTACTCAGAAAAGAAAAAGTAAAAAAGAAAAAATCTGCAAAAAAACGATTTTCGATTTTTGCAGAAAAGCCACGGTTCGATCAGCGGATTTTTTAAATAAAAATCGAATTCGGAAAAATTCAGGAAAAAAGTTGGAATTCTGGAAAATTGAGCTTGCTGAAAACATCGCAGAAAAGCCACGGTTCGATCAGCGGATTTTTTAAATAAAAATCGAATTCGGAAAAATTCAGGAAAAAAGTTGGAATTCTGTAAAATTGAGCTTGCTGAAAACATCGCAGAAAAGCCACGGTTCGATCAGCGGATTTTTTAAATAAAAATCGAATTCGGAAAAATTCAGGAAAACTCCCCAATTTTTTCATTGCTGAAAAAATAAAAATTGCGTTTTTTTGAAAAAAGTTCGGTTTTTTAGAATTTCATCGTTAATTTTTAAACGGAAACTCTGTCTTGCTGAAAAAATTTTATGAAAATTTTCGCAAAAAATGAAAAAAAACACGTTTCTTTGCAGAGCTTGCTATTTATCTAAAAAGCACAAAAATGACCGAAGTTAGTGAGGAAGTCCAGAATATTTTTAGCATGGCATTGTCAAGGCTCGGATCTCCGATTAGAACCGTAGAATTGACACAGGAACAAATGTGTGATTTGCTGAGTCTTTCAATCGGAGATTATGCCGAAAGAATTCAGAATTTTGTGATTCAGTCGCAGTGGAGCACTTTGTATGGAAAAAATTTCCAGAATGCTGCTGATATGGTTTATGCATTGACTGTCAGAACGTTGGATATGTCTGTCGATTTGTCGTATTTTTTCTCAAAAGAAGTCGGACTTCAGCAAAGAGGCCCATGGGAATTGAAGAAGGATTTTTTCAAGGTTGAGAGAGGAAAACAGGTTTATGTTTTACCTCCAAATCGAGAAATAAACGAAGTGATGTATGTCACTCCGTCAACGACAAAAGCTGCCTTGTATGGTTCAATGGGAACTTTGGATACAGGAATTGGAGGAGGATATAGCCAATTGGGAAGTATGGGAAACGGAGTCGGACTTGGAGGATTTTTCATCGGAAGTGCTTATGATACGACATTATTGGCTGCTGATTTGAAATATAAAAACCAGATGATACGAAGCGATTTGGCTTACAAGGTCACAGCAGGACCTGATGGAACAAGACTTGTTCATCTGATGTCAACTCCAGGAAGTTTTAATTCAGCAGGAGGAATTTCGTTGGATGATAATTGGGGATGGAACAGATATGCAAATAGTTACGTTTGGTATACATACTATGACGCCACAAAAGAGGATAGCGGAGATTGTAAGAAGAAAAATACCAGCGTGCTGATTTCACCAGATCAAGTCCCAATGGATCAGATGCAGTTCGAGTATATGAATGAACCGTCAAAAGTTACTGTAAGACAACTGTTTATAGCTCAATGTTTTATAACTTTAGCTTTAATTCGAGGAAAATTTAGTGGAAAAGTCAGCATTCCGAGTTCGGAAGTGACGCTTAATACTTCCGATTTGATGGATATTGGAAAAACGGAAAGAGATAAAGCTCTTGAAAATCTGGATAAAAGACTTGAAGCCATGTTGCCATGGAATGTTGCTGAAAATAATGCAAAACTTGTTGAAAATACGGTTAATGCACTGAAATATACTCCATTAGGAACTTTTATTGCTTAAAAATTTAAATCATGAGTGAATTTTATATCAAAAAAGGCTCCCTAAATCCTATTTTGCGAGTGGAAGCCATACAGACAGGAAGAAACAAACCATTTTTACATTTTTACGAAATTTTGCAAGATTCCGAAATATTTTTTTCCATGCGGAATTTAAATACAGGAATTGTCAAAGTTGCCAATGCAAAATGTTATATCAAGCGTGCGGATGACGATAGTTGCGAAGAAAAATATTTAATTTGTTATAATTGGAAAAAGTACGATGTTGATGAATATGGCGTTTTTGAGGGAGAATTTAACGTAAAATTCAATGGAAATATCGAATGTAATGAATATTCTTATCCGAAAGGAAATCTTATTTTGCCGATAGGAGAAAAATTATTTATCAATGTTGTGTGATTTTTGAATTTTTTGTTTTATATTTGCAGAAGTTTTTTAAAAATAAAGAAATGGATAACAATTTCTGTGAATTTGACATAGACAAACTTATCGGGAATATTGAGGTTTCTGGTAAAAGTATTGCATCCTCTTTTGAGGATTGGACCAAGGTTGCCTTTGCTATTGCTTCCGAATATGGAGAAAACGGAAGAGGTTATTTTTACAAAATTGCATCAATGTATTCTGGATTTTCCATTGAGGAAAACAAGAAAAAATATGATAATGCCCTGAGAACAGGGAAGAAAGTTTCCATATCGTCTTTGGTTTATATGGCAAAGACCGCAGGAATAGACGTGAGTGATGTTTATAAAAAAACTCCATTTTATACAGATTTGAGCTATGTGTTTAATCCTCAAAAATATCATACAGACGAACTTGAAAGTAACGAAATAGATAAAAATTGCGGAATTCCAGATTTGTTTGTTTCAAAATCTTTTTGTATGTGTGATAATTCCAATCTTTATAGTTTTATGGAAAATTTGTTTCCGAATTATAAAAGCCATGTAATATCCACATTCTCAATGTATAAAGTTGGAGGAACAAAAAATAAACATGAAACAATTTTTTGGCAAATAGATAAAAATGGGATATGCAGAGATGGAAAAATCATTCAATACGGGACCGATGGTCACAGAATAAAGACTACAGGAGCCAATTGGGTACATTCATTGGCAAAAGAAAAGCTGCCAAGCGATTATATATTCAAACAATGCCTTTTTGGGGAAAATATTTCATCGATTATAGATACAAATAGAATTTTTCTTGTAGAAAGTGAAAAAACAGCAATTATATGTTCCACTTTTTTCGATGAAAATGTCATTTGGATGGCAACGGGAGGAATAGGGAATCTTAAAACAAGATTGCTGAAATCTTTAAGCAAAAAATATTTTATAGCTTTTCCAGATATTGATGGAATGAAATCATGGAAAGCTAAATCGGATTCAATCTTTGAAGATGGATTGAATATCAAGACTTATGATTGGTGGAAAGGCAAAGAAGGAGTTTCTGGAAAAGAAGATATTGCAGATTATCTTGTAAGAATCATACAAAGTGGAGATATACAGAAACAGGAGGATTTGAAAAAAGAGCTTTCTAAAATTTCAATTTTCTAATTTGTTAGTATTTATCTTAAAAACACTTTACCATGCTGTTTGATTTGATGTTAGATGAGGGCGTACAAGATGATTTGATAAAAGCAATAAATGATAAGGATTATCTTATCATGACTTATAACGGCCCTAAAAAACATGATTTGGTAAAGAGAGAGATAGTTCCAGTGGCATTGGGAAAATCAAAATCGGGTAATGATGTTGTAAGAGCTTTCCAACTTTATGGGGATTCTGCAAGTAAAAAGCCAAGAGCATGGAAGTTTTTCAGACTGGACAGAATTAGAGATTTGCAGCCAGATATTTCAAAAAACAGTGCAAAAAGATTTCATAGGTTCCATTTGCCTGATGCTTTCACTTTTGGAAAATATAATCCAATGGATAAGACCATGAGTTATGTTTCCAATTATGCAAATTTCTCCCGTTGGGAATCAACTCCAAAACAGGAACAGCCGACAACTCCTAAAAACGATGGAAATTCAAATAATCTGGAGGATAATATTCATTCTATGGATACAAATGACGAGAATGAAGAGGAAATGGAAAATGAAAGTTTTGAAAAACTTTTGAGGTATAATCTAAAATTGATAAAATAGAGTTTATTTTTTGTTAAAAGCAGAATTAATAATGGGCAATATAAATAGAACACAAAATTCGTCAATCAATGCATCTTTAGCATTGATGAACAGTATGGATAATATAAGTTCAAATCAAAACGCAGGTACTGATTTTGAAAGCAGGATGCGTAATATGAGAACAAGTGCAGCCAATACTCTAATCAGTGAAAATGCTCCACATGTCAATATGGCAAACATGAACAATATGATGCCAGCGATGCCAGTAGCAAATAATACAAGTATGTCTGTGGTTGATGAATGTAATATGATGAATTCATTGTCAAATATTTCAGAAGCTGCAATTAGAAATTCTGGACTTGAACCTGCAATACAAGAGGCTTTTTTAGAGAATCCGACACCAGAACTTGATACATCGGAGTTGCAATCCATTGGGTGTAAATCTATTTTAGATACCCAAAATGCCAACAATATCATGAATGTGGGAAGAGCAAAAGCTTTGATGGAAAGAGATGAAAATGCCAATATGATAATGAATAATGAAATGCCACAACAGAATAAAGGATTTTCCGTATCAGAAAGACGTCAGTTGACGGAAGCCAAGCAACCAAATGGATCTTTAAGCAGAAAGGATGTTGATGAGATTGTAAATGAAATAGTTTTTGATTATGTTGATAAACTGAACACATCTGTTCAGGAAAATTTTGATGAAATGTTCAAGGAAATAGATGCTTTGAATAACAAAATTGACAATCTCATGGGTAATGACGAAAGGGATGAAAATGAGGAACCTGATAAAAAGGATATGTACGAGGGAAAGAAAAGGATAAAAGTGAAAGGGCCAGATGGGAAATCTCATTATGCAATTCTTTTGTAAATAAAAAAATAAACGGAATTGTCTATTTTAGGATTTCTCTAAATTTACCCCAAAAAGAGGAAGAACCTTAAATGGTTTTCCCGCTTTTTGTTCTGAAAGATTTTTGGAAAAGAACCCGTGTCAACAGGTATATTATTCCCTATGATAATTTATAATGATTCAGATACCTAATTATTACATCTATGATTAATAATTTTTAAAACAAAAAATGTCTCATCCATAAATGGACAGAGCTTCGAGGACCGTTATATCATGACATATATCGGTCCTTGCGTTTTTTTATGGTAACTTTTTAATATATTTGTTTCAAATAAAATAAAATGTATTATTTTTTAGTAAATTAGTTTTAAATGTCAGTTAAAAAAATAAACATATTGGTATGTCCATCAGACAGGGCGGGAGTAGGATATTTCAGAAGTACATCTCCACATATATTCATGAAAGCCATGTTTGATGATGAGGTAAATGTGGATATCTGTTATGACTTGGGAATAATGAATAATTTTGCTGAGTTTATAAAAGGATATGATATCATTCATTTTCATAAGGCTTTGGACCCTAATGCGGTTATTGTAAACGAAGCCAAGAAAATGGGCATAATCACCATTGGAGATGTTGACGATAATTGGGACTTGGGAAATTATCATCCGATGAGTTTGGCTGCAAAGGTGGAGAACTGGAAAGAGCCTATTCTAAAAAATCTTAGAGCTGCTGATTATGTAACTACAACCACTCCTTTATTTGCAAAGAGAGTAAGACAGGTTGTCAATAAGAATGTCGAGGTGGTTCCAAATGCCCTTAATCCTTATGAGCCACAGTTCAGACCCGCACCTTCTTCTCCTCATAAAAGACTTAGAATAGGACTTATATGCGGAAGTTCTCATCTGCATGATATAGAATTATTATCATCTATTGCTACCAAACTTGATAATGAAACACTTGATAAAATTCAAATTGTCTTGTGCGGATTCGATACAAGAGGAAATACCATTTATACCAATCCTGAAACAAAAGAGAGAACTGTAAAGCCGATTAAACCAAGTGAAAGCGTATGGTGCAAATATGAAAGTATTCTGACAAATGATTATCAAATAATCAAGGACCCAAATTATGTCGCATATCTAAAACAGTACATGCAAATGGAGGATTATCCAAATGTATCAGACCAACCATACAGAAGAATATGGAACAAGCCTATTTCTGAATATGCCACATTATATAACGACATTGACGTATTGCTTGCTCCATTATTGCCATGTGATTTTAATCTTGTAAAGTCGCAGCTTAAAGTGATTGAGGCAGGTTGGTTCGGAAAAGCTATTATTGCATCAAATTTTGGTCCATATACTTTGGATCTGACAAATTTCTTTGATAAAAATGGAAATATAAACCCATTAGGAAATGGATTGTTGGTAGATAGTGGAAAGGATCATAAACAATGGGTAAAATACATAAAAAAATTGGCTGATAATCCAGAATATGTATCCAAAATGGGATTTAACTTGTTTACTACTGTTCGTCATACTTATGATATAGAAACTGTAACTGCCAAACGTTTCAACTTCTATAAAAAGATATATGACGAGCGTCATCAATAACGATTCTTATTTTTTTAATGTTTTAAAAGTGATGAGTTATTCATCACTTTTTTTATTTGAATTTTATTTTCAAAAAAAATCTGTTAAAAAGAAATAATATATGTTAAAAACACATATCTTTGCTTCAAACATAAAAAATAAGATTCATGGCTAAACAAGCAATAAAGAAAAAAGATTCTGCAAGTTCATCTTCATTTTTAGCTAATTTCAAGGCATCTCTTGGAGATCAAGCATTAAAAGAACTTTCTTGGATAACAATGTCTGATGGTTTTGTCAAAGCAACAAAACTTCCTGGAATTCCAGAAGGTATTTTGACATTGGTTGGAGGACATACTAATACGGGTAAGTCTTCTTTGGTTTGTGCTGCTATTGTTGGAGCGCAAAAGAAAAATGTTCTTCCAGTCATTATAGACACGGAGGGAAATTTCTCTTTTACTTATGCAAGGAATTTTGGAATGAAAGCTGAACCTGTTTATGGTGATGTAAAAAGATCTGTGGTTGATCCAGAAACAGGAGAGGTTAAAGAAGTTACAACAAATGAAATAACACATTGGGAAGGTGATTTTGTGTATGTCGGAAATAATGATCTTATCAATCTTTATGGTGATATAAATTATGCCGATAGAACAGGAGCATCAAAGACCAAAGAAAAAAGAGATATACCTGTAATAGAAGATGTTGCAGAATGTATAAGAAGATTTTTAAACGCTCAGAGTAACGGTGAACTGGATAGAGATATTTTGTTTATATGGGATAGTGTCGGATCGGTTGAAAGTTATGAATCTTTTTTGGCAAAGAGTAAACAGAATATGCGTGACGCAGCTCAATTAAAAGCATCATTTACAGATATATTGCTCAAATTGGGATTAACAAGATATGTGAGTTCAAAATATACAGACACCATGTTCTTTGTGAACAAAGTTTGGAATGACAATATGGGAAGTATGGGACATCCGACTATGGTTCTTACCAACGGAGAATCATTATCGTATGCAGCAAGACTTATTATCAAGGTTGGAGGAGAGTCTAAATCTGCAATATCAAAGCTCAATGCTGTTTGTGGAGGTGTCAAGTATAATTATGGAACAGAAACAAGAATAAAGATTGATAAAAACCAACTTAACAAACCGTTTAATGCTTCTGCGGAGGGAAGAATGGATTGTGTAAGTGATGGAATTATCGCTCCAGAAAATCTTGATGCTTATAAGAAAACTCATCTATTGAATATTGTAAAGGCGATGAATGAAGCCAACAATAGCAATTTTGAAGCCAGTGATGTTCGTTTCGAGGAGGAAAATACATCATCTGATGAATAATATATAATTCAGTGTTCATTTGCTTAAAAGGGAGATTTTTATTAAATCTTCCTTTTTTTATTCATATTGCTATTTATATTTAACAAGAACGGAATTGCCAATTTTAGTTCTGTTATTTTTTTTATTTTTTAAAAAAAACGGAAGAACCACAAGTTTAAATAGGTATATTATTGCCAACATTAATTATACAGTTTATAAAAAAAGGCGGATGAACTTAACTGTTCATCTGCCTTTTAGTTTATATAAATAAAAGCTATTTATAGTAAAAAAGAACAATATGTCTGTAATACAAGCAAAACCATTTCTTCATTATATGGATTTAAGAAATCATGCCATAGGAAAAGAGGACAGGCTTAATATGTCAAAGAAAATACTTGATAAATCGAAGCCTTTCCCTAATACTGTTGGTTATAAGGATATTGATGCATCATTTAAGGAGTGGGTTGATAACAAACTCGAAATATCATATAACGGGAAAAAACTCCCTACAATGGAATTATATTCCAATCAGAGGATATCAGAATTTGCACAGAACTGGTCGCATCAGGATAAAAATGGAAATATGGAAATGAATTTCAAAACCATAACAAGGGATAACAATCCTAAAAAAGGGACCATATATGGTGATTCTTATAACATACCAAAAGATATATACTTTCCATTATATTCCACTCCAGTATTACAGGAAAATGGTCAGCAGGCTTATGATGTATATGAAATGAAACAGCCAATGTCTATCGATTTTACATATACATTATCAATAATAACCAATAAATTTGATTTGCTGAATGATTTTAACCTTATTGTAAACAATGAATTCAAGTCACTGCAATGTTATATATTTCCTCAGCAGCATCCGATGTCAATGAAGTTAAATGACATATCTGATAAATCGGAATATTCAATAGATGACAGAAAATTTTATTCCCAATCTTATTCCATATTGGTGAGGGCTTATATAATAACAGAAAAAGATTTTAGAGTTCGTCATGTTGCTTCCCGATTTAGACAGGTTATAGGAATACGGGGAGATAAGGATAACAAAAAGGAAAATTCTGTTATTGCAGAATACGATGATAGATGTCCAGAACAAAAAGATGATTCTCAATATGAATACAGGGGCATAACGTTTACCATGACCTTTGGGTTGTGTAATAAAGATGTGGAATTTGTTTTTGATTTATCTGGAAGCGCATTCGTTTTGCAAACTATAGATACTGAAAATATTACAGAATTCACAATGTTCATTAATGAGGAACAGATTGATTTTAATGAAGAGGTGTATTTTCTGAATGGAGATAAAATACGAATTTCATGTAAGCGAAAAGATGTAATGCAAGAAGGAAACATGACTATAATAGGTTATGACAATAATGTGATAATAGATACAGAAAAGGAGAATAATGCAGAAACTGTGCTTGACGATGATAATCCAGAAGATATAAATATCAAGATATCTTAAATTTGTCAAAAAAAATAAAAATAAATGATTTACAAATGTAGGTATCTATTTATAATAAAATAAAGAAATAAAATAAGAATAAGATGGCAGATACAGCAAGAGGTTCGCATACCGCTCCTGGCGTTTATACGAGGGAGTTTGAGGTTGCAGCGAATGTTAAGAGTCTTGGAATCACTACTTTGGGAGTGGTTGGAGAGACACTACAAGGGCCTGCATTTGAGCCTATAAAAGTAAGCGATTGGGCTTCTTTTAAGAAGGTTTTTGGAGGCACCGATGTTACTACATACAAAGGAAGTAAATTTCCTAAATATGAATTGCCTTATATCGCAAAATCATACTTTGAACAGTCACAGCAGCTTGATGTTGTAAGAGTTCTTGGTTTGAGTGGATATAATGCAGGACCAGCATGGCTTATAACTGCAGGAAATGGAGCTACTGGAAACAAGCCTACAGTTATTGCGGTTATTCGTTCAAGAGGACATTATGAGAAATATCATAAATATGTACCTACAATAGCTAATGATTGCAAATGTGCAGGTTCGGTTTATGATAAGATAAGATATGATATTGGAGAATGGGATGATGATGCTTATGATTGTACCGCTCCTTCTTCATATAATATGGATGCCCTTGGTATAAGCAATTTCGTTTCTCTTGAAGATAGCGGAAACGAATGTGACGGATATACCATTAACGGAGTTCCTGTTCAGATGTATGTAAGCGCAAACAATTATGGTTTGTTCTGTCTTGAAGGAACCACATCAGAGGGACATTATCTTAAAGTAAACGAGGTGTTTTCTACATGTACTGGAGATACTTATGTAACTTCTGGAGACGCAAAAAATCCTCAGAAAATAATAGTTTATCCAGATGCTAACGGTTTGTATTTTACTTCAAAATCAGCTATAACAACTGCAGATACTGGATATATTGCTGTCAAATATGGAGACAACACAATATATGTAAAGCCTGTTTCAAGAGAGATGAGCGAGGGTTATTTCAAGTATTCATTATCTTTGAATCCTGCTGATAAGAATTATATTCTTAAAGTTATAGGAGGAAACATGGATGCCGCAAATGCACCTATATATTGTGAGAGTCTTTATGATGTAGCACTGCAGAATGGAATCAATGACGGAAGTATCACTTTCATCAGCAATAAACTTACCGCTTATGATGTATTTAACACATACGATTATTGTGGTATGAAATCTGTTTCTGATTTTGTTCCTATATCGGAAGAGGCTCTTACGAAGAAATATGTTGGAAAACGTTATCTTGCTGATGAGGGAGCAAATGTAAATGTACATTTGTATAATTATGTGAATAACAGACCTTATGTCTTGTCGGATAATTCTTCTTCCGCTATTACCAAATACACTCTGATTGCGGATAAGGATGCAAAAGAAAATATAACTTCTTATACCTTTACTGTAACTTCTTATACGGGTTATGATTCAGCTGTTACAGAGTCTGCACCATATTCAGCGACACAAGAGACTTTCAAGTTTACAGCGGGAGATGACGGAATATTTACCGCCACGACAAAGGGCCAAAGAGTATTCCTTGGAGAAACTGGAGATACTGGAATAACATTGTATATTGATCCTAAGACATATTCTGTTTGTGTACGTTCTGCTGATTTTATCGGTCAGGTTTTAGTTGTCAAACAGTTTACTTATAATGGAGTAAGACATTATGTATATTCATTCTATTCAAAAGGAAGTGTATGGTTGGAGAACCTGAATACCACTGCTGCAAAAGTATCTATTGATAATAATGTCGTTCCTATATTGGACCAGCTTAGATACACATCTGCTGGAACATCAGTACAGGAAAGCAATTATAATATCAACAAGATGGCTATTGTCAAGAACGAGGCTGATGGATATTATTATAGATTGCTTGATGAAAATGGAGTAAAGTCTATAGTTCCTGTCACGGTTGATTTGAATGATTATAAATCTTCTTACAGATTTGCATCAACACCATGGATCGTTTCAAACGCCAAGGGTGATAGAACACATATTGAGCTTCATAAGCTGTTTAGATTCCACACAATATCTGATGGAGATAATGCAAATAACATGTTCAAGGTTTCTATTACAGATATAAAGCCAGATGATTTGACATTTACTGTCGTTCTTCGTGATATCAATGATACCGATGCCAATCCTGTTGTTTTGGAGAAATACTCTAAATGTAATCTTGAACCAGGAAGTGCCAATTATATAGCTTACAAGATAGGTTCTTATGATGGTACTTATGAATCAAAATCGAACTATGTTACCGTTGAGGTAAATGAAACAACCACTACCAAATTGTCGGTTCCTGCTGGTTTCATAGGATATCCTATCAATTTCTATAATGGTTATCCTACGGTTGGAAATGCGGTTGATGCTGTATCTTCTCCTACAATACCTTATAATTCAGATGTATATACAGAATTAAAGGCAAAGAAACAGTATTTTGGACTTTCCGATTTGGCTGGAATTGATGTAGATACATTTACATTCAAGGGAGATAGATATTACATTGAGGGTGATAATAGAATACTCGGAAATGGTTTCCATTTGGATTGCAGAGTAAATGAGGATTCTTATTCTGATAACAGTGAATATAGCGGAGTATCAATAACAGTCGAGGGAGAATCGGGTTATACATTTACAACCGTCAATTCACAGGCAAG
>Ga0208695_1001007_pt1 | contig 25433 bp, 43 predicted proteins | sample AD_UKC111_MetaG_FD_184449 | JGI IMG/M metagenome (GOLD analysis project Ga0208695, IMG submission 184449) | Active sludge microbial communities of municipal wastewater-treating anaerobic digesters from Hong Kong - AD_UKC111_MetaG (SPAdes)... | ecosystem: Engineered > Bioreactor > Anaerobic >...
TTACATGAGACAAACTTAAACAGAGTATTCTGTAAATCATCTATACCCTATATACTTCAGTTAATAAGAAAGTACTTAAGAGAATGATAAAAGGAAAAGTTGATATTAATTTTAAAGCTGATGATATCTTCTCTCTTACTAATAATGGATATGATATTTTTATTAAGTATCTTGGAAGAGTTGGAATAATGAATAGACCCTGGGGAAGAAGAGAAAGAAAATTATCTTTTGGTGTATTTCAGAAAGACGGAATGTGGTTCTGGAAGGATTTAGCCAAAGAAGAAAGTGGAAATGCAATACAATTTGTTCAAAGATATTATTCTTTAAGGTATAGTGATGCTATTGAGAAAATAGTATCTGATTTTGGATTATCTAATCTTAAAATTGAGTATAGTAAGCCTATTTTACTTCCTCCTAGAGAAAAAGAATATTCTATAATAAAATTTTCTGCTCGTCCATTTAATAAATATGATAAAGAATTTTGGGGATGTGTAGGTATAACTGAAGAATACTTTAATAGCTTTGATTACTGGGCAGTAAAAGAGGCTATGATAAATGGAAAAAGAATACCAATTAGAGAAGATGAGAAAGTATATGCTTATTATATAAAACAGATAGATAGAGTAAAATTATATTTTCCAGAAAGACTAGAGAGAAGATTTATTACTAATATTCCATATAGTTATATTCCATTACCAGAAGAGAAGGTTGATAAGTTATATATATGTAAGAGTAATAAAGATATGTTAGTTACGTCTTTAACAGGAGTTCATACTACATATGTTCAGTCTGAGAGTTCTTATTTATTTAAAAAAAATATTGTTGATAAAGTAGAAGAGAAAGCTACATCTCCTATAATATTTTTTGGAAGTGATGATGATGGTATGACTAAATCTGAAAAGATCTGTAATAATACTGGATGGAGCAGGGTATATACACCTATAGAATTATTACCTGATAATGATTCTTATTTGATAGTTAAAAAATACGGAATTGAAAGTTTAAAACAAATACTATGACTAGAAATGAGTTAGTAGATATTCTACACAAAGAATTTAAGGAAATGATGACAGCTCTTATAAATCCTGTTGTAAGAGATTTAAAGGAGGCTGCCAAAGGATTAACATGTGATAGTGGAGGAAGATATTCACAGAAAGAGTGGAATTGGAGTACTGAAAATGAGGATTATTATCTTCATAACATGCATGTTGAGATTCTTGATACTGAATATTGTTTAGACAACGATGATGACGTAAACTACTTCAATGGTAATATATTGATAATTAATGACTTAAATAAAAGTTTAAGTGATAATATTATTAATATACAAGAATATGAAAGAATAAAAAGTATGATTCTTTCTGCTGATGATGAAGTTGTTGAGGTTGGAGTAAATTTAGTTCTCTCTATGAGAGAAAAAAGATTTAATAATGGTGCAAGAACTAGTTGATAAAATAGAGGAACTCTTTAGTAAGAAACCTGATGGACGAAAGAAAAAGGATTACGAAGAGTGGAAGAATGAATTAAATCCTCTTATAAAGAAATTAAACAAGATAGTAAAATTTAAAATGTACGATGAGTTATGATAAAATCTGAAACAGTAGTAATAAAAGATTTAGTTGATGAAGATTTAACTAAACTAAGTAAAAATTTTATTTTTGGTGATCTTTATTATAAGATTGATAAAGAAGATTATGAAATAAGTGTTTTTTCTGATGCTCACTTTAACAAGAATCCTCCATCTGATGAGTACGAACTAAACAAACCAGTAAGAAAGGATTCCGTATCGATTACAGATGATAGTAAAGTATTTGCATCTCAAATTTATCATGTAAGTTCTTCAGAATTCTTAAAGCCAAAAGATTTTGCGTGTAAAGTTGCAATATCTAATATTAATCAGATATATAAGAAAAAACTCATAGATAAAGAGGAGAAGGATAGAGTAATATCTATGTTAAGTGGTGATAATGCAACATCAAAGATAGGTTTGGATTTATATATTAAAATGTTTAGAAAACACTTAAAATGAAAAAACTAGAGTATAATGAGTTCGAACCATTATTTGGTAAATGGGCTCCTCTTTTTAGAAATTTCATAGAAGGAGAGGAGATGTTTGATATATATCAAACACTTAAAAATTCTAAAGAAACAATTGTTCCTAAATCTGATGACACATTTAATGCATTTAAGAAAAGTAAACCAGAAGATATTAAAGTAATATGGTATCTTCAGGATCCTTATCCTAGAGCATATAAAAATGGAGTATTTCAGGCTACAGGTATTGCAATGGATTGTAGTAATAGTCCAGATGGAAGATTACAACCATCTTTAGAAAAATTTTATGAAACAGCTGAGAGAGAAACTGAAATGCCTGTACAAAGAAGTACTTCGTTGGAATATCTTCTTGAACAAGGAGTTTTATTATTAAATACTGGATTAACCTGTAAACTTCTTAAGTCTGGTAGTCATACTAATCTTTGGTTACCTTTTCATAAGTATTTTCTTGAAACAGTAATGAGGAGCAATACTGGAATGGTATATGTACTAAGTGGAGATGAAAGTCAAAAGGTATTGCCCTATATAAATCCACTTGGTAACTTTATATTAAAAACTTCTCATCCAGCAAATGCTGCTCATAATAAAATAGATTGGGATTCTGGAAACATCTTTAATAAGATAAATAATTATCTTAGAGGAAATAAGAAGGAACCAGTTTATTGGGATAGAGATTTATGGGAAAAAATTAAAGATTTACCATTTTAATGGAATATTTTTCTTCAGATTTTCATTTAGGTCATACTAATGTAATTAGATATGATAACCGTCCATTTTTAAATATCCATTTAATGAATGAGACAATACTATCTAACTTAGAAGCTCTATTAAAAAAGGGTGATAAACTATTTTATCTTGGTGATTTTTGCCTATCAGGTATGAAGAATGCTAATGAATTCTTATCTAGAATAAGAAATACTCAAGCTGATTTATTCTTTATACGAGGTAATCATGATTCCAGAGAAATTAGGATATTATATGATAAATATGGAAGTTACTTAGGTGAACAAAAAACAATAAGTGTTCAGAAACAGGTAATTGTTCTGAATCATTATAGGATGGATGTATGGGATAGGAGTCATTATGGAAGCTGGCACCTACATGGTCACAGTCATCATGGCTTACCTGAAAGAAAGGATAAATATATAATTGATGTTGGGTGTAATGGATGGGAGTATAAACCTCTATCCTTTACTCAAATTAGTGATTTGATGGGAAAGAAGGAATATGTAAAACAACATCATCATGGAGATAAAAATAGTTCAGACAATATATAAAGATAAAAGATTAACAATTGATGAATTTACAAAACTGAGTAGGAAAGAGCAACTAGATATATGGTATAGTTCTGCTGTATATGATAAAATAGATTTAAATAAACATACTTTTAAGAAGATAGATAATGATTCTAAATTAGGATATTATTTATATGAAGAAAGATTAGCTATAGGAAGTCATGGAAACTTCTATAAGTTTATTAAGTTAGTTGATTATGTTGTATATAATAAATTAACAAAAAAGGTAAGTTTACATAAATCTAGGTTAGATTATACAGCACTATTTGATTTTTTTATAGATGATTATATAAAGAAAGATTATGTACCTCTCTTTAAGATAATTAATGGTAATTATCTTACTAAAACATTAATTAAAAAAATCATTGAGAAAAAGATTAATAATATAGAGGATTTATTAAAATATCATAAATCTTATACATGTAAGAGTAAAGATGTTGATATATCTCATCTATATGATTTAGTTGCACACTGTAGATACTCAGCATTTGGTTTATATAAATGTATCGAAGATCCTGAAAATATTAAGGAAGAAATGGAAAAAGCAGTTGATATAGATAGAGAAATACTGCAATCTAGTCTTTTTTACTCTGATCCACTATCAATAAATCCAGAGTATTATAAATTAATTCCTTTTAAGATAAAGGCTTCTGATATTATTAATGTAAACGTTAAATATGATGAATTCAAAAGAAATTATGAGAGTGAGGGAGTTGATTAACTCCAAGGATAAATCTCTTAATACTATAGGAATACAATTGTTAAGTGAGATGAGTGATTGTGAGGAAAAGGAAGAACTATTTAAGATATGTCTACAGAAACATCTTAAGTCAGAGTTTTTAATAATTATGAAGGATTATATTTTAAAAAAGAATTTAAATGATTAAAACACAAATGGAAATTTCAGAAAGAATTGTCACAATGTTAAGTAGTGAGAAGGAAGAAGATAGGGTGATTGCTATACAAGCACTACAATCAGAACATCCACTCGTATGGGCTGCTTTAACAGGATATACTGGATTAGCACATGGTAGAGATAAAGCAGTTGATGGAAAGAAATTACTAGCTGCCATACATAAATCAAAGGATTATAGTTTAGGTAGCAATGTTAGATATAAAGGATTAAGAGAATCCCCATTAATGGTAGTAATCAATATATCTGCTAGTGAATTTACCTCAGCTGCCAAACTTAAGAGCTATGCTATTATGTTAGAGTGTAAATATTTCAATAAAAGTTCTCAAACTTTTGTTACTATAACAGATAGACTAGAGTGCTTTGAACCAATTAAACCAAATCAAGATGGATCATTACAAGTCGCTGAATTCCTTAATATTTAATATGTTATGTGGTAGTGAACACTTTTTCTATGGATTATTTCTTGCAGAGATGAATAAAGAATTTGACAAGGATTTTCCTGGGATTGGTATCTACAAACATAAAGATGCAAATGTTTTAACCTTAAAAATAGGTGAAAAATTTTGGGAAACATGTTGTAAATCAGATGAAGAGAGAAAGAATGCTCTTATTCATGAGTGTGAACATGTTGCTAGAGAACACGTATATGATGCATCAACCTCAATGTATCCAGAGAAAAAAGTAGCAAGCTTAGCTATGGATTTATCTATAAATCAATATCTAGGAAAAATGCCTACAGAGGATGCTAAAGGTAAGAGATGTAATGTTCGTCTAGAAGAAATGTCAGAACTTAAGCTTAAGCCATTTGAGAGTAGTATGTATTACTATGGAGAAATGAGAGCGGCTAAGGAAAGAAAGGAACAAAGTAAAGGAAAATCTGATAGCAAAAATCCAGATAGTAAACCAGGTAATAAAGATGGTACTTCTGGAAGTGGAGCTTTGGATAAAATCCTTGAAGATATGGAAGGAGAAGGTAGTGACTGGCATGAAGGTTGGGAAGATGTTAATAAAGGAATGAGTGATCAAGAAAGAGAATTATCTAAGAGAGAAACTCAAGATATGCTTGCTCGTTTAGCTGAAGAAACTGAGAAGAGTAGAGGTACTGTTCCAGCATACCTAGCAAATGCAATAAAAGATAGAATGAAGAATGATCCTCCTGTTGTTAGTTGGAGAACTCTATTTAATCGTTTTGTTGGTAGTACTATGACAACTGAAGTATATCAGACTAGAAAACGTCTAAACTTTCGTTTTGAGGATGCACCTAATAACCGCTATAAAAATAAGATACGTATTGTAGTAGGTTTAGATACATCAGGAAGTGTAAGTAATGAAGAATTACAGGAATTTTTTGGTCAAGTACGTCATATGTGGAAAGCTGGAGTAAAGATAGATGTTTGTTTATGGGATGCTTCATGTGAGGATCCTTATGAATATAAAGGTGAACAAACATTTAGACGTACAAAAGCAGGTGGTACTATGGCATCATGTTTTATTGATTATGTTAATAAACATAAGAATAAGTATAATTGGAGTTGTGCTATCACATTAACAGATGGTTATATTGAACATAATCCATCTCGTTCTTCTGTTCCTATGTTATGGGTATTAACTAAGAATGGTAGTGATTCATTTGAACATCATGCTAGAAAAATAAAACTTAACTAATGATTATTAATGCAGGAGATAAGTATACTCAATCTATGTTTGAGGACATGATAAAAAGATCAACTACTGATCCTCTTTCACCTCTTTATCCAGGTACAATTAGTACTTCTACTGGTGTTGGTACTATGACATTTCCTCCAGGCTTTTATGGAGAAACTAAAGTAGACAAATTAGCAAAACATCTTGATGAACAAATAAAGAGAGCTATTGAGAATGATAAGGATATAATTGATACAAAACAAAAAATCAATGATATTCAATCACAAATCAATAAATTAGAAGAAACAAAAAGATTGTTTAATGAGAGTTTAGCTAAGCAAACAGAGGATAAAGAAAAGGAAATAATAGATAAATTATTTCAATATGACGGAGATAGAGATTCAGAGTAAAATGAACGAACTGAATAGGATATCAAGTATGATATGTAGTAATGATGATAGTATGTTTAGTGTTGGAGAACAGTTATTAATATGCTTCTTAAAGAAGTATAATCCAACTAATTATATTGTTAGTACTCCGTGTAAGTCTGATGAGATTTATTCATATCGTAGAATACGTAGAGGAACTTATATTACATTGATTGCTGAGATATCTTTTAAGTTAGGTAAAGAGATGGGAAGTTTATATGAGCAAAAAAGAAAAGGATCCTGAATTAGAAAAAATAGAGAATCTTATTTCTTCACCTAGTTCTGAAAATAGAATGGTAGGAATTCAACTGTTAATTTCTCAAAAATTTAAAGTTCCTGATGATTATTATTATATTAAAGAAAAAATATATGATATCAAAGATGAGAAGGAAAGAGATAAATACAGAGCTTTGGCAGTTGAGAAATATTTAACCCTATTAGCAGAACAAGATGAAGATTGATGAAGTAGTATCAATGTGCAATTCACATGATAAAGGAATAAGATTGGTAGGAAGTCAATTACTGTGTGTAAAATTAGATGAAAAGTATAAGAAGAAGCATGATTATTCTTCTCTTAAACGATTTGTCTACATGAATATACATTTTTCAGACAGTAGACTTTACGTTAGAAAGCATATTCAAAACACACACTTACAAAAGTTAAAAAAGAAGAAAAATGGCTAAGAAACAAAAAACGGAATTGAATTCCCTGAAAATTAAAGAACTGTTAAAGTATTTTATTAATAATAATCTGGCTTTAGCAGATGAAGGAAAACCTCCAGTAGCATTAGAGATTGAGGGTATGCCTGGTACAGCAAAGACATCAGTTGTTAAACAGGTGTCACAAGAGTTTGGGCACCACTATGTGCGTTTGAATGTGAGTGAAATTGAGGTTCCTGACTTGATTGGATTACCTATTTATGAGTATGAGATCAAGAAAGGTAAAGATACAGAATGGGTAACAGATAAAGTATTAAATCATTATATTGCTGACGGTTGGGCTGCTACCTCAGCAAATCGTACATCTTACAGTAAACCTTCCTGGATTCATGGTAAGGAAGATAAGCCTGTAATTCTTGTTTTGGATGACTTTAACAGATGTACTCCAATGATGGCTAATGCTACGATGACATTGATTGATGAACAGAAGTATGTTAGCTGGAGTCTTCCTAAAGGTTCTACTATTGTACTAACATGTAATCCTTCTGATCAGGATTTTCTTGTTCAACAAGAAGATAGTGCTCAGCAAACAAGACGTTTGAAGGTACGTATGAAAGCTGATGTTAATATCTGGGCAAGTGAATTTGCTGAAGGATATGGTGTTGATAGCAGATGTATTAATTTCATGTTAAAGCATCCTGAAATCATTGAGGGAAGTACACCATCTAAAACAGATGATGGTCAGGTTATGAGTAAAGGTAACTTACGTATTTGGACTAAGTATTTTGATAGTATCAAAACTATCAAGGATTTCTCTAAAGAAATTGACTTGGTTATGAATTTGGGTAGTGGATCACTTCCTGAAGAGCATGTACTCATGTTTGCAACCTTTATTAAAAATGGACTGGATAAATTGCCTAGTCCTGATGAATTGTTGAAGAAGGATATTAAGTGGAGCCTTCAACAATTGAAGGACAATATTAGAGAAGGAAAAGATAAGAGACAGGATATTGCTGCTATCTTAACTAAACGTTTGTTAAACTACTCTATTGTTAATGAGAAGAATTTTACAAACGATATGGTAGAGAGTTATGCAGAAATGATGGAGAGCGGATTCTTGTCTTCTGACCTGGTTCTCTTATCTTTAAGAAAACTTGTAGGATTATCTAAGTTTAAGACTCTTATCTTAAAGCGTCCTAAACTTCAGAAAATGCTTGTTTCCTAATTAGATTTAAGGGGGTGAAATTCCCCCTTTTTTATTATGATTGAAAAAATAGATGGAGTTTTAGCGGTACCAGATGCTTATTGGAGAGGTAGAGATAATGAGAGTTTTATCTTTAATAGAAAGAATGGAGTAAAGTTATCAGCGCAAGGAACATCAAAATCATGGAATGGAACAGTTAAATATGATGTATATGCATTTGATAATGTTAAAGTTATAGATAAAGAAAAAATTAGTGATTTTAAGAAAACTTTAGCTGATAATGTGATAGATCCATCTTCTATAAAGAAGGTATATATTACTGAATATAGTACTTTTGGCAAGAGAAGTTTGGGAGGATTATTAAAGGATAAGGGATTAAAGATTGTTAGAGATATAAATAAAGCAGATGCAATTTTTCTAAATACTACTTTATTTTTAAGTCATATTGAGAGACTTATGTCTTCAATGGATGAATTAAGTACAGATGGTACATATACTGTCTCATCCAGATGTTTCTACTATTTAAATGGTGTATATAATCAAACTAATGATAAAAGATTAAAAAAATCTATAATCTATAGTGAGTACCAAAATAAAGAAAAAGTAGACGAAGTTGTAAAGATAATAGAGAGTATATCTCTAGGAAAACCAACATGTTATTTTAAGGAAGATTTTTCTCACTCTAATGTAAGAATTGATTTAGAGAATTTCAAGAATATTAGATCATTAATTACATCTCATGATGTATCAAATATAAATTTAGCTCTTAAATTATTGGCGTGTATAGATACATCTGATGAGAAATATATCCAATTATTGTTATCATTTAGAGATTATAGTGTTCTTCATAGGATTATTAATATTGCTAATAGAAATGTGGATAACCGTAAGTTAGTTGAGTATATGAATAAATCCATGTCCTCCAACAATAAAGGTATATCATTAGCATTAAAGATATTAGATGAGGATCCAGATGATCAAATAGCTGATTATTTTATAAATAGTGAATTAAAGAGAGAATATAATATAGAACTAAAGAGAAAAATAAAGTTGGAATAATGCGAAAATCTATGTACCTTTGTGAAAATTATTAATTATGCCAACAATATCTAGAAAAAAGGCTTTGTCTTTAATTAAAGAGAGCAAAGGAAGGTTTTTTACAGTAGTTTTTGTGAAGAAGAATGGGAAAGATAGGGTGATGAACTGTAAGTTTATGCCCATTCAGGATAATGAGGAGATAGGGTATATAAAGGTGAAGGATGTTTCTTTAGGTAGAAAATGTACATCCTGTATTAGGAGTGTGAATATACAGACTCTTAAGTCACTAAAAATAAATGGAAAAGAATACAAAATTTAATATAGGAGGAGGAGAAATCCTCCCTTTTTTTATGAATGTAGAAGCATTAGTCCCATTTAGTTTTGTTAGAAAAACTTGGTTAGCAGAGAGAGTTGAGAAAGGTGAGGATTTAGGAATTAGATATGAAGGAGGTCAATATAATGGATATGTAATAGTACATAAAGATCATCCATATTATGGAATAGACTATGATTTTATATCTGTTAGTGTTCATGGAGGACTAACTTTTGGTGAAAGTTGTAAGAAATTTGATATACCTGAATTACCAGATTCATATAAAAATGAAGATTATTGGATTTTTGGATTTGATACTATGCATTATGGAGATACTTGGGAACGTTGGACAAAAGAAGCTGTAGAGAAAGAAACTGCAAGGTTAGTTGAACAATTTTTTATGGCAGCTGTTAAAAAAGCACGTGAAATAAAATAATTCCCTATATTTGCAGTAATGAAGACTAAGAGAAAAACTGCAACAAAGAAGATAAAGAAACCTAATCTTCCAAAAGAAGGTAAATATAATAATCTGGAATATGAGAGTTTCTGTGAGTTATCACTGTTATTTTTCTGTGAAGAACTAAAGAGAAAAGGCTATATTAAGAAGGTAGAGAGATCTCCTTCCTATATATTGGCTGAACCTACTGTATCTTCTTATACAGAAAAACAGAAAAAAGGTAGTAAAACAGTCTCCCAAAACATTCAGCAGGGAGTTACTTATACTCCAGATTATGATATTTACTTTACTGAAAAAGCTATTGGGAAAGTAGTTTGGATACTAGGGAGTAATAGTAAGTATAATAAAGATCTCCTTATAGGACAGAAGATTGGAGATGAAATTAGAGTTTGCTGTGAAGTAAAACCTGATTTTTCAAGAAATTCTACAACTCCAAAGAGTGTTCAATCTATGAAGTGGTTATATCAGAGACATGGCATATTTGTAAATTTATTCCGTCCAAATAACATATTTGAGAGATTGTTTACTCCAGAAAAGTATCTTCTTACTGAAAGAGGTACAATAAGAAGATTAAAATTTATACCTAAAAGTTTAGATAAGTTTTTATCAGAAAAGTAGTATCTTTGCTTCAAATTATAAGCAATGATACATTCAGTTACTCCCTATAGGGAGATTAAGGCGTTAAATTCATCAATGATTCGTTTATTTGATGATAGTCCTATTAAATTCTATGAGGAATTTATAATGGGAAAAAAGAAGGTTGAAAGTCCATCAGTTTCTCTTTTAATAGGAGATCTGGTGGATTTTTATTTATTAGAGTGTAGTGGTAAGGAAGAAGTTTTTGTAAAAAGATTTGATGATAAGTATGCTCTATATGAGGAAGAAAAAAAGACAGGACAGGTATTTACGTTAGCAGATCAACTATTTTCTATTACTAAAGATTGTGTAGATAGTACAGGTAAGATAACATTATCCTTTAATACACGTTTTTCTGAAGCTTTTAAGAGAGTAAAGGCAATGAAAAAATATAATGGAAAGGATATGGATTATGCATTAGAGGATTTTAATGACAATGCATCAGGTTACTTTGCTACATTAATGGAAAATATAACTAAACAAACTGTAGATATATCTCTTGTAGATAAGAGTAAAAGAATAGCTGAAATAGTTAAGAATGATGTGTTTACTAGAGATATATTTAATGAAGAATTAATAAAGAAAGTAGTAGTTCAGTGGAAATTAAAGGGAATATCATGTAAGTCTGAGATAGATATGATATCTATTGATCATGAGAGTAAAACTATTCAGTTATATGATTTGAAGACAACATATGATAATGAAAACTTTGAGTATTCCTATATTAAAAATAAATACTATATACAAGCTTCTTTTTACTACTTGGCTTTAGAGGAATGGAAAAAGCAAGAAGGATTAGATGATTATACAGTATTACCTATGAAATTTGTAGTTGCAGATACCTCATCTGTACATAGAAGACCAATTGTTATTAATACAGATGAAACAGATCTACAAAATGGATTGAATGGATTTTACATAAACGGAGTAAAGTATAAGGGTGTCTATGAGTTAGTAGATGATATTAGCTGGGCATCTAAAATGGATATTTGGAATTGTAGCAGAGAACTTATAAAAAATAAAGGTAAACAAAAATTACACATAAAATACGACTGATATGAACGATTATATTGAACAAGATGAACCATTGGATTTAGAGGAAAGAACAGATAAGGTTTCTTTTGATAAATGGATACAGTATCCAGATGGAAGAGTTTATCCATCTCAATCTGCTACTATGCTTAATAAACTAACTAGTGGTTTATATAAAGCTATTTTTGATAGAGATAAGGGAATGGATTATCTAATAAAATTATCCATTAAGACAGATGATTTGTTGGATTTAGGAAATTCTGATGCTGATATGATCTTTAATGAGTGTAAACAGTTTTGGAATAGTAAAGATATATATGAACACTATAAATTTGTTCATAAGAGAGGTATATTAATGATGGGAGCTCCTGGTACAGGTAAAACTTCTATTATAAATAAATCTCTTCAGTGGTTTCTTGAAAATATTAAAGGAGTTGCTATATTGATAACAAATGAAGATGAATTGGCTAGCTATTGTCGTATACATAAAACTGTATTTCGTTCAATAGAAACTGATCGTCCTATGACTGTTATTATGGAAGATATAGATAACTATATAGGAGATTCATATAATGTGAGTAAAATACTTAACATATTAGATGGCTTTGATCAAGTTGGTAGCGTAATGCATATTGCTACTACTAATTCTCCTGAAAAACTTCCAACTACTTTAACTGAAAGACCTGGTAGGTTTGATATAAAATTAGAGATATCTAATCCAAATCATAAAGAAAGAAAGAAATATATATTAGAGAAAATTCCAACATTAACCCAAGATGAACTTAAAAATTGGATTGATGTTACTCAAGATATGAGTATGGCCTATTTAGGTGAAATGGTAAAGCAATATCTTATCTATAAATTACCATTTGATAAGATAAAAGATAATATACGTAAATTTGATGAAGTTGCTGAAAGTTCTCATCAATTTAATAAGAGAAGAAAAGCTATTGGTTTTAGCAATGGCTAAAGTGGGGTTTCATGCCCTAATATCATGTAGCTCAGTGGTAGAGCACTTCCTTGGTAGGGAAGAGGTCGTGAGTTCGAATCTCATCGTGATATCATATTATAGCTAGGTGGCGTAACGGTTGCGCACTACTGAACTTCGGTAGGTCTGTCCTAGGCAACAGTATAGGTTCGAATCCTATTCTAGCTACATGAGAGTTGTACATATAAGTGATACACATGGAAAGAAGTATCATAATAAACTGGAAATTCCAGAATGTGATATATTAATTCATTCTGGTGATATAGGAGGAAGAACTTCTCCTTGGGAATTATTAGAGTTTTTAGAGTGGTTTGAGAAGCAAGATGCAGGAACTAAAATATTTGTTCCAGGTAATCATGATATTACATTGGATAGAGAATTTTGGTTTAATAAACTTAAGAATGGTGAAGAAGTGATAGCTGAGATGTTAAAACAAGCTTACCTTAAGAATATTGAGATGATGAGTAAATTTGATGTGAAGGTGTTGATAGATGAAGAAGTTATTGTAGATGGATTAAAGATTTACGGAAGTCCATACTCTCCATCATTTCATAGAGATCATTGGGCATTCAATGCTGATAGAGGTAAAGAAATACAGGAAAAATGGAAGATGATTCCTAGAGATACTGATATATTAATTACTCATGGGCCTCTATATGGAATATTAGATGATGTGAAGGAATATGCACGTCCAAATGAGGATCCTCATGTTGGATGTAAAGATTTACTTAAAAGAATTGAGGATCTTCCACAATTGAAGTTATTTTGCTGTGGTCATATACATGATAATTATGCAGTACAGCAGGTAAATATAGGTGGAAGAGATATACTAGTTAGTAATGCAGCTATGATTACTAACAACTATAAAATTATATATACTAAACCAAATATTATAAACATTTAGTATATTTGCAGAAATTTTAAATATGAATAAAGATCTATTGGATTATTTTGGAGGAGATGAATTGGCAGCCTCTGTGTGGTTAGGAAAATATGCGTTGAAGAATAAGAAAGGTGAATATGTAGAGAGCACTCCAAAAGATATGCATGAGAGGATGGCTAGTGAGTTAGAGAGATCTGAGAAATTAAATCAAAAATCTATAAGTCATATAAAGTGGGATACTTTATCTTCTTTTGGTAAAGGACTTCCTGATACTTTAGATAAAGAATTTATATTAAAGTATTTTGATAAATTTAAGTATATAGTACCTCAAGGTAGTATTATGTCTGCCTTGGGTAATTTCTACAAACTTCAGAGTTTAAGTAACTGTTTTGTAATTCCTTCACCTTTAGATAGTTATGGAGGTATTTTTAAGACAGATCAAGAAATTGCTCAACTAGAAAAGAGAAGAGGTGGTGTAGGTACTAATCTAAATAGTTTGAGACCTGATGACACACCTGTTTTAAATGCAGCAGGAACCTCTACAGGTGCTCATTCTTTTATGGATAGATATAGTAATACCACTAGAGAAGTAGCTCAGAATGGAAGAAGAGGAGCTTTGATGTTACTTATGTCCTGCTTACATCCAGATATCTTTAAGTTTGTAGGTAAAAAGAAGGATCGTACTAAAGTTACTGGTGCAAATATATCTGTACAGTTAACAAATGAGTTTTTACAGGCTGTAAAAGAAGATGAAGATTTTATATGTAGATTTCCTATAGATAACGATAGTAGACCTGCTTTGACAGATTTAGAGTATAATATACTAACACCTTATTTAGAAGGATATGTTATGAAGATTAAAGCAAGAGAACTTTTTAATGAGATAGTTCTTAATGCTTGGGATAATGCAGAGCCTGGATTAGCATTTATGGATACTGTCGTAAACTATTCTCCAGAGGGAGTTTATGAACAATTCAGACCTATTGCAAGTAATCCTTGCTTTCATCCAGATACTTTAATTGAAACAGTAAAAGGGAGAGTTAAAATAAAGGATATAATTGAACCAACTCTGGTTTATTCAATGGATAAAGATGGTAAACTTTGTATTAGAAGAGCAACTAATGCTTTTGTAACAAAGAAAGCAGCTAAAACATTGAAAATCAGTCTTAATTCAGGAAATAGTATTCAAGTTACTCCTGAACATAAAATGTTTACACATGAACAAGGATGGATTGAAGCTAAAGATTTAAAAATAGGAATGAGAATTGCTCATTTATGCAGGTCAAGAAGAGGTGCTTCTTATTTAGGAGTATATCTTACAACTGACAAAATGGGAAAAGATGGTCAGGTTATGGAGCATAGGCTTGTTGCTGGCGTTACGGATAACAAAGTAGATGTTCATCACATGGATAGGAATACGTATAACAATAATATAGAAAATTTGTTAGTATTGCCACATGAGGAACATTGTGTTGTAACAGCCACAGAAGACAACCCACAAAATCATCAAGTTAGAGATTCTGAAGGTAAATTCATAACTCATGAGAATTCTAAGAAGGGTTTTAAAACTATAATTGATATGCCTGAAAATTTGAAAACAGGTATGAAAAATCAATTTAGTAACTGTATTTCTTCTATAGAAGAAGGAGAGACAAGTGATGTTTATGATATTCAAGTGGAAGGAACGCATTGTTTAATAGCTGAAAACATGGTTGCTCATAATTGTGGTGAACAATGGATGCAAGCATATGATGCCTGTAGATTATTAGCTGCAAATCTGTTTAGTTTTGTAGTTAATCCTTTTACTTCTGAAGCTTATATTGATTTTGAAAAACTATACGAAGTATTCTATATTCAACAAAGATTGGCAGATGACATTGTTGATCTTGAGATAGAGTATGTACAACGTATAATTGAGAAAATTAAGAGTGATCCTGAACCAGATGATGTTAAACAAACTGAATTAAACTTGTGGGTGAATGTTCAAAATACAGCAAAAGCAAGTAGACGTACAGGTTGTGGTATTACTGGATTGGGAGATATGTTAGCTGCTTTAGGAGTTAAGTATGATAGTGAAGAAGCTTTGGAAATTACTGAGAAGGTAATGAAGAAGAAAATGGAAGCTGAATTAGATTGTACTATTGACTTGGCTATTATTAGAGGTACTTTTGAAGGTTGGGATAGAGATTTGGAAAAAATTTAAAATATGGAAAAAGAATATAAAATACCTATAACTTGGCAAAGTTATAAAAGGTATAAAGTAAAAGCAAATGATTTAGAAGAAGCTGTAGAAAAAGCTTTGAAACAATTTTTATCAGAACCAGACGAGACATATGTAGATGATAGTTTTGATATTGATTCAATTCTTGAAGAAGAATGTCCAGATGAAAGTTTTGATATGGAAAGAATATTAAATAAATTATAAATATGAACAAATTTTATGAAACACTAAAAACTGAGTTCCCATCTCAGTATGAAAGAATGCAAAAATGGGGTAGACGTAATGTTAGTTGGAGTACCGTAAAAGTTGCGGCTTGATATAGAAATATATTTTGAAAAATTGGATAAATTGCTGGAAGACTAAAATTTGGAAGTTTCAATAAAATTTTGTATTTTAGCTCTAAAAGGGAGTTAAAAATATGAAAGAATTAAAAATAATTGAAAATCCATCTTTGTCAACAATTAAACCTTTAGTAGGGCAAACTTTTGGAAATTATACTATTATATCTGACAAAATTGCTTCAGATAAAAATGGTAAGACTTATTGGTTAGTAAAATGTAATTGTGGAAATGAAGTATTTGTTAGACAAGATATATTAAAATCTAATCAAGCTAGAAAATGTAGAGTTTGTTCAAATAAAGAAAAGTTTAAAAACAATGTAGATTTGGGTAAAATGCACACAAAAAACTATTCTCCTAAACATTATGGAGTAGGTGATTTACCTAGAAATATTTTTACTCATTATAGAAATGGAGCTAAATTAAGAAATTTAGAATTTTCCATATCTATTGAATATTGTTGGGAACTTTTTCAAAAACAAAAAGGAAAATGTGCATTAACAGGAGAAGATATTTGGTTAAGACCGAAAGATAAAACTTCAACTGTCACATGTATAAAAAATGGTAATAGAAATTTAGATTATTCTAAATTTAATGCTTCTCTTGATAGAATTGATTCTTCTAAAGGTTATATTGAAGAAAATGTTCAATGGGTAAAAAGAGAAGTTAATATAATGAAGATGGATTTATCACAAGAAGAATTTATTGAAATATGTAAAAAAGTTACAAATCATGTTAATCAGCAGCCAAGTCAGAATTAAGATAAGGGATTCTGAAAGGTTCAGAGACTAGGAGAATGAGCTTAACAATAATTTCTCCCAAGAATATCCAACACCTTAAAAGGTGATGATATAGTCCGAACTTATAGGAAACTATAAGAAATTAGGATAAAGAGCCTAATGATAACATATTGAGCGCCTACAGGTTCTGTAAGTATTATAGCTAAATTAATTAACTATCATCAAGTCACAAGTGGTCTTGAACCTATGTTCAAAACCTTTTATTTTAGAAAGAAGAAAATTAATCCTTCAGATAAAGATTCAAGAGTAGATGAAGTTGATCAAAATGGAGATAGTTGGCAGATATATCCTGTAATCTCAGGAGGATTCAGAGAATGGTTAACTATTAATTATCCTGAAGTTGATTTAGATAAAATTTCTGAAAAAGAAATGGAAGAACTTAATAAAAAGTCTCCTTACTACAGGGCTTGTGCTAATGATATTTCTTGGGAGAAAAGAGTTGATATTCAAGCAGTTATTCAGAAGTATACAACCAATGCTATTAGCAGTACTATGAATCTTCCTAATGATGTAACAAAAGAAACAGTTGCAGAAATCTATATGAAAGCTTGGGAAAAGGAATTAAAGGGTATTACTATATATAGAGATGGTTGTAGAACAGGTGTATTAGTAGCTGAAACTAAAGTTCAAACAAATGAGTTTGGATATAGTGATGCTCCTAAACGTCCTGCTGTACTTGATGCTCAATTACATGTAGTTTCTGTTAAAGGACAGAAGTATGGTGTAGCAGTAGGTATACTCAATAATAATCCTTATGAGGTATTTGCTTTTCCAGCTAAAGAAGATACTAAGTCAGTTAAGGGTAAAATTGTAAAGATTAAGAAGGGAGAATATAACTTTGTTGAAGGAGATATGTCTATTAAGAATTTAGAGACAGCAGCTCTACATGCTGATGAACAAGTATTAACACGTCTTGTTAGTGGTATGTTAAGACATGGTATGAATCCTTACTTTATAATTGATCAAATTAATAAAACACCTTTAGAGGTAGTATCATTTGGAAAAGCTTTAACTAGAGTTCTTAAGCAGTATATAAAGGATGATGAACTGAAGGGTAAAATAAAGTGTAGTGATTGTGGCAGTGAGAATGTACGTCTACAAGAAGGCTGTGCCACTTGCAATGACTGTGGCAGTTCAAAGTGCTCTTAGAGAATATTTAGAAAGTTGTTAAATTTGTCGTATCTTTATTAAAAGCAAATTTAACATGAGAAAGCAAAAATATTTTCCAAGAATAGGAGATAAGTACAATGAATGGGAAGTAATTGATGAGAAGATTTACAAAGTACCTTCTAATAGAGCTTCTTATTGGAAGGTACGATGTAAATGTGGATATGAAACATTAAGATGCTCAACACATCTTGTAAATCTTAAAGGACAAGCTTGTAAAAGCTGTGTACAAAGAAAGAATACTTTTGAAGCTTCTTATTTAAATAGAGTTAAAATCAGAGCCAAAAAATCTGGATTTGAATTTAATTTAGATACAGATTATATTGTAAAACTTTTACAAAAACAGAATTATAAGTGTGCTCTATCTGGAATGAATATTGAAATAAGAAAAGTGTGGCATGGTAATATAACACAAACAGCATCTCTTGATAGGATAGATAATACTAAAGGATATATTAAGGGTAATGTTCAATGGCTTCATAAAGATATAAATAATATGAAGCATACTTTTACAGAAGAATATTTTAAACAGCTGTGTAAGAATGTTTCTAGTAAATGCGGATAATATGAAAGAAGGAGTAGATTACTATATAGATAAGGATACAGGATTAATGGTATTGACAGCTCTATTTCTCCAAAAAAGAGGATATTGCTGTGGTAAGAAATGTAGAGAGTGCCCATATGATCCTCCCTATCAAAAAGGAAATAAACAGTTAATAAATAAAGACAGATAGATTCATAATTCTTCCCCATATTTCTATATGGGGATTAATTTTTATGATAAAATAGATTAGATGAAGAAAAGAAAAAAGAAACAGAAAAAAAGAATAATGCCAGGATTTGAAAAATTTCAATTGTATGGATTTAAACTTAAAAAGGTAACTCAAAATATAAATACTAAAAAATAATATATGACAGTTGAAGAAATTTTAAAATTAGAACCTAAATTAAAAGAGATAGAAGATTTTGTTATATATCAAAATGATATAGCAAAAAACAAAAGAATATATTGGCATGAGGTATGGAAGACATGTAAAGAAATGAATAGGTATTTAATTGGATTTTTTGCTGAAGAGGAAAAATTAAGAGATCATAAAATTTGGAGAATTTGGTATAAACACTTAGAGCAATTAGCCACTAAAATGAAATAATGACTAGAAGAAATTTGTCTGGAATATATATCTTTGAGAAGTTTCCAGAAGATCAGAGAAGAGAACCTACTTGTTTTGAGGATTGTACAGAAGAAACTCAAGATAAGTGGTTAGATAGTTTAGAGAGAGATGCGTTAGTTAATTTAGCAAAAATGCTAGGTAAAACACTTAGAGGTATAGGTGACCAATTTGATATTTCTTCAGAATAAATAAGATATGTTAAGAAAAAAAAGTAGAGTTAAGTTAAGAAAATCGTATACAGATATTCCTAGAGGAACTGAGGGTAAAGTTATTTATAATAGTGTTAATATGATATTAGTATTATTTAAGTATCAGGTTATTCCAGCAACAAAAAAATAAATAGTAAAGGAAATTATATATCTCAATCAAGTCATTCAATGAGAAATGTTCCAGTAGATCTGATAAAGTATATGAGAAAATGAAGTTGTTAAATGAGGTAAAGTTATTAAGAGATTTTAATGGAATAAAGAAAGGTAGCATAGGATTAGTAATAAGTAAAGAGAATGATATTGTATTTGTTTCCTTCTTAAAAAAAGTTGGAAAAAATATATATGGTAATGCAGTTCGTGTACCATTAAAAATGCTTAAACTTGTACGTAATGAAAAAGATAAGAATAGGAACTAATGTTAAAACTAGATATGGCTTTACCTATATACTACTAAAAGAAGTGAATATATATTTAAAGGAAGTATATGTAGAGTAGTAAAAATGCTTACTATGGATAAATTTTTAGTTTTTATTCCATCAAATAATATATATTTAAGGTTAAATAAATTTGAAATAGATGAAGAAAATAGTTAGAAAAGTTATATCATATTGTGATATACCAGAAGAATTAACAGAAGAGGGATGGCTATCAGAACAGTGTCCTGATAGTTATGTAGAGATGACTATTGCAACTGAAGATAAAGATGGATTAGATGAGTGGATACTTAAGAATTATAGTGAAATAAAAGAAGGAGAAACAATATTAATTCATATAGATTATTAAATTATGACAAAAGTAAACGCAGGAATTGTAGAAAATTTGACAGAAGAACGTCATGTTCTTAAAGCATTAGAGGAATGTGCTGAGTTAAGTGAGGTACTCTTAAAGTACTTAAATAAAGCTCCACAATATAAACCAGGAAAGGAAAAGATTATAGAAGAAATGGGAGATGTTATGTATCGTCTAGGAGTACTAGCCAAAAAAATGAATATAGAAGGTGAAGTATCTGCTAGATTAGAAGAAAAAACTATTCAGATAAATGAATGGTATATGAGTAAGAATGATAAGAGGACAAGTTAATGAGGACACTCACGGTTTATCTGTTGAGAAAAAATTTATTGAGGTTACGAGAGGTCTCTATGGTAGTAAAAATGTAAAGATTAGTACCACAGAAGAGAATATGATACATCACATAGATTGTTTTATAGATGGTGTATCATATGATGTGAAGAGTGAGAAGAAGCTTAATAGAAATGATGAAGAGAGCTCTCCTGATGTTATCTGGCTTGAATATAAGAATGTGAAGGGATACACAGGATGGCTATTCTCTGAAAAATTACAGAAAATAGCTTTCTATAGAAATTCTCAATTTTATATTATAGATAGAATTAAATTAATGGAATATGCTAAAACGATTATAGAAGATGAAACGGTATATTCTACAAAACAATACAGAAAGTTCTACAGACGATTTGACAGGCCACATGAAAAGGTGACATATGTCTATTTTTCAGATATAGAACATTTGGTAGAGAAAATAATTTAATTTAAATTTGTAGTATGAAAAAAGAAGCAGTAATAGATGAAAATGTACTTCTGGATAAACAGAAGCGTATTAATGATTTGTCAAAAAAATTAGAGAAAGACTTTGGAGAAGGTATCTTAATTGGAGCTAAAGATAAATCTAAAGAATATGACATAATTAAAACTGGTAGTATTGGATTAGATAAAGCATTAGGAATTGGTGGGCTACCTAGAGGAAGAATTGTTGAGATCTACGGACCAGAAAGCAGTGGTAAAACAACATTAGCTATACATATTATAGCAGAAGCTCATAAACAGGATCCATCTTCTTTATGTGCATTTATTGATGTTGAACATGCATTTGATGTAACATATGCAGAAAAGGTAGGAGTAGACTTATCACGTCTTAAAATAACACAACCCTCATATGGTGAGCAAGCATTAGAGGTTTCTGAGAGATTATGTGAGACAGGTCTGTTTGATGTTATAGTTATTGATAGTGTTGCAGCTCTTGTACCAAAAGCAGAAGTAGAGAGAGATATGGGTGAAAGTAGCATGGGCAAACATGCTTTGCTTATGTCCCAAGCAATGAGAAAATTATCTCCTATTGTTAGTAACAGTAATACTTTAATGATATTTATTAATCAGTTAAGAGAAAAAATGGTAATGATGGGAAATCCAGAAGTTACTACTGGTGGTAATGCATTAAAATTCTATGCAACTGTTCGTTTAGATGTAAGAAAATATATAAGTAAAGATCAGTTAGTAATGGTTGATGGTGTGAAGAGTGGTAACCTAGTAAAGGTTAAGGTAGTTAAAAATAAGGTCTCTCCTCCATATAGAGAATGTGAATTTAATATATTATGGGGTAAAGGGATAGATCGTTTTAGTGAAGTAATAGATATTGCCTGTAAAACAGGTATAATTAATAAAACTGGTGCATGGTACTCATATAATGGAGAAAAGGTTCAAGGATTAGCAGGAATGACTGAAATACTTGAGAAAAATCCAAAAATATATGAAGAAATTAAAGATAAAGTCTTTAATGAGTATGAACCAACTGAATTTGAACCACAAAGTGAATAATATGGATTTTAAAGAATATCAAGAACGTGCAATGGGAACAGCTATTTATCCAGGTAAAGGTACTATGATTGGATTAGTTTATGTGTCCCTAGGATTAGGTGAAGTAGGAGAGGTTCAAGGTAAAGTGAAGAAGATTATAAGAGATGATAGTGGTTTAGTTACAGAAGAAAAAAGAGACGCAATTTCAAAAGAGTTAGGTGATGTGTTATGGTATGTAGCAGGAATGTGTCATGAGTTGGGACTAGATATGGAAAAAATAGCGCAAGCTAATATAGATAAATTAGAGGATAGACAAAAAAGAAATGTCCTCAAAGGAAGTGGTGATAATAGATAATCTCATATGACAAAAGAAGAAAGAGAGAAAATGTTTCTCTTATTTAAGGAAATATGGGATGAAAGAGAAGATGTAATGGGGTATGTTTACTGTTATGAAACTGGAGTGGCAATGCATGGAAGTTACTTTAGGAGTAACATAGCTTGCTATGATCATGTTTTAGAGAAGAGTAAGTATCCCCAGTACACCTTCAATAAAAAGAACATATTAATCATTCATCCCGATGTACATAGTCAGAGACACTTAAACATTGACAAGTGTCCTAATATAAAAAAGTACAGAGAAAAATTGATTGATATGTATTATGAAGATAAATTATGATTATAGAAATTATCAAATCCGAATATTGGAGCAAAAGTGATGCATTCTTGTTACCTCTTACAGGTATTAAGAAATCTATTTTGACTAATGTTCGTTCTTACCTATTTTGGAAAAATTATAGTATAGAAAACTATAATTTAATTGTGGTAGTAGAGGGTAGTGATAAATTTGAGAGAGATGAATATGCAAGAATGGAATTATTCCCAGTATTTGATAAGAATGGTTACCTAATTGAAAGTTATGATAGTGAAGATAAGAGTATTTATGTATTGGATATATCTGAATGGGCTATGGATATAGAGATGTTTATCTCAGGTAAATACTCTAAAATGTCTTCAGAGGCAAAAAAAATGATAGTTAAATTTCATACATATAATAAGTCAAATATACATGTCCATATATATGGTGTCCTTTATCCAAAGGAACCATTGCCTATATTAGATAATAAGTCTCCACTTCAATATGTAATTGATAATTATGGAGAAGGCTTTGAAGCATTAGAAGAAATAGGAGAAATTGGAGGTATATATGTCAAAGAGTCAGAAACATTAGTTATATCTGACAATGAGACAATTGTAGATGACAATATGACAGTTTAATATGTATGGAATATCTTTTGACATATAAATAAAAAATAAACAGTTATGATTAATAAAACAATAGACACATTTATCAATGGAATGATAGAATCATGGTTTAGTTTACCTTTTGTTAAAGATCCTATTTATGATACAGTAAAAGAATTTACTACTACTGTAAATAATAGAGAAACAAAAGTTAAAATATTCTTTGATAAAGAAGGTAGAGTTGTTGCTGCTAAATATAGCAATACTTATGTACCATCAGAAAAAGAAAGGGAACTTAATGAAGTTATTAGTAAAATGAAAGAAGCTCTTGAGAAAGAAGATTTTATTGAAGCATCTAAGCTGAAAATAAAAAGAGATCAATTGCTACATGAAATAAAAAACCAATAAAAACCAATAAAAAAGCCCTCTTAATTGAGGGCTTTTCTTTACGCTCCAGTAGTAGTTGTTGTAACTTCTGCTGTGGTAGTAGTTGTTGTAGGTGCTGCTGTAGTTGTTGTAGTTGCAGCAGTTGTAGTAGTAGTAGTTTCAGATATCTGTGTAATGTTATTCCAATCTATCCCATCGAAGTACTCGATTTGTTGAAGATTAGCATTCCATCTTACAGGATACATTCCTACTTGACCTGCATCAGGGCAACATTTATCAACAAATGTAACACCTAATTTAGTAAGATAATCCCAGAACATTTTTCTGAAACCATATTTTCCCTTACTTTGTTTAAGAGAAGTATCAAACTTCTGCACTAAACCTTTGTCTATACCTTGATCTTTCATAATTAAAGCACTGGTTTGTAACCCCAACCAGAGAAGGGTTTAAAATGACATTGTGATATTATATAAAGAATGTAGAGCCATACTCCATAATAATCCATTTCTTACATATACCACAGAAAGAATAAATCCTATACTTCCTTGTAGTAATACACTTTCAGGATTATTATAATGACCCCATCCAAAAATACAAGAAGACATTACCATTATAGGGAGTAATGTTTCTTTACCTAATTTTTTTGCTATTTCTATAGGTCCATATCTATAGGCAAGTTCTTCCCATAATGGAGCAAAAACTATACTATAGAAAATAGCATGTTGTGGAGTTTCTACGGTATCATCCATATATAGCGTATATGGATATCCAAAAAATTTAACAGACATATCAAATAAAAATACCATACCTAAACAACTTATAAAAGCTATAAAAAAGGTAAGTAATTTAGCTTGTATGGTATAATTTTTATTTAACATAATAAGGAAGGGAAAAGATACTAAAGACCCATTTCTCGTTGCTACATAAAGAGAAACTTTCAGGTAGATACTCAATAGGTCCATTTCCTTATGCAGATTTCGTCCTAAAACTACGTCCACACCCAGCTACGGCTAAAGGAGAAGACACTAAAGATCCATTTCCCTAATATTTTTTACATTGGACTATTATTAACACTTGTACGAACATGTGTATGATTTCCAGTGTATAATTTAGTTAATATAAGTTTTTCAGGAGCACTTCTACTGTTTGCTACAGTGAAGAATTCCTCAGAAAGAGGTCCAAATATTTTAGGACATAATCCATTAGTTTTAGTTGCTAATGGGTTATCTACAGCAACTGCTAATGCATATCTTACAATATTTGGATAATTATTTCCAATTCCATCCTTAGTTCTTTGGTGACTTGATCCAATTTGTGCAACAAATCTACTATCTTCATCACCTATTGCATGCGTATCAGTAGTAAAATTATTTGCAAAAGGATCTATATCAAATTCTACAGAAGGAGAAACTACTGTTGTTCCTATATTTCTTTTATTCCAAAACATAGGAATATTAAAAGCAATCTCGATATTTTGATATGGAAGTATAGTTGATGGTATTGGCCACTCAGTTATTCTTCCTTCTATTACAGTATCTGATATACCATTATTTCCTTTATAGAAATGATGTCCATTAAAGAATTTCCAACCAGCCCATTTTGTAGAGGCATCATGTGTAGAAGGATGTACAAATCCAGCTTTCTTTTTTCTTCTTTTATCTCCATGCTTTGAGTGTTTTACATTTTTATAACGGAATAAGAAGAGTTCAGGATTATCTTTAGTAAAATCAAATCCTGTATCTGGAAAAGATATTATCAA
>Ga0208695_1001008_pt1 | contig 25415 bp, 22 predicted proteins | sample AD_UKC111_MetaG_FD_184449 | JGI IMG/M metagenome (GOLD analysis project Ga0208695, IMG submission 184449) | Active sludge microbial communities of municipal wastewater-treating anaerobic digesters from Hong Kong - AD_UKC111_MetaG (SPAdes)... | ecosystem: Engineered > Bioreactor > Anaerobic >...
AAGCCCTCTTGGGGAAAAAATAAAAATTAACGGGCAGCTGTTCACTGTTGTTGGTGTACTGGAAGAGAAGGACGGAGGACAGGACCAGGGAGCAGACGACATCGTTATTATTCCTGTCACTGTGGCACAGAGGCTGTTCAGGTCAGGAGTAATAAGGAATTTTTCCATACAGGCAACAAGTCCGGACACAGTGGAAAGTGCAATGGCGAAGCTGGAGGAATTTCTTGCAAAAACCTACAAGAATTCCGACGCTTTCAGAGTCTTCAACCAGGCAGAGATGCTGGAGAACCTTGACAGCATGACCGGAACCATGACAGCGGTGCTGGCAGGGATTGCAGCTATTTCACTCATTGTCGGCGGTATAGGAATAATGAATATCATGCTTGTATCTGTCACGGAAAGAACGAGGGAGATAGGCATAAGGAAGGCCATAGGAGCAAAAAAGAAAAACATACTTGTTCAATTCCTGATTGAAGCCATAATTCTTACCGGGTTCGGCGGAGTCCTGGGTGTGGCTGTCGGCCTGTCCGTAATACATTTTATTATCGGAGGATTCGGCCTTGTACCGGAAGTGTATTCGATACCCTGGATCCTGATTTCCTTCGGTATTTCCCTGGGAGTAGGCGTTACCTTCGGATTATTTCCCGCATATAAAGCAGCCGGCCTCAATCCCATAGAAGCTTTAAGGTCGGAATAACATTTTTCCGATATAGCTCTGAAGCTTCCAAGGATATGCTGACAATATCCAATGTCCAATCACTAAGTACTATCATTCTCAATTGATAAAATTTATCACCATTAAATAATTGAAAATACTATGTACTTTATTTTCATTTGCGATTGACAAAAGTTAATATATGTAATATTATTATAGAAGAAAAGTATATACCGGAATAGAACAGGCGGATTGAAATCAATTTAGCCGGGCTAAGATTTAGCAGCAGGTAAATATACTTGTGGGACTATATAAACAGTCTTGCAAGTATTTTTGTTTTATAGGACTGCTAGGTATAGATTCATTTAAATATATTGGGGGAAGAAATTATTGAATAATCTGACCGGTAAAATCACTGATCTATTTATTATAAAATTTATTAAAGACACCAAGCCTGAAAAAAAAGTATCAGACCCGGCATTAAGACGCAGATATGCTTATTTGGAGGCATATGTCAGTATTGTCGGCAATCTGCTGCTGTCCGCCATAAAGGTTGCACTGGGATTATTCCTTAACAGTATTTCCCTTCTTGCCGATGCAGCCCATACTGCGGCAGATGTATTGACCTCAATAGTTGTCCTTCTCGGATTCAAGCTGTCAAGCTCACCGGCGGATGAAAAGCATCCGTTTGGACACGGCAGAATAGAATTGATTGCAACCCTGGTAATATCTGCAATGCTTTTTATAGTTGGTTTTGAATTTGCAAAATCTTCTTATGAACGTTTGATATCAAACACTCCGGTCAAAGGGAGCTACATTGTCGCATTAATAATGATACTTGGAGCCATATTCAAAGAATGGATGGCCAGGTTCTCCATAGACCTTGGCAATAGAACCTCTTCATCAACCCTTCTTGCGGATGCATGGCACCATAGAACCGACGGCATAGCCTCAATACTGGTGGCTGTTGCAATAATAGCTTCGGAATTCGGTTATTATAAAGTGGATGCCGTATTCGGCCTTATGGTTTCTGCGCTGATAATCTATACAGGGTATAGTATTTCAAAAGATTCTATTTCACAAATCATTGGGGAAACACCGGCGGAAGAGGAACTCAATAATATTGAAAATATTGCCTTGACTGTATCTGGAGTTCACAGCATCCATAAGGTGAACGTCCACAGTTATGGCTGCCATAAGGAAATATCCCTGCATGTACAGGTAGATAATGATATGTCCCTGGTTATGGCTCATGATATTTCCGAGCAGGTGGAAAGAACAATAGAAGCAAATATGAACTGCAAGGCCATTGTCCATATAGAACCCCTGGAGGAGATTTTTTAGCAGCAATATATCAATTGATAATCATTCTCATTTTTAAATTACTTATATCTGAAGAAGCAGCCATAAAATAACCACAAAAAAGTCTAAATATTTTTTAGTAATTTTTGCAGGCGCGATACATTTTATTTTTAAAAATTAAACGCATATGATATATTTTATTGAGATTATAATTTTTTTGTAAACACAAATGATAAATTTTTACTGAGATAATAATTTGCTGCGGAAGCTTGACACTTAATTCTATAATTTTTTTCACTTTTTTGATTGAGACACCCAAGAGCATTGATATTGCTGATATTACAAAAAACCTTCAAAAAAACGACGCGTTTAAATCGCTTTAGAGCGATTTTTTTTGATGTGGTAATATAATTAGACCTCGTGATTTTTCTTACTAGAATATGCAGCCGGTATCCGGGCAGCTTTAGCCGGATCAATAGGGCCAATTACAGAATTATCCGGATAGAGTTTTTTTAAGTTAATCAAGATAAGTAAATTAAGAAAGATAAGTTAATCAAGAAAGGGAAATTGTGAGAAATCTCGAAATAAATAATTATTGAGCATTTAATATTACAAATTAAAGAATTTATAAGGCCAATAAAAAATTTTATCAATAAAAGAGGACTTTGCCTCTTCTATGTCGAATATTTCAATTGCGCTAAATAATCATTTCGCGCAATATTGAATAAATAATCAATAAGGAGATATGTAATATGACTAAACTTCCTGATATTGCAGTTGAATTTCTTGAATACATGGAAACCATCCGCGGTAAATCAAAAAATACTATCACCGCTTATAGTTATGACCTTGCTCTCTTTTTCAAATATATAAAAATGAAACGCGGTTATTTAGTAACCGATATGAACATTGATGAAATTCCCATCGATGATGTAGATATGTATATGATCAACAATATAAGCCTTGCTGACCTATATTCCTTCCTCTCCTTTGCGGCTAACCAGAGAGACAATAAAAATTATGCCAGGGCCAGAAAGGTTGCATGTATAAGGTCCTTCTTCAAATATCTTCATAAAATGAAAATGATCAAAGAAAACCCAAGTATAGAACTGGAATCACCGAAAATCAATTCCAGGCATCCTATTTACCTCACCCTTGAGGAAAGCAAGCAGCTTCTTTCATCTATAGATGGTGAGAACAAAGAAAGAGATTATGCTATAATAACTCTCTTCTTAAACTGCGGGCTTCGCCTTTCAGAATTAATTAGCATAGATATAAACAAAATCAGCAATGACATACTGACTGTAATCGGAAAAGGCAGCAAAGAACGGACTGTTTATCTGAACAAGGCATGCATAGATGCCATAAACAGCTACTTAAAGGTTCGTCCTGTTGATGATGTTAAAGATAAGAATGCATTGTTCTTAAGCGAAAGAAAGCGCAGAATAAGCAAAAGAACCGTACAATACCTTGTAAAAAAATATATCGGCATTTCCAATCTTGATATGGAGAAATACTCCCCTCATAAGCTTAGACATACTGCTGCCACTCTAATGTATAAGTACGGAAAAGTCGATATCAGGTCTCTTCAGCAAATTCTTGGGCACGAAAACATTTCAACAACGCAGATTTATACGCATCTGGATGATGAAACTCTTAGGAACGCAATAAATGCCAATCCTCTTTCCGAGGAGAAAAAATAATTCTTAGAGATGATTAACATAAATATTTTTATGTTAATCATCTCTTTCTCTTTGACTGTAATCTACTATGTAGTCCTTTTCATATTTCCATTTTTCCAGATCTTCCATATCCGCCTCAGCACCTTCATCTTCTATTATCTCATCTATCTCAATACTATTGTAATCAGCACCCTTATCTATGCAGGCGCAGCAATTATCGCAAATCTTATTTGGATCAATGTCACATATATCGCATTCACCGCAATCAGTACATTCTCTGTCCATTAAAACACACTCTTTCTTGTAATCCATATAGCTTCCTCCTCGATTTATACGTCAGTTATATTTTACAATGTATTGGCACTGAAATGCAATCCGGCTGTAAACATGGGGAATTCTTCAATAATCTATTCAGAGAAGAATATATTATGCCGATATTATATTTATAATAAAGCGAAAATATGTCCTTTTTCTACAACCGAAAAATTTTCTGCTGATACGCTATAGGCTTGCTTCATATTTGTATAAGAAGGTGGTGTTAATATTGATTAATGTTTCTACTAATATATTTGTTTTTGCAGCTTATATATTCTTGCTGGTAATTGAGTTTATTTTTATGAAAATACTATACGTTGACTTCAGCACTCCTTGGCTTATTACCACATTAATATATATTATGTTCATAATATATCAGATACTGGCCAGAGTTAATGAGCAAGTAGAAAAAGGCAGGGTAAAGGAAATTCTGTATTGTATCATTGACACTATAAACGGGATACCACTGGTCAATAAGGATGATAAAATAATTATTCAATGGGATGTAATTTTTAAAAAGCTGATTGACAAAAAAGAGTACTTCCTATATGACAATATCATAAAAATAAAAACAAAAAACATTGACCGATATGTTAACCAGTATCCCTCCCTCCTATTTAACAGCTCCATGGATATGCTGGAAAGAAAAAACAAGATAGATACCAAATCTATTATTAAAGGAAAAGATTCCGGCTCGAATGTGTTATCGGAGGAACTGGATATAAACGAAAATCTGAAAAAAATATTGTATGTCAAATATCTGAGCGTTAATAAAATGACACTGGCAAATTTTGATTCTTCCATTTACTTCGACATTGTGATAAATGATGAATATGAGCCCCCTGAATATGAAAAATTCGGTATCGAACCTGATGAAAGATATGATGGGTTTTCATTAGTTGCTTATCATAAGGAAAAGAAGTACACCCTGGTTCCAAGGATAATGTTGTATGGCAAAAGAATAGACAAGGAAAAGTGGCTGTATCGAAATATAGACAGAATCATAAAATGTGCCGAAAATATAGCTGCAGGTATAGAGGATTACTTAATAATCGTAGATGAGCTGAGTTTAAAAGATGTAACAACTGATTACTACGGGGGTGATACCGAAGTAATACCGCCTTTCTATTTTGAGCGCTTAGACAATAACGTCCTGGTATTTTCCGGAATAGCAAAAGGCAGGGAAATCTCAAGGGCTTACTGTACACTGGATACAAATCATAATGGCTTTGAAATCAAGATGCAAAAATATGAATTGATTATTGATGGTATCAGCGAAGTTGTAGAAGAAGAAAAAACCATCGCCATAGGAAATGCATATCAACCAATTGTTGCCATAATGGAGAAAATGCCGACAATATCCAACAACATAAAATTGGCTATATTAAAGAAGGATATTGAAGACCTTGTAATTAAATAATAAGTATTCTATCTGAAGCTTGGGAAATATAAAAGTTCTCCAGGCTTTAAATTTGCGTTCTGCAAATCATTGATTTCCATAACCCTGGAAATATATTCCCTTATATCCATATCTCCCTTATGCTTTTGTGACATGTTCCACAGCGTATCTCCTTCTTCTACGTATTCAGGAATCATTGGAACATCCTGATTTTCTCTGGCACTTACTGCCAGTGTAAATAGCGAGGACATTGCAAATATCATTATAATGCCAATAGAGACTATAAACCTTGATTTGCTCCGGATAACATACCTTTTCATATAATTACCTCCAATGCGAACATTTGTTCTTTTCTCCATTATATGCGAACATATGTACTATGTCAAGAAAAAAATTAAAATTTACGAACATATGTTTGAAATTTAAGAATTGTTGTGTTATAATGATAAAAAAAATTATTGGGAATTATTTATATTGGAGAGTAATATGAATATTGATGATTTAAGTAAAAAGCAATTTGAGGTCTTGAATTTCATAAAAAAAGAGATCAATAAAAAAGGATATCCCCCCTCTGTCAGGGAAATATGTGATGCTGTGAAGCTGAAGTCCACTTCTACCGTTCACGGCCATCTGGAGAGACTTGAGAGAAAGGGATATATCCGAAGAGACCCGACAAAGCCCCGTGCCATTGAAGTCCTCGATAGCAGCAGTTCTATTGTTACAAAAAAGGAAATGGTAGAGTTGCCCGTTGTCGGCAAGGTTACAGCAGGCCTTCCCATACTTGCTGAAGAAAATATCGAAGATACATTTCCGGTACCTATAGATTTTGTCGGAAACAGTGAAGCTTTTATGCTGATTGTAAAGGGTGACAGCATGATAAATGCCGGTATATTTGACGGTGATTTTGTAATTGTCAGGAAGCAGTCAGTCGCCAAGAATGGGGATATTGTAGTAGCATTATTAAATGATGAAGCTACAGTTAAGACCTTTTATAAAGAAAAGGATTATTTCAGGCTGCAGCCGGAGAATCCCTACCTCATGCCGATAATAACCAAGGAGCTTTCCATCCTGGGGAAAGTTATAGGAGTTTTCAGATCCATAAGATAAAAATAATCCGATAACCGCAATATACACACTAATAGGTTATCGGATCTGTTTTTTTTTGTATCTATTTCTTCCGAACAGGAATCCATACTTCACTGTAAGCGTAATCTTTTTTATGTTTATTCATCTTAGTAAATGAAAAGGAAGGAGCATTGATTACTTCGTAATCCGACGAAGGAAGCCATTCTGAATATATTCTTGCCATTGTATTCTGCAGCGTGGAAGGAAATGCTCCTTCATTCGGAAATACTGCATGCTTTCTGCAAGCTTAACAATCTCTTTGTTGATACCTTCAAATTGCATAGGAACACGTTTACTTACAATGATTTCCTCGTTTTGTTACACTGCCTTCATTAACGAATATCGCTAACTACTTAAGTAGTTAGCGATACCCCTTTTGAACATTATAATTAAATATCTATCAAATTCTTCTTATAGTCACTGTACAGCTCTTTTAATTCACTCATTTTTTCAGCCATTTCCTTCTGAAGCTGGGACAGGGTTTCATAGTCTTTTGCTTTAGCAGCTTCTCTCACTCTTGTGAAGAGTGATTTTGAATTATAGGTGTCCTTCATCAGATAGTGCCTCAGGTGATCAACTTGCGCCCAATAGGTTATGTCCAGATCCTGGGCTTTTTGTTTGCTGTGAACAGCCTTGCACTTTCTCACAGTATCCATATTTTCCGGAAGCAGCCTGTTTATTATCTCAGTTACCCATCTGTTTGTGACAGCTGTGGTGAAGCTCTTTACCAGTCTTTCATCCAGAACATTTCCCTCCAGTAGCACACTGAGCTTTTCAGGATATTCCGCTAAATTATTAATGTTCTCATATACTGTAGCCGGATGTACTCCAAATAACCTGTTTCTTTCCTCCTGAGAATAATACTCAAAAACATCCTCCTCGCTTCTGTATGCCCTGCCTTTTTCAAGGTAGAAGCCTTCGGATTCCGGTGTCTTTGATATTTCTTTTTCAAGCTCGGCGTTGGTTTTGCCGGATTCGCAGGCAGCCTTTATACCATCCAGCATTGACTGATAAATCGCTGCAAGTGCAAGATATGTGTTTGTCTTTGGATTTGGTGATCTGACCTCAAAACGTGTAGCAAGCGGATTATTCATATTTCTGACCAATCCTGCAAGTACCGTTCTGTTCCTGGATGGTGTTTCAACATCGTGGCCTAAGGAGCATACTATGCAAACCGGTGCTTCAAATCCCGGCTTAAGTCTGTTAAGCGCATCATTGGTAAATGATATGAAAGGATTTACAGCTTCATAGTTCTTCAGAAGCCCCATTAAGGCTCCATATCCAATAATGCTCAAGAAGTCCTTTTTCATATCCGACGGAGTAAACAGATTCACTGTTTTGCCACTCTTAAGCCTTGCAGCAACTCCTACATGAGTATGTTCGCCGTTTCCTGCAACCCCTTCAATAGGTTTTGCGTTGAATGTAACATCAAGCCCGTTTTTCCTGAATACTTCTTTTACAATGTATCTGACCCATTTTTCATTATCTGCTGCCTGGAGAGCAGTATCATATCTCCAGTCTATCTCCAGCTGTTCCATTATATGAGTGAGGTTGCCTGTTTCATCAAGCTTCGCCTTTATGCCTCCAACCTCCTTATGCCCCATTTCAGGTTTTAGATTGTACTTATCCATCAACAGAAGCGACTGCTCCAGAGAGGTTCTGACTATTCCCTTGGTTCTTTTCCAATATGATTCCTGAAGTTCCTGAGAAGCCGTAAGGGCTTCTACATCTGCCTTGTCGTTGGGGGTCATTACCCAGAATTCAAGCTCTGTAGCTGAAGTCAACAGAATTTCATCAATATCGCCGCAGCTAATTCCATATTCTTTGCATATGGACGGATGTTTTTCAAGAATCTCCATTATTTCAGCCTTGAAACGGTTTATTGCACGTATCAGAATTGATCTTGAATCCACATACTTATTGCCGTGCATCAGAAAGGAAGGAATTCTCAAAGTGCCCACCGGCCTGCCTGTCTCATAATCAATGTTCTCATAATTATAATCTACGAACCATAGGGAATTGGTATCGGCGACTAAATCTAATTTCCCGTCATTAAGTGTTGCTATACCTGGTAGCACAACACTTGATCCGTCAGTTTGAACAGAACCGTTAAGAAATTCTTCAATATCCTCGATAAAAGCCTTTACAGGTATTCTCTCATCTGTACTGTTGCCTGTCAGATCTGCACCGGCCAGAGATACAAAGCGTATTTCCGGGTGGTCCTTCAGCAGGTTTATGAGCTCTTCCCTTTGGTACTCCTGTGGATTAATCACATATAGTATATCATTCTTAATCAAATCTGAAAGGCTTGTCATTACTGCCACCTCATTTCAAATATTTCTTCAATAATAATTAAAAATTATACCACTAGGAAAGTTCAATGTAAATAAAATAGAAGTCCAGTACTAATAATACTTTCTAATATAGTCATTAATACTGCTTAATTGATACCATGCAAAAACTAACTGCCGCATGCAGCTTTATATACTTATGCACCCTTTGCTTGCCAAATTCTGCAATGCATAAATCAATCCGATTTTTACATGTTCAAAGGTTACTCCGCCTTGCAAATATGCAATATAGGGGGGTCTCAAGGGTGCATCCGCACTCAGCTCGATAGATGCTCCCTGTACAAAGCCTCCGGCGGCCATTATCACCTGATCATTGTAGCCCGGCATATCCCAAGGCTCAGGATCGACAAAGGAATCAACCGGAGAGCCCTTTTGAATACCTTGGCAGAAAGCAATGAGCGCATCTCTGTTATTGAACTTGATAGCCTGAATGATATCACTTCTTTTGGTATTATAATCAGGATTGACTTCAAAGCCCAGCTTTGAAAACAGCCTTGAGCAGAATACTGCTCCTTTGACTGCTTCAGATACTATATGCGGAGCAATAAAAAGGCCTTGGAAAAAAAGCCTGTTAATCCCAAGGGTAGCACCGCATTCTTTTCCTATACCCGGAGCGATGAGCCTGTTTGCAGCCATTTCCACCAAATCAGCCCTTCCGCATACATATCCTCCGGTAGGTGCAATGCTTCCCCCGGGATTTTTAATCAGTGAACCTGCTATAATATCCGCACCTGCCTCTGTAGGCTCCTTGAAATCGAGGAATTCCCCGTAGCAATTGTCAACCATACAGATTATATTCGGATTCATTATCTTAATGAATTTTATAGTATATTCGATATCTTCCAGAGTCAGGGAGGGCCTCCAGGAATAACCCAGGGATCTTTGTATCAGTATCATCTTTGTCTTTTCATTTATCTTCTTTGTTATTTCATTGTAGTTTATTTTACCTGCCGCAGTAAGCTCTATCTGTTTGTATACCACTCCCAGCTCGCTTAGGCATCCGGCAGGGCGTTTATCTGTTGTTCCGATAATGTTCTCCAAAGTGTCATAAGGCTTTCCCGTAACCGAGATAAGCTCGTCACCGGGCCTTAATATTCCAAACAGGCAAAGAGCCAATGCATGGGTACCCGATACTATTTGCGGCCTTACCAGGGAATCCTCACAGGCGAATACCTCCGCGTATACCTTCTCCAGGGCTTCACGTCCCACATCCCCGTAGCCGTAACCGGTAGAGCAGTTAAAATGCATATCGCTTATTCTGTTCCTCTGCATAGCGGCAAGTACCTTGTACTGATTAAACTCACTTATCTCATCAATCTTTTTGAATTGTTCCGAGACTTCATCCTCGGTGGATACGCAGATATCTATTATCTTCTTGCTGATGTTCAGCTTGTTAATAAGATAGTCTGTTGTTTTATAATGCATATTATTACCTCTTTTTAATAAAAATTTTCAATCTATGTATTTTATTAAGCTTCAAACCATATACCCATTTAGTTAAGAAACTTGCAGGAATCGCAATTATTTTATCATATTTTACACAACAAGACAACGCACCTAAAAACTCTGATACTATAATAAAGTGTTTCACAAAAAAAAGAATTATGCGACATAGTTATTAGATTGCAGTCATACTCCAAGAGCACTAGCCTTGTATTTCAGCGAGCACTTATTGGCTTTGGGCAACAGTATCAAGCTCTGATTCTGTCCAAAGTTAATATCGTGCGAGTAGGGATATAAGGCTAGTGCTCTGCAGGATGACTGCAAACTACAGATGTGTCTCATTATTCTTCAAATACTAAAGGGATATCGCAAACTGCTTATTCAACAGTTTTGCGATACCCCCTTGATTGTAATGGAATCAATTATTTAACTGTATTATCCGCCGGTTTGTTATCGCTAAAAGCAAAATTAATCGGTTTTACAGGTATAATAGTTGATACTGCATGCTTATAAACCAGCTGCTGCTTCCCTTCGTTATCCAGTACTATTGTATAGTTGTCGAAGCCTCTGACATTTCCTCTGAGCTGAAAGCCATTTACCAGATAGATGGTAATAGTGATGCGCTCTTTCCTGACCTGATTCAAAAACACATCCTGAAGATTTATATTCACCTTGTTCATCCAATTCCCCTCCAAAATAAAATAAGCGAATGCTAAGTATATGTATATTTATATTATTATATAATTAATAGTTATTTATTCTATATTAAAGGAATTTTTCCTGCAATATACCTAATTATATTTTCCACTATGGCTTCCTTTCTAAAGAAACTGTCAACATTCACCCAATACACCCTTTTATCCCCTCTGAACCAGGTCAGCTGCCTTTTGGCATAATGCCTTGTATCTCTCTTCAGTATCCTCACTGCTTCGTCTTTCGTAATGAATCCATGCAAAAAATCCGCAATCTCCTTGTAGCCCAATGCCTGCATTGAATTAAGCTCTCTTCCGTATCCTTTATTAATAAGCCCTTCCACTTCTTCTACCAGCCCGGATGCCATCATTTTGTCCACCCTCTGATCGATTCTTTCATAAAGCTTTCGCCTGTCCATTGTCAGTGTGATGTATGCAAAGTCATACCTGGGCGGTTGTTTCCGGGATTCTTCCTGAAAGTATGAAATCGGCTTGCCTGTATGCTTATAAACCTCCAGGGCTCTGATCACTCTTCTCAGATCATTTGGATGAAGCCTCCTATAGGATGCCGGATCAACAGCTTCAAGCATGGCATGCACATATTCAGTTCCTTTTACTTGAGCTGTTTCCTGCATTTCCCTCCTGTACTCCTCATCGGAAATAGAGTCTGTAAAATCCAGATTATTAAGCAGGGAGTTTATGTAAAGCCCGGTTCCTCCCGTTATTATCGGCAGCTTGCCTCTATCGTTGATATCTCTTATATACAATTCAGCCTTTTCCCTGAATTGGGCTACACTGAAATCCATATCAGGAGTAACTTCATCTATCATATAATGCTTTATGCCCTGCATTTCTTCTTCCTTGAGCTTTGCCGTTCCTATATCCATATATTTATAAACCTGCGCAGAGTCCGCTGATATTATTTCACCGCAAAGACTCCTTGCCAGAGCAAGGGATATCTCTGTCTTCCCTACGGCTGTAGGCCCTGCAAGTATGCAAATTTTAGGCAGCAATTTTTCAACACCTCTGAAGCTATATTATCCTTTTGAACTTTTTCTCCAGCTCGTATCTGCTCATGGTTATTATAGTCGGTCTTCCGTGAGGGCATGTATATGGCTGGCTTGTTTTCATCAGCCTCTCCAGCAGCACACTTATTTCCTCTGGTGTAATGGTGTCCCCTGCCTTTATCGAATTCTTGCAGGCCATGCTTATTATAATCTTTTCCAAAGGAGAAGATGCATTAGGTGTCGATTCCTTCAGAGAATCAAGGATATTGCTGAAAAACTCTCCGGTACAAGGCTCACCCATTAATATCGGCACTGCTCTTATTGCCTGGGTGTTTTCTCCGAACCATTCAATTTCAAAACCCAGGTTCTGAAAAATAAGGCTGTTTTCCGTATACAGTACCTTTTCTGCAGGGCTTAATTCAATAACTATGGGCATCATAAGCTCCTGCACGGAAATATTCTTTTCATTATACTTTTCTTTTATATACTCGAACATTATCCTTTCATGGGCTGCATGCTGGTCTATAATGTAAAAATCATCATCCTTCTGTCCCAGAATATATGTGCCGAATAACTGTCCTATTACCCTTATTTCATTATTAAACTGTTTTTGCTGCACCTCCGGCTTCCTGTCATAATCGTATTGCCTCTTATAGCTGTCAATTCGCGGTGCTGCATCCTCCTTTCCGAATGAAAGCTGATCAAAAGACACTTTTTTCGGCTCATAGGAGCTCCTGCTTTCAAGCGTAGCTGACGGCGCCACCTGAGGTTCCGATAAATCTTCAAGGTTTTCAAATACCAGACTGTTGTTGTTAAGACAGTTTTTTACCGCCAGATACAATGTATTGAAAATAGCCCTTTCATCCGAGAACTTGACCTCCTGCTTTGTCGGATGCACATTAACATCCGTCATTTCTGATTTTATATTGATGTTAATAATACTGAAAGGATAGCGGTTATTCATAAGAAGGGTTTTATATGCCTGCTTCACAGCTTCTGCCATCATTCTGTTCTTTACATACCTTTTGTTTACCGAAAAGGTCATGTAGGTAGAATTGCCTCTTGCAATTTCAGGCTTTCCTATATATCCTTCAATGCTGATAATATCATTTGAATATTCAAGGGGAAGCATCGCTCCTGCAATGTTCTTCCCGTATATGCACAGAATAACCGATAGCAAATCACCGTTCCCGGGGGTATGCAGAACTACTTTGTTGTTTACAGTGAGCTTCATGGATATTCCGGTATTTGTCATAGCAAGCTTTTCAACTATATCAACTATGGCTCCTTGTTCTGAGGTATCGCTTTTCAGGAACTTCAGCCTCGCCGGAGTATTAAAGAACAGGTTCCTTACAGTAACGCTTGTGCCTGTAGGATAGCCAACGCTTTTACTCTGCACAAGCTTCCCGCCCTTGATTATAACATGGCTTCCGGCTGTATCCTCCTCTGCCTTTGTTAAAAGCTCCACCTCGGATACTGCAGCTATGCTTGCCATAGCCTCTCCGCGGAAGCCCAGGGTATTTATTCCCTGAATATCTGCGGAATCTTTTATTTTGCTGGTTGCATGCCTGAAAAATACTTGTTCCGTATCTTCCTTCATAATGCCGCAGCCGTTGTCCGATACATTTATAAAGCTTTTTCCGCCTTCCTGTATCTCAATGCTGATAGCTGCTGCCCCTGCATCTATAGAATTTTCCACCAGCTCCTTTACTATAGAGGCTGGCCTTTCTATCACTTCTCCTGCCGCTATCTTATTTATTGTTGCCTCATCCAGAATATGAATTTTCCCCATATTATTATCTCCTATATCATTTCCTTGGCCTTATCCTGCAGCTCCTGCAGCTTGTTAAGCGCTTGAACAGGTGTCATATTAGCCAGATCCATGGATTTTAGCTCTTCAGCCAATGAAAAACTGGCAAAATTGAAAAGATTAGGCTCATGGTCGTTTAAAACTGGATTCTTTCTCCTTCGCCTCACATATACATCAGTGTGACTGTTCTTTTCGGATTTCTGAAGTATTGATATTATCTCCGAGGACCTTTCAAGTACTGGCTCCGGTATTCCTGCAAGCCGTGCCACTTGAATTCCGTAACTGCCTCCTGCTCCGCCCCGTGCGATTTTCCTCAGAAATACTATGTCTTTTCCCTTTTCCTCCACCAAAATGCAATAGTTCTTGACTCCTTCAATCTTGTCCTCCAGTTCAGTAAGCTCATGGTAGTGGGTTGCAAAAAGAGTTTTAGCTCCAAGCCTTGATTTGTCAGCTATATATTCCACCACAGACCAGGCAATGCTTAGTCCGTCGAAGGTACTTGTGCCCCTTCCTATCTCATCAAGTATTATCAAGCTCTTGCTGGTTGCATTATTTATAATATTGGCAAGCTCGCTCATCTCCACCATGAAGGTGCTCTGGCCCGATGCCAGGTCGTCGGATGCCCCTACTCTGGTGAATATCCTGTCCACAATGCCAATCTCCGCTTTTGATGCCGGAACGAAGCATCCTATCTGAGCCATCAGCGTTATAAGTGCCACCTGCCTCATATAAGTGGATTTCCCCGCCATATTGGGTCCGGTGATAATAAGCATCCTGTTCTCATCATTATCTAGATTCGTATCGTTGGGTACGAACTTAAGCTCATTGTCCTGGGCTTCCACCACCGGATGCCTTCCGTTTTTTATAATTATCCTATCCTCATTATTTACTTCAGGCCTTACGTAATTATATTTCTGGGATACCTCGGCCAGAGAACACAGGCAATCAAGATCAGAAAGGCATGAAGCTGTCTGCTGTATCCTCTTAATATGTCCCGCTATTTCATTCCTTATTTGTATAAAGGTCTGGTATTCCAGTTCTATTAGTTTTTCCTCAGATCCCAACACCAGGTCTTCCAGTCTCTTTAGTTCAGGAGTGATATATCTTTCCGAGTTTGAGAGGGTCTGTTTCCTGATAAAATACTCCGGAACCGAGGGAAGATTTGATTTTGTTATGTCTATGTAATATCCGAAGACTTTGTTAAACCCTATTTTTAATGATTTGATGCCCGTCTTTTCTTTCTCCGCCTGTTCCAGTTCTGCAATCCATTGCTTTCCGTTGACAGATGCAGAACGTATCTCGTCCAATTCCGGAAGATAACCATCCTTAATGAGATTCCCTTCCCTGAGTAAAAAAGGCGGGTCTTCGTTAATTGATTCATCAATTATTCCGAACAAATCCTCAAGCACATCCAATTTCCCGGATATATCCTTCAAAAGGGTGCTTGTACAATCAGACAGCAGGCTCTTTATATAGGGCAGATTCCTGATTGAGTTTTTGAAGGCTATGAGATCCTTTCCGTTGGCACTTCCCAAAGCTATGCGGGTTGCCAGCCTTTCAATATCATACATGCTCTTCAGATATTCCTTTATTTCTTCCCTCTTCAAAAAATCATCATACAGCTCAGCTACAGCGTCAAGCCTGCCGTTAATTTCAACAGTACTCAAAAGGGGCTTTTCCAGCCAGCTTTTGAGCTTCCTTCCTCCCATGGCGGTGGAAGTTCGGTCTATAACTGACAGAAGTGCTCCTTTCCTGGATTTGCCTCTGATTGTCTCCGAAAGCTCCAGATTCCTTCTGGTACTCTGGTCCAGCACCATGAAATTGCTTATGCTGTACCTCTTAATATAGTTTATATTATCCAAACTAACCTTTTGAATGTCATCAAGGTATAAAAGCAATGCCCCGGCACTTCTTAAAAGTGTTTCATTGTCTATTCCAAGCCCTTCAAGGCTTGATACTCCGAACTGCCTTTTGAGCCTTCTTTCACAGGCTTCATGGTCGAAATATCTCTTATCCAATATGTTGTAAGCATTATATGCAGCCTTGATATCCTGAAGCTCTGCGTTGGAAATTATCTCAGCCGGATTAATCCTGTTTATTTCGTTTCTGACAGCTGCTGCATCGCTTATATCTGCATAAGTGCAGTAGAATTCTCCTGTGGAAAGGTCTGCATAGGACAATGCTGCCTGCCTTCCGTCGTTATAAAGGCTTAAAAGATAATTGTTGGCTCTTTCATCAAGCATTGAGCTTTCTATTACCGTCCCGGGAGTTATAATCTTTATTACCTCCCTGCGGACTATGCCTTTTGCCAGTGACGGATCCTCAACCTGCTCGCATATAGCCACCTTGTAGTTTTTCTCTATAAGCCTTGCAATATAGCTCTCTGCCGCGTGGTAGGGAATACCGCACATAGGTGCCCTTTCCTCCTGTCCGCAGTCCCTTCCCGTAAGAGTTATCTCCAGTTCCTTGGAGGCGGTTATTGCATCCTCAAAAAACATTTCATAGAAGTCACCCAGTCTGAAGAACAGTATTTTGTCCTTATGCTGGTTTTTTATTTCAAAATATTGATTCATCATTGGTGTAAATTGTGCCATTATTGTTTCACCTCATCAACCATTTGACCGTTCAAAAACCACGAATGGATTTCATTTATCCTTACATTTACCAGCTTTCCGATTATCCCGTCAGCCCCTGTGAAATTCACAACCTTGCCGGTTCTTGTCCTTCCGGTATATTTTGCAGGGTCATTCTTGCTGCTCCCCTCTACCAGAACTTCAACGGTTTTGTCCATGTATTCATCATTCAGTTTTTTTGATATGCCATTCTGCAGCTTTACCAGCTTTTCAAAATTCCTGTGTTTATCCTCATAGCTGGACGTATCTTCCATTTCTGCAGCAGAAGTACCGATACGCTTTGAATATATGAACATGAATACCTGATCAAATTCCACCCTTCTCAATACATCAAGGGTTTCTTCAAAATCCTCGTCGGTTTCACCGGGAAAACCAACTATTACGTCTGTACTTAGAGCCACTCCGGGTATTTCCTGCTTTGCTTTAAATACCTTATTAAGGTATTCCTCTTTTGTATACTTCCTATTCATCCTTTTCAGTATTTTGTCGCTCCCTGCCTGGAAAGGCAGGTGAAGCTGCTCGCATACCTTTTTGCAGTCTCTCATGGTATGAATAAGTTTATCAGATATATCCTTAGGGTGTGAGGTCATGAACCTTATTCGCTCAATTCCCTTTATTTCATTTACCATTCTAATGATATCAGCAAAATCCACTTCCATATTCAAATCCTTGCCGTAGGAATTCACATTCTGGCCCAGAAGTGTCACTTCTTTGCACCCGTCTTTAGCAAGGTTTTCAATTTCTCTGATGATATCCTCCGGCTTCCTGCTTCTCTCCCTCCCTCTTACGTGAGGCACTATGCAGTAAGAGCAGAAATTATTGCACCCATACATAATTGTAACCCATGCCTTGAACTTTTCCTCCCGCAGCACGGGTATATCCTCTATTATCATGCCCTCGGTGTTCATAATATCTATCAGGGTATATCTCTCATCAATTGAGCGTTCAAGAAGCTCCGGGAGCTTGTATAGGTTGTGAGTGCCGAATATTATATCCACATGCCGGTATTTCTTTCTAATCATTTCAACTGCATGCTCCTGCTGCATCATACAGCCGCATACGCCTATTATCAGTGACGGATTCTTCTCTTTAAGCTTTTTTAATGCACCGATATTGCCGTACAGCTTCAATTCTGCGTTCTCTCTTACACAGCAGGTATTAATTATTATAACATCCGCCTGTTCTTTTATATCGGTTCTGGCATATCCCATTTCAGCAAGCATACCCATTATCTTTTCTGAATCGGAGTTGTTTTGCTGGCATCCGAAGGTTATCACATGCATGCGTTTCTGCTTTCCCGTCTTAAGCTTTTCAATATCATTGTTCTCTCTTATTCTCAGGGCTATTTGTTTTTGCCGTTCCATTTCAGCATTATTAACTTTCTCTGGTGCTTTTCTTTCCGACATATTTTACCTCAATCAATAATTCGCATAATTCTTCTATTGCGCTATTATATTTTTGTTCATATTATAACATATATATACAAATTTATCATGGACTTTAGGGCAAAAGAGTCAAATCACAATTATTTACCCTTGACGGGTATGCAATAACCTGCTCATAAGGCGGAGGCATAAGCTCCGCATTCCTGCTCTCAGTTACTAGAATGTCAATTCCGCTTTGATTTGCATCACTTTGTTTCATCAGTTCCTCTACAATTATTCTTCCTATTTGACGGCCCAGTCTCAAACCTTCAGCTATATCCTCAACTCCTCCGTAAAGCCTGAATATGCTGTTTTCCTCTGCCAGTTCTTTTAATCTTTCTGCTTCGGGAGGGAAGAAATAGCTGAGTATGACTTCTGCAGTTCCGGATATAACTGAGTGTCCGGAAGGATAGCTCGGAAACTTCGGAGTGCATATTGCGGTAACTAACCTTTGATCCAACTGATGATGCATCAAAATTAAAGTTATCGGGATGCTGGATCTCAAAGCTGACAATGTTTCCATCCAAGGTAGTAAACAAACCGTTTTCGTTTCTTCTGAAAAAGTAAGTAGACCCGGAGCCTGCTGCAGGGTCAAACCCTTGGGGTATCCTTGATTCCCCCGAGTAAGACAACTCCGACCATTTTCTTGGTAAATTGACTGCATGCACTGCTTTTTCTTCTGAGTGCCTGCAGCATTCCTTCATTACTTTTTCAGGACTGTCAGAGTACAGCATGGCTTTAGTTTTTGGCAGAATTTCCATATTGCCATCCCTTCGAAATTTAATAGGTTAATCTGCCAACGCTCACACCCAATTGAATGATTGTCCATTCTCAACTATAGAATACGTTTTTTTATTAAATTTGTGCAATCAGATAAAAAATAAAATAGCCAAGCACCATTTAATCAGCACCCGGCTTACAAATCTATAAAACTATCGTTTTTTCACATTATACCTGTTTTTCCTTCAGAGATATATTTATATCAAATTCTCCTATGGGAGTTGTAAGAATTAATTGTAAAGCTCTTTCACTGGCCATTGTAAATGATTTGTATTCCCCGATAAAAATCTGCGGAGGGACAATATCGCATGCGTAGTCGTTTTCTGCCAAAAGCGTCATTGCATTGCCGCTTATTATATTAGCCACTTCCCCTAAAGCGGAGGATGCAAAGCTGTCAATCCTGTCCATTTCCATTCCGGACATTATCCTGATCATTTCCAATGTCATATCTTTCGGGAATCCAAAGAGGATAGTACCCTTCAAATCTCCGGTAACTCCCAGTACAACACTTGCATCTTTGCTGCTTACCATATCTTCTATGACCCTAAGATACTTCTTCTGTGGATCCATTCCGATCATTAATTTAAACACTTCCTTAGTTGCCTTATAAAAGGAGTTCACATATTCTGCCTTCATTATGCTTCTCCTCCTTCGCTCTTAGCATATTCCCCTATCATCTGATCCATTTTTCCCACATGCATTATCAGCCAGGCCATAAGCTTGCCGCCGAATTCCTGTATCTTTTCTTCGTTGAAGCCTTCCTCCTCAAAGATTTTAACATAATTATTTATTCCCTCTTTAAACTTAAAATGAGCTATTTTATGATTCTCAATTTCCGGGTAACCGATTTGTGCCTGGTAAGCTTCCTCATCGTCAAAATGGACTATTACATACTCCTGCATGAAAGCCATGGTTTCCTTAACCTTTTCCAGCTTGTCCTCCCAACTATCCTTGCTCTCAACTGTCCGGAGGAAGTCAGAAACCCGCCTGAAAAGCTCTTTATGCTGTTCATCTATAAGTTCTATACCGATACTATACTTGTCCTTCCACATCATATTCAAAAACCCCCCTTCGCTCTTCATAATTATTTTTCTTAGATTATTATTATGTATAACATATTATAGCATAATTTGACATTTTGCACATTAAAATTTAGCATATTAAAAAATCAAGCAAAGAAAACTTCGCTTGATTTTTAATGATATTCCGTAGGAAATTATTCTTTCCTATTACTTCTTTGTTCCCAGGTATGCCTCCTGTATTTTTGGATCGCTTGCTATATCACTTGCCAGTCCGGAAGCTGATATTTTCCCCTGTTCCAATACATAGGCCCTGTCAGCTATGGAAAGTGCCTTGTATGCATTCTGTTCCACCAGGAGGATTGTTTTCCCCATCTTTCTTATATCTACTATTATGTCAAAAACAGTCTGCACTAATAATGGGGCAAGTCCCAGAGACGGTTCATCAAGAAGCATAATCTCGGGGCTGCTCATGAGCCCCCTCCCCATAGCAAGCATTTGCTGTTCTCCTCCGCTTAGAGTTCCTGCTACCTGCTTTTCCCTCTCCTTAAGCCTTGGGAAAAGAGAATATACCTTCTCCAGATCCTTTTTAATCTCATTTTTGTCATTTCTAAGGTATGCACCCATATAGAGATTGTCTTTAACCGTAAGATTAGCAAACACAAGTCTGCCTTCCGGCACTTGACAAATACCCATTTTTACTATTTTACTTGGACTAAATCCTAATTTGTTGCCTTTATAGCTTATTTCTCCTTCTTTGTACTTTAAGAAACCCGATATTGCATTGAGCAGGGTTGATTTTCCTGCGCCGTTGGAACCAATGATTGATACTATTTCCCCTTCATTAACCTCCAGGTTTATCCCCTTTAATGCATGAATCCCGCCATAGTATACATGTAAATCCTTAACTTTTAACATAGCTATACCTCCACCCCCAAATACGCTTCAATAACCGACTTGTCATTCTGCACCTCTGTGGGGGTACCCTCTGCAAGCTTGCAGCCGAAGTTAAGCACCATAATATTTTCACAGATACCCATTACGAGATCCATGTGGTGTTCTATTATTAGTATAGTCAGATTAAATTTCTTTCTTATTTCTGATATAAGCTTCATAAGCTGTTCTGTTTCATCAGGATTCATCCCTGCTGCCGGTTCATCCAACAGAAGCAGTTTGGGCATAAGCGCAAGAGCACGTGCTATTTCAAGTCTTCTTTGCAGTCCGTAAGGCAAATTGTTGGCAATCAGATTCTTCCTATCTCCGAGGCCCATTATTTCAATAAGCTCAGCAGCTTGTTCATTCAGCTTTTTTTCTTGCTTTCTGAACTTCGGTGACCTCAGCACCGAATCCAAAAGCGAATAGTTGGCGTTATAATGGCATGCTGTAAGTACATTCTCGTAAACAGTCAGTTTTTTGAACAGCCTTATGTTTTGAAAGGTCCTGGTAATTCCTGATTCTGCTATCAGGTATGGCTCCTTATTAGTAATATCTTTGCCATCGAATATTATTTTCCCGCTTGTAACCTTGTAAACACCTGTTATAAGGTTGAATATCGTGGTCTTGCCGGCACCGTTGGGCCCGATAAGTCCTGTGATGCTGTCTTTCTCGACATTGAAATTCACGTCTCCGACTGCGGTAAGTCCTCCGAATGTCTTTGTAAGGCCGTGTAATTCGAGTATACCCATATTATTTGTCACCTCCCGCACGCTGAAGCTTATTGCTGCGCTTTGACGCGATATTTCTGAAAAGCTTTTTCATACTGGAAGGGGTTAGCTCATAACCGCCCATCAAGCCTTCAGGCCTTGATATCATGATGAATATTACCGCCAGTCCATAGAACACCAGCCTCCATGAAGAAAAAGCCCTTAATATCTCTGGAAGTGAGGTAAGCACCAAGGCACCCAGCACACTGCCGGATATGCTGCCTAATCCTCCGAATATTACGATGATAGTAAGCTCTGTTGATTTTGCAAGGCTGAACATTTTAGGCTGCAGGAAAGTCATGTAATGCCCCATAAGCCCTCCTGCTATTCCTGCATAAGCTGCGCTTATAATGAGAGAAGTCATCTTATACTTAAAAACATCTATACCAACAATCTGTGAAGCCAGCTCCTCCTCTCTTACTGCAATCATATTCCGTCCGTGTCGTGAGCGAATCAAATTGGCAAGCACAATTATTGCTACAATATTAATTCCAAGCACATTCCAGAAATTTGTATAATGGGGTATTCCCGGCCAGCCTCTTGCACCTCCGAAAGTCTGTACATTATCCAGTATCAGCCTTATTGCCTCTCCGAAACCCAAAGTAGCAATACAAAAGTAGTCTCCCTTAAGATTCAGGGTTACTTTACCCAGTGCTGCACTGACCAATGCAGCTGCAAGTCCGCCTACCAGAAGAGCCGGTATGAAGGGCCAATGAAAATTTACCGTCATCAGCGCCGTAGCATAGCCTCCTATTGCCATAAAACCTGCATGTCCAAAGGAAAACAAGCCTGTAAATCCTGTGAGCAGTGATAAACCGAGTACTGTCATAAGGTTTATTCCGGCTAATGTTAATATACCCAATATATATTCATTTCCCATATCTATGCCCCCTTATGCCTTATCCTCGGTAACCTTGCCCATGAGTCCCATAGGCCTGACTACCAGAACAGTAATTAATAGTACAAATGCAATAAGATCCCTATACTGAGATGAAAGGTATCCTGCTGTAAATGTCTCAATAATTCCCAGCAACACAGAGCCAATTACTGCTCCCGGCAGGCTTCCCAGGCCTCCAAATACCGCAGCAATAAATGATTTATTTGTAATAATTCCTATTTGGGGATATACAGTATATTTCATACCGAATAACACTCCGGCTATACCGGCTAAAAAACCACCCATAAGGAATATTGCAATTAATATAAAGTCAGTATTGACCCCCATTAAGGCACTGGCTTTCAAGTTGTAAGAAGTAGCCTGAATAGCTTTTCCTATCTTTGTATGATCAATGATATAAATTAATATTATCAGGCATATGGCAGATATCAGGAACATAGCGACATCAAGCTTTCCCATTGCTAATTCACCAATTTTTATAGGTTGTTTATTAAATATCTCAGGATAAGTCCTAAAGGTCGGTCCAATTGCCGGAATAGCTATTACAAGATTCTCCATAAAAATGGATGCACCCATCGCAGATATTATAAAATACAAAAATGGAGCTCTTCTTTCTCTAAGAGGCTTATATGCCACTCTCTCAATAATCAGTGCCAGAATGGCAGAGCATATGGCAGCCGAAATGAATGCCAAAGGAAAAGGAAACCTTAAAAATGTAAGAAAAAAGAATCCAAAATATGCCCCGAACATTATTACGCCGCCATGGGCAAAATTGCTGAAATTCATAATACTATACACGAGAGAATAGCCTACAGCCATCAAAGCATATACACTACCTATGGAAAGACCGTTAATAAGCTGTTGAAAGAATTGTGTCATTATTTTCTTCTCCTTTACATGTTTAGGAAAATAAACTGTATTGAGCAGAAAGAACATTTATAGAGCAGAAGGAATTTCCTTCTGCTCTATTTCACATGGTCAATTAAAGTCTATTCTGCAGCAAACTTCTGCTGGAATACATACTTACCATCAACAATTTTTAGTATAGCAGCGTCTTTTCCTTCCGGATTATGGGTATCCTTACTTATCTTTATTCTGCCTGTGATACCCTTTATATCTGTAGTTTCAAGAGCCTGAGCAATCTTTTCACCATTGGCTTCTCCTGCTCTGGTCAAAGCATCTACAAACATGAGAACTGCATCATGTACAAGATAACCGTTAAGTTCAACATCTTTGCTGTACTTTGTCTTGTATCTGGTCTTGAAGTCCTGAACTTCAGGATCATCATAATCCAAATGATTTACGAAGAATGAACCTTCTACAGCATCCTTTGCCATGCTGATAAGCTGCTCAGACGGCCATCCGTCTCCTCCCATGAGTGTCGCATTTATGCCAAGCTCTCTTGCCTGATTGGCGCTTAATGCCACTTCCTTAAAGAAGTAAGGCATGAATATAACTTCAGGATTTGCAGCCTTAATCTTTGACAGCTGCGGTCTGAAGTCTACGTCACCTGTTTTGAAGCCTTCCTTGGCAACGATGGTTCCGCCTTTTTTTACAAAGAACTCTTCAAAGAACTCTGTAAGCCCCTGTGAGTAATCATCCCCAACATCATAAAGGACTGCAGCAGTCTTGGCTTTAAGAACATCAGCCGCATAACCTGCAGCAACGGCACCCTGATAGGGGTCAATAAAGCATACTCTGAAGTTATATGGCTTTACTTTACCGTCAAGTACAGTAACCTTTGGATTTGTTGCAACTGTGGCAATATCCGGAACCTTTGCCTCTTCAAGGACAGGAGCTATCGGTATAGCATTCCCGCTGGCATTTGGGCCTAGTATTGCGCAAACCTTGTCCTGAGTTGTAAGTCTCTTTGCAACATTTACAGCTTCCTGCGGGTCGCCTTTTGTGTCATAACCGATAACTTCCAATTGCTTTCCAAGCACTCCGCCTTTTGCATTGATTTCTTCAAAAAGCATCTTGACAGTATTCAGTTCACACTGTCCCCATACTGCCTGGTCACCTGTAAGAGAACCCATCCAGCCTACTAATACTTTTTCTTCAGCAGGAGCTGCGGGTTCCGCCGGTGCTGCTGTCTGTTGGCCGCTGCAGCCAACAAGTCCGGCTGAAACAGCCATCAAACATACCATTAGTAATGCTAGTACTTTCTTTTTCATAATCTTCCTCCTCCAAATTACTGATAATTAATTTAGAACCATATCCTCCTTTCTTAATAACGCATCAGCAGAAAAATTTTCTAGCCTCTACGCGTTTCAACGAGGCGGGAAAAATGCCCAAATCTGTTGGAGGCATCTTTATGCCTCGCTATAATACAAATATGAATATTATTGTATAAATATATTTAAAAAATTTAGAAAAATGACATGTATGCTGCAAGTAAAATTTTATCATCAGAATAATTGTTTTATTCTAACTTATGTCTTTAGATTCTACATAAATTAATTTTATCCTCCTAAAAAAAGCCTTTTTAAATAAAAAATACACTATATAACTATAGTGTATTTTTGCTGCAAATGATTACATCAGCTTTGTTCCTTGATTTTCAACAACGTCCCGTTCCTTAAGCATCCTGATTATCTTGCTTGCATCACTTTTTGAAAGATCTTTGCTGAAGCTCTTTCCCGTCTTATCCTGTATCAAATCTCTCAGCTCATCATTTGATATATTAAGATTTTTTGCTATCGTAAATATAGTATTGATTTGTGTTTTTGTAGCAGCTTCTGAACTTTTTTGTTCCTCAGCCTGCAGGTTCTGTTTCTCTTCGCTTATATTTTTTCCCTCTCCCACTTCCTCAAATCCTGTATATTCAACTCCATAACCGGCAAATCGCAGTGCCCTGGCAATTGCTCTTGTCTCTGCAAGCTCAAGAATTGCATTGGAAAGTACCTTATCCCTCTTTACTGACGCATTCCCCAATCCGTTAAAGGTTCCTTTTTCGGTCTTAACAGAGGCCTGGACCACTGTTGATTCCTCGTTATACTGCACTACGCTGGTTTCTATTGATAAATTCTTGTTCTCATCATGGGCTAGTCTCAATCTGCCGCCAACCACAGGATAAATTTTACCCTGCACCTTCACAAGTTCTTCATTCTTAAATGTACTCGGCATATTATTCCCTCCTGAATATATATTGTGAGGGTAAGAGAATAATATGCATAT
>Ga0208695_1001009_pt1 | contig 25371 bp, 22 predicted proteins | sample AD_UKC111_MetaG_FD_184449 | JGI IMG/M metagenome (GOLD analysis project Ga0208695, IMG submission 184449) | Active sludge microbial communities of municipal wastewater-treating anaerobic digesters from Hong Kong - AD_UKC111_MetaG (SPAdes)... | ecosystem: Engineered > Bioreactor > Anaerobic >...
GAATCTATCAGCTCTTAATGCAACTATTCTTGCATGTGCAATACCTGTTGTATTTGAGGTCGTTTCACTGGCATATTGTATTTTTATTGTATGTGATGCAGATGTTAAATTAACTTTCTTAACAACAAACCATGGATATTTATTTGTTGCTTTGTGACTTTCAATATTAATTGTGGAATATAATGTTCCATCAATATTTAAGGTGGCTTTAGAATCAATTGAAGTTGAAGAAGCATCTACTGTCGCTGATGCGAATATTATATATTCACCAGCTGTATCTGGTGTAAAAGTTAGGGTTGTTTTATCTACATAGGTTGTAGATGTAGTAGTTGTTCTTGTTTCAGCCTGTGCATATTTATCTACATTATCATTAAGTTTTATAGCAAAAATCATTGCTTGTTTTATTCTTGCTGTACCAGATGCATTTGTACTTCTAAATTGTATTTTGTATGTCTGTGAGGCTGGTGATGTTGTAAAGGTATCTATACCAATTGTACCGCCTGCAATGTAGTCAGTAGCATCCTTTGGCCTATATATTAATTCGTTAAAATCTTTTGCTGTACCACTTGTTCTTGTCAATTTTGTGTAACTATAGTAGCTTGTACTACTCATTTGATTTAGCCATGAAGACATTATTAGATATGTAGAATTTGCATCAGGTGTAAAAGTAAGAGTTGTTTTATCTTGATAGGTTGTGCTTGTTGTTGTACTTTCTGCTGTACTTTCTGAATAATAGTTTTGAACTGTAGATGAGGAGTATATTTTTTCTCTAGGTAGTGATAGGGAGAATATAAGAGATATTGAGAGTAAGATAGTTAAGATATAAAGATATTTGATGTGTTTTCTGTTAACCTTATTTTTATTACTCATGGGAATGAAAGATGTTTAAATTATCTTTCTTCTGTAAGTTTGGATTTTGCAAGAGATTTAGGGAGCCATCCATTTGTATTATTCTGAAGTGAAACTTTATACCAATCATTTGTTTCCTCAATTACTGTTAATTTCTCATCTTCATTAGCCTCATAAATAATCTCAGAGTTGATATCAGCTTCTTTATATATTGGATATTTATTTACTGATATAGGTGGAGAGACTATTAATTGCGGATATTCAACTTTGATATCCTGTACTCCTTGTGTTTGTCCATTTTCTATCTCTTCTTTTTTCCCTTTATCATTTGCAAGTGGATAAAGAATTGCTAAAGATAAAATTTCTAAGGATATAAAGAGGGAAAGGGCTACTCTGGAATATCTCCTGCTTCCTAACAAAACTCCCCACCATTTTTCTTTGCTATCTTCTAGAGAGTTTTTCTTCCATAATTTTTCAAGAAGTATAAATATAATTATGAATATAATTATTGGAATTAAGATATAAGGCCATATCTTCTGGATGTCATTTGATAGTGACCCTATAAATGTTGCCTTTTCTTCATTTTTAGTAGGTTGTTGAGTTGGCACATTCTTTATTGTAAATACAACTCTTTCTTTTCTTAGTTCCTGTCCATCTAGTAAAGCAGTTACTTCAAGAAAGTACTCTCCAGTTGGAACATTTGTTTTAAATTGTGCAATTATTGTTTTTGTTTCGTTTGGTTTTATTGCTTCTAAATTGCTGATTTCATGTTCTTCTAACATCTCCATATTCAAATTCATTACCTTTACTTTAACTGTTGGTGATACTTCTACATTTCCATCATTTCTTACTGTTATTTCTATCTTAATTGGCTCGTTTAATATTGAATCTAATGCCTTTATTGCAGTAATAGATAGAAGTTTCTGATTAGCTTCTGTTACAATTAACCCTGAATCTAATCTTACTCCCTGTGCAATTGCTACCCCCTTTATATCTGCTCCACTTGGTGTTGCTGTAACACGGAATACTCCGTTGTAATTTTGATATTTTGCATCATTTGGTACTTTAACAGTTATCTTAAATTTAGTTGTTGTTTCTCCTCTTTTAAATTTGAAATTTTGTGATGGATAATATGTAAACCATGATGAAATATTGTTAAAGTCTGGTTCAATATGAATATCCATTTCTTCTAAATTATCTGATCTAGATAGTGTAAATTCTTTTTCAAATGTAGAACCAGGTTTAAGATATTCATGACTTAAATCTGTAGGTGATACACCAAAACCTGCATAGGCAGATATAGTATTCAGTAATATAAATACGATAGTAAATAGAAAAATATTTTTTAATTTTTGTATGTTTTTTATCATTTTAATACTTATATATATTTACATTACCAGTTTGCAGTTTCTCCTTTAACTGCTGTTATAGTATTAACACCACTATATGTACCAGGTTGTGTTCCTGTAGGGATTAATATTCCCCACCAAGTATTTTTTGTTACGGGAGTGGCATTTATAGGTTTAGGAACATTTAATTCAACTTCTGCTGGAGTAGTAGATAGTGCAGTTGCTGATGTATATGCTGTTGAAGAGGCAAGGGCATATTTCTGATATGCAACACCAATCGGGGTCCCTCCAGCACAGGTTGGATAATCAACACACATGTTAGCAGAGCCTGAATGCTCCTGGTCAAGTCCTACATTGCCTGTTGCAGTTGTAGTTACTGTTTTATCAAGTGGGTCATTACTTTGTCCTGCACCAAGATTACCAAAAGCAAGTGAACTTGTGATATCAAATGCAGTAAGAGAGTTTACCTCAACTCCTGCACCAACTGTAGTATTTCCACTTGCAGAGTTATTATCAATAGCTTTAATGGTGTCTAACCAAGTTTCTGTAGGATATAATGTATTCACATCAGTAGGGTCTGCATAATATTGAAGGTTAACAGTACATGTATAGTCTGCTGATGCATCAGTAGTACCAGAGCATGTACCTCCAACTACGGAGCATGAGATTTCAGGGTAGCAGTAATTATTATTAGCTTCTCCAGCAGTATCACATCCTGTATATGTTATTCCAGACCTGTATACATATCCATAAACTGTAGATATCTCACCACTACAACTATTGTTATCTGAGACCGTAGCTGTAAGTGTTACAGATTTGGTAGAGCTTTCAACTAAATCTATAGCACTTCCACCATTAATTGTTACAGCAGATACTGTAGGAGCTACATTATTTATTGTAAATGGGACATTACCACCTTGAGATGCACTTGTAGAAGGAAAATTGAATTGATCAATTATATATACATATGCATTATTAGAACCGTCTGGATTTACAGAAGGAACTGAATAATTGCATGATGGGTTAGATGATACAAGTGAACTTGTACACCATGCACCTCCAGTACATGTATTACCAGTTATTCCACTCGTTTTACAAACTAGAAGCATTACAGTATTTGAATCAGGGTCAGAAGCAGTAGATGTCCATGTTACAGTACCACCTGGATTAACAGGAGAGTTGTTTGCAGGGTTGCTAAATGTTGGAGCATGATTTACTATAAATGGAGAACCAGAATCACCAGAGCCTTGATTTGCTGTAGAACATGCTGAACCAGATGCAATTCCATCACATACAAATGCATACCAAGTATTAGATGCAGGATCTCCTGCTAAAGCTGTTCTACTACATGAAGCTTGAGCTCCGCTTACTGTTGAAGTGCTTGTGCAATATGTAGTTGCACCACAGGTTGGTGCAGCACCACTTCCAGGTGTTACAGAATTTGAAGAACAGACAATTAAATAATAATTATTATTATTTGCATCTGTAGCAGTAGCTTGGAATGTAACATTAGAACCTACATTAGTAGGTGATGTAGTAGAACTGGCAGGATTTTCAGCAGGTCCGACAGTAAAGGTTGGTGCACTATTACCTACAGTAACAGATGTTGTGATTGATTCTGCATTTACTTGAAATCTTCTAATCACTAAAAAAGAAGCAAAGATTATAACTAGAAGGAGAGATACTCTTGAAAGAGATCCAATTATTGTTGTATCTCCAATCGATGACATTTCTTTTCCCTTGTGACTGTGCATATATAACTATTAAAATATTACAATATTCATTGTACAGATTTCTTTTGAGTGTTGTCAATCATAGTCTAAAAATATTCTTCAATTTCAAAAAGTCTATTGTATTTTGCTAATCTTTCTCCTCTGTTTATTGCACCAAATTTAGATTGCTGTGCAGCTGTTCCCACAACCATATCTGCAATAAATGAATCATTTGTTTCACCACTTCTGTGTGATACTATTGCTTGCATTCCATTATCTACACTCATTTTTATGGCATCTAAGGTTTCTGAAACTGTTCCAATCTGATTAAGTTTAATAAGTACTGCATTCATAGCTTTCTCATCAATACCTTTTTGTATTAGTTTTGTGTTTGTAACGAGTAAATCATCTCCTACAATTTGATATTTATCTCCCAATGATTTTGTAAATGCACTCCACTGCTCCCATGAAATCTCATCCAGAGGGTCTTCTATTGAAAATACAGGATATTGTGAATACCACTGGTTTTGTAATGTTATCCATTCTTGTGCAGTAACAGATTTATTTTCTCTTTTAAGTTCATATTTCTGTGTATCTTTGTTAAACAGTTCTGAAGCAGCAATGTCTAATGCCATATCAAATTTGTCTATATATCCACTCTTCTCAATACCTTCCATAAGAATATCCAGAGCCTCTTTGTTCGATTTGATTTCCTTAGGTGCAAAAGCTCCTTCATATCCTACACCAGTTGAGTATCCCTTTTTATCTAATATGTCTTGTATACTATAAAAGATTTCACTCGAAGCTTTAAGAATATCAGAGAAGTTCTCAAATGAGTTTAATTTAGGAATAATCATGTACTCTTGAATATCAGTTGCCCAGTTGCCGTGTTTTCCTCCTTCCATCATAAGTATCTGTGGTCTTGGCATATGAAACTTATCTTTTGAATACTCTTTGTCCCAATATATCATTCCTATATATTCAAAAAGCTCAAGACCTATTCTAAGTGCAGCTGCTTTGCAGAAGGCTATTGAGCATGAGAGGATTGCATTAGCTCCAAGTTTTGATTTATTCTCTGTTCCATCAAGTGATATTAAAAAATCATCAAACTGTTTCTGGCTTTCAAACTCTTTATCCAGTACTGCATCTCTAATTATTGTGTTTACATTATTAACAGCAGTTAGTACTCCTTTTCCATTAAATCTCTTTGGGTCATTATCTCTTAACTCTAGGGCTTCATTACTTCCAGTAGATGATCCAGATGGTGCTTCTCCCCTTGCTTTATCTCCGCTTAGCAGTTCTATTTCAACAGATACTGTAGGTATTCCTCTTGAATCTAATATTTCAATTGCATTTATATCTTTTATCTTCATATATATTTTTAACTAATTTACTTCTTTGATTTTGTCATAAAGTAGGGAATTGAGCAAGTAATATAGTATATGATAGAATATACATACGCCGAGGTGGTGAAATTGGCAGACACGCTACCTTGAGGTGGTAGTGGGATTTATACTCCTGTGCAGGTTCAAATCCTGTCCTCGGCATTTTTACTTTGTATATATTACTGCCATGTCAATGGGAAGAGAGAGAAAGTATATGCCTTTTCTGTTCTTCTTTATCTTTGTTATCTTTATTCTTGGTTTTTCTAAGATGATGGAGAGTATTAAACCTGCTACTAGGGCTCTTGCTTTAAAGAATTCTATGTGTGGTGATATGTTAATCTCTCAAGCGATAATTATAGCTCAGGGGAGTGAGTGTATGGAGGTTGGTACTTTAAATGTCTCTGAATATGAATGTAATGAAGAGATTAAAAGAATATCTTTTCCAATGAATATGAAAGAAGAGAGCAGTGAGAAGAGTGCTGTATGTCATGTATTTACTGACTCTGGAAATGCTTATCTTCAACTCAAGAATAGTGAGTAAGGTGGATAAAGGGGGGATTTTTTGATAGAATACAGTTTGTTTATGGGCGATTAGCTCAGCTGGTCAGAGCACTTCGTTTACACCGAAGGGGTCATAGGTTCGAATCCTATATCGCCCATTTTTGTTATCTACTTTTTAGGTTATAATGTAAAAATAATTTAATAACATATTCAAATGATAGATTTAATGAAGTATGTTATAGCAGGAGCTGTTAGTATTGTACTTGGGATAATTGCAGGGATATTTGGTAATGTTTTAACTGGGGTTTTAATATTTGTATTAGTATTCGGTGGATATATTATGCTTAATATTGTTAATGACCTTAAGCCAAGTGAACCTAAACAGGTAAACATTACTAATGTAGATCAAAAGAATAACAGCAATAAAGCTACAAGGACAATTAGCTCAGCTGGTTAGAGCACTACATTCACATTGTAGGGGTCAGTAGTTCGAATCTACTATTGTCCATGCTTTTTATAAGTGATACACTAAGATATATTTAAATTGTATCTTTATACATAGTGGATACAAACAATACTAGTATGTCTTCAGGAAGTAATAATAATGAAAGTACAAGTCTGAAGAAGATATATATTATGTTTGGAATATTTGCACTTCTTTTAATTACATGGGTTGTATATACACAGGTAACTAAAAGTGAGAATAATACGAAAGGGGAAGTTCCTGCTTATTGTGAATTTGATAATCAGAAGTATGATATAGGAGATGTGTTTAATATTGATTGTAATACATGTGTTTGTACAGAAAATGGGATATCGTGTACATTTAAAATATGTGATGCTAAATGTGTTGATAGTGATGCACAGTGTAAGGGCAAGGAAGATGGGACACATTGTATATTAGGGGTTTGGTGTGATGAGAATGGAAAAACATGTGGAGGAGAGTCTTGTGTAGATTTAGGAGTAGGAATTTGTATAAAAGAGAAGTGTACTGGAGAATAGTTATTTTCTTAATTCACTTGTACAAAAGGGGCATCTTTTTGCTTTAATATCTATTTCTGACATACAGTAGGGGCATTTCTTTGTTTTCTTTGCTGTTTTTGCTGTAGCTTCTTTCTCCTTTTGTGTCGCTTTACTTACTGCTTTGCTTACAAGGTATAGTACAAAAGCTGTGATTAAGAATGCAATTAATGTGTTTAATACTAATCCATATTGTATAACAACTGCATTAGCTGCTTTTGCTTCTTCTAATGTTTTATACTGTGTTTTACCCAAGGTTATAAATAGCTTAGAGAAATCTAGTTTTGCAGTAAGAAACCCTATTGGTGGTGTAAACACATTATTTACTAGTGAGTTTATTAAATCCTTAAATGCTGCTCCAATTACAACACCAATTGCCATTGATATTACATTGTCTTTTAGTGCAAAAGACTTAAAATCTTCCCAGCCTTTTTTAAATTTTTTCTTCTTTTGTTCTTTCTTTTCCATTTGTTTTAAGAGTTTTAAAAATTAGAAGTATCAAAACAAAGAAGAATAATACACCATATATAATTATCTGATTTAAGAATGCATCATACAAACTATTATTATTTATTTTATACAGTACACCTTGAAGTAAAGATGTGAACAGTAGTAGATATATATGTATGTACGAATCATTTACAAGTTCAGAGGTTATTACCATATATGAGGTAGCATACCCTATCATAGCAATTGAGTAAGGAACAACATATCTAGTGATTTCTTTGTACAACCCACCAAATACAATATTTACAATCTGCTCTGTAAAGAGCCAATATATTATGCATATTACAATCCCAATTACTGCAGATATTCCCAATGATATCAAAAGATTCTTTTTTCTTGACTGTCCTTGTGTATTTGCAAGTCTTGATATCATTAAGTTAGCTATTGTAACCGCTCCAAAGTATACAATCTTTCCTATTAGAGAAAGTGCTCCATATGATGCTCTTACTGCTGGGTTTACAAGTATGAGGTCAAGAGTGAAGGGAATGTTAAGCATAAAGAAGGTGATAAAAATGAGAAATATTTGTTTATAATTAAGCTTAAGCTCCTGCTCAGGTTTCTTTTTGCTTTTTGTGTTTGTAAATGGAAGAATAATTAATGTTGATATTAGGAAGGGAACTGCAAATGCTAATGTTATTGTTGTAATCTGTGAGCTTGTTTGAAGTGCAAAATACCCTATTGCAAATTTAAAGAGTGTTTCTGCAATCATTACTGTATTAAATTGTGTAATTTTCTCAAGACCAAGTAAGAATCCCTTTGCAATTGGGTTTATAATTGCAGTAAATACTACTAGTGTTAGTGCAGGGATATATTGTACTGGGATGTTTGCAATATTGGATATCTGTTTTCCAAATACAAAGAATATTATAGAGATGACTGCAGCTATTAAGGTTAGTTGTATTGTACTCTTCTTTTTGAAATCTTTAAGGTCAAAATCTTTCTTCTCTGCTACTTTCTTTGTTATTGTTGTTTGTATTGCTATTGCTGGTATTTGAATGAGAGTAACTATTCCTAGTATTGCATTGTAGTAGTTAAAGTAAGTAACATCTAACTTTCTTGCAAGATATATGCTAAATAGATAGTTAAGAAAGTGGGTTAGTGCACCTGCAATTAGGGTAATTAGTATATGTTTTAGGAATCTTTTATTTTCTGAGGTGTGATTAGTTGAGTTCATAATGTATAATTGATTAGGATACTATAATTTTAAAATTTTTACCATTATGGAATTAGTTATTGCTCTAATTGGAGGAATTCTTTTGGGTATAGGGATATTTTACTTTTTCTTTAAAAATACTCATAAGCAGAAAGAAGAGATATCTGAAACTATATCTCAGAAACTTACAGAACTTTTGCCTAGTGTACTTGATCAAGCTAATGAAAGTTTAATTAGGATGGCTGATCAAAAACTGGGTGCAGAGTCTAGTAAAAGTCGAATTGATTTGGAGAATAAAAGGGCAGAGATTGAAAGATTGGTTAAGCAGATTCAGGAGGATTTAAAAGAGAGTAAGAAAGAGTTAGAAGTTTCAGAGAAGGATAGGATAAGTTCGTTTTCTGCACTGAAGAATTCTTTAGATGAGTATAAAAAGATTACAGAGCAGTTATCTGTTAGTACTGAAAATCTTAAAAAGGTTTTGTCTAATAATCAGATGAGAGGCCAGTTTGGTGAGCAGGTTGCAGATGATTTGCTTAAAATGGCTGGTTTTGTGGTAGGTCAGACATATACAAGACAGGAGAGTGAGAATGGGGCAAGACCTGACTTTACAGTATATCTGCCTGATAAGACAAAGATAAATATTGATGCTAAATTTCCATATGCATCACTGCAAAGAATGACTGAAACAGATGATGTAGATGCTAAAAAGAGATATATGAAGCAGTTTGAGAGTGATATTAAAGAAAAGATTAAGCAGGTTACAACAAGGGAGTATATTTCTGTTGAAGATGGTACTGTTGATTTTGTTATTCTTTTTATTCCTAATGAAATGATTTTCTCCTTTATATATGACAAGATGCCTCAGATATGGGAAGATGCTATGAGCAGGAAGGTAATTTTAGCAGGTCCTTTTAGTTTTACTGCTATTCTTAGAATGGTAAAACAGGCATATGAGAATTTTAGAGTTCAAGAGAATATTTTTAAGATAGTAGGATATATTCAAGCTGTTGAGAAGGAATTTGATAAATTTAATGAAGAATTTGATAAGGTAGGGGATAGAATAGAGCAACTGCAAAAGCAGTATAGCGAAGTTAGTACTACGAGGGTTAATCAAATGAGAAGAAAAATGGATCTTGTAAAATTGGAAGGGGGTACTGCTATTAATGAACAGATGTCTATGCTTGAAGAAAGTAAGGGAGAGAAAGTGTAAAAATATTCTTAAATATGTTACTCTTTAATATGGAAGATTCAGGAGTAAAAGTTATAGAAGGAAGAATACCCGTTTTGCTTTCTGCACCACATGTTTACTCTCACAGAAGGCCGTCTTTAACACTATCATACAAATGGGGAGAGGAGTTTACTGATACAATCGTAGAAGAGTTATGTTTAAGGAGTGGTGCATGGGGAGTTATTCAAACAAAAGAAACAGATTATGATCCTAATTGGCATAAAATTAAAGAAAACCCATATAAAGGGGTGATTAAAAAGATTATTGGTGATAAAAAGTTTAACAAATTTATTGATATACATGGTTTAAATGATGAGAATAAATATGATTTTGGTATTTACTATCCTTCTAGATTTCGCAGATCAATAGTTTTAGCAGAAAAGATGAGAAAGGCACTTGATAAAGGAGAACTTGCTGGTGTTAATGTCTGTATATTCAGATGCCCAGATGACTTACAAGAAACATTAGCGGAGTATGTTGCAGATGAGTTAAGGATTCCCTCTGTGCAACTTGAGGTTGCCAGGTATATCAGAGAGAGTGATGAGCTAAGAAGTGAGTTTATTAAAAACTTAATACCTTTTCTTAAAGTTTAAAATTCATTAATATATTCAATATTTTTTGACTAAGATAGTTCACTTTGATATGCTTATTATATATAACTTAATATATAGTAAATTACTATGGCATCAACTGTAAAAGAGGTAAAAAGTAGTGAAGTTAGTGGTAAGAGTAAAGCAATTGAAACTGCTGTTGCTCAAATTGAGAAACAGTTTGGTAAAGGTTCTATTATGAAGCTTGGAGGCAAGGAGAAAATAGATGTTGAAGTTATACCAACAGGTGCACTATCCCTTGATTTAGCACTTGGAATAGGCGGTGTTCCTAAGGGTAGAATTATTGAAATATATGGACCTGAATCATCAGGGAAGACTACACTTGCAATACATATTCTTACTGAAGCTCAAAGAAAAGGAGAAGCTGTTGCTTTTATTGATGCAGAACATGCTTTTGATCCTACATATGCTAAAAATATTGGTTTGAATATTGATGAGCTGTATATTTCTCAGCCTGATTTTGGAGAACAGGCATTAGAAATACTTGAAACATTAGTTAGATCCGCGGCTTTTGGGGTAATTGTTGTTGACTCTGTTGCTGCACTTACTCCTCGTGCTGAAATTGAGGGTGAAATGGGAGATAGCCATATGGGTTTGCAAGCCAGACTTATGTCTCAAGCTTTAAGAAAGATAACTGCTATTGCAGGAAAGACAGGTACTACCATTATCTTTTTAAATCAGTTAAGAATGAAGATTGGTGTAATGTTTGGTAATCCTGAAACTACTACTGGTGGTAATGCCCTAAAGTTCTATGCTTCAATTAGAATGGATATTAGACAGAGAGATAAAATTATGAGAGATGGGAATATAATTGGGCATACAAGGGTAGTTAAGGTTGTTAAGAACAAACTTGCTCCTCCTTTTAAAGAGGCCTCCTTTGATATGATATATCCTTTTGGTATAGATAAAGAGAGTAGTATATTGGATGCTGCGATAAGCACAGGCATTGTTGAAAAATCTGGTGCATGGTTTAAATTTGCAGATAAACAGTTAGCACAAGGCAGAGATTCTACAATTGCACTGCTTAAAGAAGATAAGAAACTCCGAGATGAGATTGAGAAGGCTGTTCGTGCTACAATGAAGTAATGGTAATTACAAAGATTGAGTATCAGAAAAAAGATCCAGAGAGAGTTAATATATATGTTGATGGAGAGTTTTTTTGTGGCATATCCCTTAATGTTCTTGCCAAAGAGAATCTGTATGAGGGTTTAACTGTTGATGAGCAAACTCTAGATAGAATATTAAAAAAGGATTTAGAGAGCAGGTTTATGAATAGGGCTGTAGAGTATCTTTCTCATACAATTAAAACAGAGTTTCAGGTAAGACAGTATTTAAAGAATTTAAAGTTTAAGAAAAAAGATGTTTGGTTTAATGAGAATATACAGTTAGATTGGGATTTACTCTTTGAGCAAATTATTGATAGTCTTAAAAAGTACAAATATATAGATGATGAGGAGTTTGCACATGCTTTTGTTCAAAGTAGATTGAATGTTAAACCAAGGGGAAAGTCAGTTTTAATATCAGAGCTTTTATCAAAAGGAGTAAGCAAAGAGATTGCACAAAGAGTATGTGATGAAGAGATTACGGATGAGTTAGAGGTATTAAGAAATGCTTTTAGAAAAAGGTTTAAGGATGAGAAGTTTAATATTCAGAATCAGAAAATGGTTGGCTATTTACTAAGAAAAGGGTTTAGCTGGGATTTAATTGAGCAGTTTGAAAGAAATGAGTCTGAAAAGTACGAGTAATTGGATACTTCCAAAAGAAAAAATAGATGATGGAGATATCGCAGGCTATGTTATCTCTAAAAGAGGTTTTAAGAAAAAAGAGTTCTTAAATCCTTCCTTAGATGATATCCCATCTTTTAAGTATATGTATGATAGTAGTAATGCTGCAAAAAGTATTGTAAATGCTATAAAAAGTAAAAAAAGAATTGTAATACATGGAGACTTTGATGCTGATGGTATATGTGCTGTAAGTATTCTGTGGGAGTTTCTTTATAAAGAGGTAAGTAGGGAACTTGGTATTGATGTTAATGTTCTTCCATATATTCCAAGCAGGGTTGAGCAAGGATATGGTTTAACAGAGTCTTCACTAAATGATGTAATAGAGCTTGGTGCAGATTTAGTTATTACTGTTGACTGTGGTGTAAGAGATAGGGAGTTAATAAAGAAATATAAAAAAGAGAAAGGATTAGAATTTGTAATAACTGATCATCATCAGCCATCTGCAGATTTAGAAAATTCACTAGAGTATCCTTTAGTTCATCCTATGTATCCTCAACATGAATATCCATTTAAGAATGTCTGTGGAGCATATGTAGCATTTCTTCTTGTTCAAGCTATTAAGCATGAGCTTAAAATGGATGAGAATATATCTGTTGATACAAGGGGTCTGGATCTTGTAGCTCTTGCTACTGTTACTGACTTAATGCCTCTTGTTGAGGTAAATAGAACTGTTGTTAAGTATGGAATTGAACAGATTAAAGAAGGTAAAAGAGTTGGTTTAAATGAGTTAATTAAAGTATCAGGTTTAAATTTAAGTGATATTGATAGTTATCATTTAGGATATATTTTAGGTCCAAGGATTAATGCTGCAGGAAGAATTGGCTCCCCTATTGATGCTGTGAAGCTTTTAGTTAGTGAAAATGCTCAAGTATGCAATAGTATTGCAGATATTCTAAATGAAACAAATTTTGAAAGACAATATATGACAGAGACAGGGTTTAACGAGGCAGTTAGTATAATTGGAGAAAGTACTAATGAAAAAATTCTTTTTGTTGCAAATGAGGAGTGGCATGAAGGTATTGTCGGCCTTATTGCAGGTAAGCTTAATGAGAAATATCACAGACCAACTCTTGTTGGTAAAAGAAATGGTGAGGGAATTAAAGGCTCTGCAAGAAGTATTCCTGGGTTTAATATAACGGAAGCACTTTCTAAATGTGAGAAGTTTTTAGATAGATACGGTGGTCATGAGCTTGCAGCAGGATTTACTATTAAGCAGGGAAAAGAAAAGGAGTTTAGTGAGTGTATAAAAAGAGTAGCAGAGAATGTGATTACTGATGATATGCTTGTTAAAAATTTAAATATAGATTTACTGCTTGGGAGTGAAAGTATTAATAGGGAATTAATAAATGAGCTTGATAAATTAAAGCCATTTGGATATGGGAATAGTAAACCATTGATTGCACTAACTAATCTAATTGTTTTAAAGAAAAGTATAATGGGAAAGCTTGGAAATCATATGAAGCTTGTATGTAAGGGAGATGGTATAGATTTAATAACTCTTGTGTTTTTTAATTGCAATGGTGACAGTGAGGAGATAAATGTAAATGATAGTATAGATGTAGTAGGTGATGTTGGAATAAACTCTTGGAATGGTCATGAAGAGGTTCAATTTCTTGTTAAGGAGTGGAGATTTTCTTCTTAACTACTAGCTTTGTTTAATAGTTTCCCTAACCTATTGGGAGTATTGGGAAGATATGTTGTTTCAAGAATACTATTGTAATTAAGAAGTTTCATTAAGAATCTCTCTGTTCCTAGTGCAAAACCTCCATGTGGAGGACATCCATACTCAAAATATTCAAAATAGTCTGCAAGAGAATCAAGTGATATACCTCTTTCCTTTGCATTCTCTTTTAGATTTTCAAGCCTATGTTCTCTTTGAGCACCAGTTGTTATTTCAATACCTTTCCAAAACAGATCAAAACCTAAAGCAAATTCTGGTCTATTAGGATCTTTCATATGATAAAAGGCTCTGTTTTTATGAGGATAGTCATAGACAAATGCAAACTCCTGCCCTGTATCTCTTTCAATTATCTGTGATATTGCTCTTTCCTCTTCAGGTGAGAAATCTCCTTCTTCTTTGCTTGGAATACCTTCCTTTGCAAGTTTTTCTTTAATTTCCTTTACTGAGATATATGCAAAATCTCCTTGTGGGACCTTAATATCAATATCAAATACCCTTTTTATTTCTTCTCCAAATGTTTCTTTTATGCTTTGAAGTGTGTATTTAATCATCTCCTGCTCAAACTGACATACTTCTTTGTATGAATCAATGTACCCTATTTCAACATCAAAACTTGTATACTCTGTTAGGTGTCTTGTTGTGAATGATTTTTCTGCTCTAAATACAGGACCCATATTAAATACTCTATCCAAATCTGCTGCTATTCCCATCTGTTTATGAAATTGAGGTGATTGTGCAAGGTATGCCTTTCTATCAAAGTACTTTACCTCAAACACATTAGCACCTCCTTCACTTGCCGCACTTATTATTCTAGGAGCCTGTATTTCAATAAAGTGATTATTTAAGCAGAACTCTCTTAATGCTTTTCCCATCTGAGTAGCAACTCTCATCATTAAGTTGTTTCTTTCAGAGCGCAAATCAATCCATCTGTAATCAAGTCTTTTATCTAAGTTTGATATATTCTTAGAATATGGCTGTTCAATTACAATAGGAAGTGGGGTTTGTGAGAGTGAATCTACTTTTATCTCCTTTATCTCAACCTCATATCCAGCTGCAACCTGTTTTGCTTCCTTAACATCACCAGTAATATCAACTACTGACTCGTTAGTTAGTTCTTTAACTGTTTTAAGGATAGTATTGTTCTCATTTTGTATAGCAACACTTTGTACCTTTCCTGTTCTATCTCTTACTATTAGAAATGCTATTTTTCCTTGATCTCTGATAGTATCAACTCTTCCTCTTATCCTTACACTTTTTCCAATTAAATCTTTTAGTTCTGATATATATGTTCTTTCCATCTTTTTTTCTGTTATATTACTTTGCTATTATATATTACATTCCATACAAAAAACAAAATATTTGTTTTAAGGCTATTTAGCTGATAATATCAATACTGTTAATGGAAGAAAAAGTTTCTGATAGTACAAAAAATAATAGACCTCTACCTGATGAAAGATATGACTTTAAGCTTTACAAAGAAGCAGTTAAAGCTTCAAAAGAGGCTAAAAGAATAGCAGAGAAAGAAAGGAGAAAGAAAAGAGTAGAAAAAACTTTTTTAGGTATTATTCTTTTTGTTATTTTTAGCTTTGGTATATATCTGATAAGTAAAGTTTATGCTCCCAAGCCAGAGTATATTGAAGCTCATGAATATCCATTGAGTTTAAGTTATGAGTCAATAGTGGAGGAAAATATCAGTCAGCCTGCAAATTTTGATTTTGATGTTGAAATTTCTGCTCTAAGTGCAATTGCTTTTAACCCTGTTGATGGAGATATTCTGTATGAAAAGGACTCTTCAAAGAGAGTGGATATTGCAAGTTTAACAAAGTTAATGTCTGTGGTTGTTGCTTTAGACACTTTTGATTTAGATGAGAGTATTACTGTAAGTACTGATAATATTCCTCAGGATTTAGATTGGAAGTTAGGTTTAAAAGATGGTGATGTTATTACTGTTGAGAATATTTTAAAAGCTATGCTTATTAGCTCTTATAATGATGCTGCTTATGTACTTGCAAATGCATATCCATATGGCGGATATGAGGGGTTTATAAAGGGAATGAATAGAATGGCTAAGGTGTTGAGAATGTACTCTTCTAATTTTAGTAATCCAGCAGGTATAGATGATCCACTAAATTATTCTACTGCACATGATGTTGCTATTCTTTCCTCTGTTGTAAGAAAGTATCCGCAGGTTTTAGATATTGTTAATATGGGTAAAGACACTATTAACTGGAGTAGCTCTGAGGGGCTTGTAAGTAAGGAGATTATGACTACTAATCAGTTGTATGGAACAAATAAATACATGAAGGGGCTTAAAACAGGTATTACTGATCTTGCAGGTCAATGTTTTGTTGGATATTTTGTATATCCTAGTGGAAATGAACTTATAACGGTAATTATTAATTCTCAGGACAGATTCGGTGAGACTGTACTAATTGAAAAATATGCAAGGGAAAAGTTAAAATAGTCCAAAGCCAGTACTATCTTGTACAGGAGCAGGTTTTAGCTCAATTTTATCTGTAACAATATCATAATTAATAGCAGGGTAATATATTACAAACTCTGCCCTTGTTCCATCGGCGAGCTCTGCCTCACCAGAGAAATAATATACAGGCTGAAGGAAATGCTGCACAATTGAGCCTTCATAATATGTTATTGCTATATTTGTTATAAGGAACTTCTTTACTTCTTGTGGTGTATATTGAGCTACTTCATCTCCATTCTTATCTAAGGATACAAGACTGCCTTCTCCATTTTTTATTTTTTCTTCAGCAACTGCAGCACTAATTAAGGGATATGTCCCACAGCTTTCAGGTTCTATCTTCCATGATTTATAATCAATTTGATATATATTTTTTAGCTTCTTAAAATCCTTACTTTCTGGTCCTACATACACTGACACATTTGATTTGTTAGGATTTTGGTGTGTTAAGAGTGTTTTAAAATTATATACTTCCACAGTTTTATCATTTATTGTCATCTTATCAACAGTTGCAGCCATATTTCTTTTCTCAAGAGAAGCTATCATTCTATCTGCCCCCACTATATTGCTTGGAATTGAAATTAAGGAGAATGCCTTATGAAAATCTACTCTTATTAATTCTGCATTAAGTAAAGAATCTGCTTCTGTATATGAGCCATCATCATTTATATTTATTAGATATGTAAGTGGAGATGCATCGTTAAATTCACTTGAGTAGATACCGAGCTCTGATAGAGCACTTTTAGCTAGTCTTTTTGCTTCTTCTTCACTTGGTAAATCTTCTGCTGCTCTTGCTGACCTTATCTTTGATATATTTGTAGTTAAGGTAAAGTTTAAATCCTCAACTGTTATTCTAACTGCTCTTTGTGTTTCAAAATCCTGCCATATATATTCTTTAGTTCCTAAAGTTCTTATCTCTTCTGCTTTAAATCCCATTTTTGCTGCAAGTACCTTTGCTAAAGATTGTGCATTTATCTTTTCTCCTAAGTCTGTGTATCTATACACATTTACAATATCAGGAAGATTATCATCAAGTACTCCTGTTTCAGTTTGAATAGAGTACTGAGGAGTAGAGTTTGGAGATATTTCATAGGAGGGTATTGTTAATGCATGCTTTAAAAAGTCATCAGCTTTCTGTGTACATGCACAGTTAGGAGTTAAGTATTGTGGAGGGAGTTCTACATTCCCTGGGTTGTAAACAATAACGACTATTAGGAAGATAAAAGCAAAGAGACCAATTGCTATTACCCCTAATCTTTTACTCCAAAATGCTGCCTCTGTTAGTGTCATGGTATAATGATAACAATGTATATTAGATATATCAATATATTAAATTATATAATAATTTCTAGATGAGAACAGAAGAAGAAAACAGAGAGATAGCACAGTTACTTTTTCCAGAGGTAGGGGAGAGTGTTGAGGATATATTTAAGAGATATCCTAAAAGGAAGTTAAAGGATTCTCAACTTGTTGTAAGATTTGCTCCAAGTCCTACTGGTTTTTTACATGTAGGCTCTGTATATACATCATTAATAAATCGTAAGCTTGCTGATCAAACAGATGGTATCTGCATACTTAGGATAGAAGATACTGATAAAAAGAGAGAGATAGAAGGAGGTATTGACCTTATCATTAACGGTTTAGAGAGGTTTGGTATTAAATTCGATGAAAGTGTTAAGAAAGGAGAGTATGGTCCATATATTCAAAGTGAAAGAAAAGAGATATACAAAGTATTTGCAAAGGATATGATTGCAAGAGGTTGTGCATATCCCTGTTTTGCTTCTGAGAAGGAGCTAGAGGAGATTAGAAAGAAACAAAGTGAAAGTGGTGTACGAACAGGTTATTATGGTAAATGGGCACTATGGAGAGATGCAAAAGTTGAGGATGTAAAGAGGGCATTAAATGAGGGAAAAAGATTTGTAGTAAGGTTGTATTCAACTGGGAACTTTAATAACAAATTTACATTTAATGATTTAATAAAAGGCAATTGTACATTTTCAGAGAATGATATGGATATTGTTTTACTAAAATCAGATGGTCTTCCTACATATCATTTTGCACATCCAATTGATGATACTTTAATGGGTATTAATCTTGTTATTAGAACATATGAGTGGTTTCCTTCTGTTCCCCTTCATTTAGAAATCTTTGATAAGCTCGGGTTTAAAAGAATAAATTATGCACATCCTGCACCTTTGATGAAAATGGATAAAGGAAACAAAAGAAAGTTGAGTAAGAGAAAAGATCCTGAAGCGGATGCATCTTTCTTTCTACATCAGGGGTATCCTCAAGTAGGAATGCTTGAGTATTTTTTAAGTATTATGAACTCTAATTTTGAAGATTGGAGAATTCAAAATCCTTCATTACCATATACAGATTTTGAGCTTAAACTTGAGAAATTTAATAAAGCAGGAGCACTTTTTGATATGGTTAAATTAAGTGATGTATGTAAAGAGTATATTTCAAGATTAAGTGCAGAACAGGTTTACAATTTTGTACTTGAATGGGCTAAAGAGTTTGATATGGATATATATAACAGAATGATTAATAACAAGGGATATTGTATTAGTATTTTTAATATTGAAAGAGAAGGGGATAAAAAGAGGAAGGATATGTCTAAATGGAGTGATGTAAAAGAGCAGTTTAAGATATTTTTTGATGATATGTTTAATGATATGAAAAAAGATGTTTTAGATATGGATAGAGGGTTGCAAATAAATATTCTTAAGGAGTTTTTAGCAACATATTACTATGGTGATAGTTCTACTGAGTGGTTCGACAAGATAAAGAGAATTGCTCAGGATAATGGTTTTGCTATTGATTACAAAGAGTATGAGAAAGAGCCATCGAAATACAAAGGGAAAGTAGGAGATGTTGCTGGGGTAATAAGGGTTGCAGTTACTGGGAGAAAGCAGAGTCCAGATCTTTATCAGGTTATGCAAGTTATGGGAGATAGTAGGGTTAGGGGTAGAATAGAGAAATATATAAATAATATACAAGGATAGTGTATAATTATGTGTGTATTGCCGGATCGTCTAATGGTAGGACAGCGGTCTCTGGAACCGCCAATTCTAGTTCGAATCTAGGTCCGGCAATTTATAACTGTTTTCTTAAACTAAGAAGTAATTCCTGTATTTTCTGTATTGCACTATTGATTATTTGATTTTCGTATATAGGTGGTCCTACTTGGTCTAATATTCTTTCTATTTCATCTTCAGAGAGTAAGATATTTATAGTATCTTCATTGTTATCTTTTGCACTACTGAGTTTTACTTCAAGCTGTGTACCTTGTAATGATTTTGTATTTAATACAGATAGGAGATTGTTAAGTTCTTCTTTTGTTAATGTAATACTACCTCTTTGCATTATTCTTCATATGTACTATATACAAGATTCTGTCTACTATCTATCATTAATGATCCAAATGGTCCATAAAAAGTCATTGTAATTTTTTCTTCTCCATCTTCATTAACATCTTTCTTTACATTATATATAATGGAATCATTGGGGATTTCCTCCTTATATCCGAAGAATTTAACCATATGCTTAATTACTTCTTCGATACCTACATTTTCTCTTTTTACACCTGTTTTTAATTGGTCTTTTTTAATTATTGCACCTTTTAGACCTGTAATACCATCTTCATTCTCGATGGTATATATGTTATATGTATTTTTTGTCATACCTTCCTTTATATCCATTGAATAAACGAGAGAGGATTTTTCTGTTTCGGTTTGAATGCATTCTGCTTCCATAGCCTGTAATTATATACTAAAGTGAGATTTTTTAAAGATAATGTTTAATTATCTTCTTCTGGGGTTTTAGGAATAATATTTCCATCTTTATCATACTGAGTTCCATCCTGTGTTACTTTTACAAGCTTCCCATCTACTGTTTTCCTGATTTTAATGTTTCCTTCTTCATCAGTAACTTCGGAAACTTTTCCTCCTAACTCTTTTATTGTTGCTTCCACAACTCCACCTGGCTGGATATTAGCACCCAATTCATTTAGTTCCTCAATATGTTGTTCTGCTTCATTGTTAGTTGTTTCTGTAGGTTCATTCATATTTATAATTTCTTAAATTATCTATTAATGATATCAAAATTTTTGTATATTGTATATCTAAAATTGTTCTTCAAGATACTTAAGTTTATCTTCAATAGTTAATATTCCACTCTCCCAAAACTCTTTTTGTGAAATATCTATCCCTATACCCTCAAATATTTCTTTTGGAGATTTGCTATCTCCTGCTTTAAAGAAATCTTTTACATACCTAATGTTTTGTTTATTCTCTCTTACAATCTTTTGAAGATATTTGGATATTAGAAGACCAGTTGCATAAGAATATGTATAGAAGGGATTACGAATATGAGACCAATAAAGCCAGCCTGTATTCATATGTTTATCTTTTAATACAGCACTACCAAGATATTTAGACATCTCATCAGAGAAGATATTAGATATTTCATCAATTGATAAAAAGCCCTTTTGTTTAAACTCTGTATGAAGCCTTAATTCAAAATTGTAACATGCAATCTGTCTGAATATAGAGGATATATCATCTTCTAAAGATTTAAGAAGAAGTATATCTTTATCCCTTTTATCAAGCTCTTTTGATATTTCTTTTAATACAAAATCTTCAAAGAAAGTTGATGCTGTTTCTGCACATGCAGTAGAGTATCCTTGATTTAAATAGTTTTGTGTGTTTGCATATTCTGTATGTATTCCATGTCCGCTCTCATGAGCTATTGTAAGAACATCTTCAAGCTTGCTGTTATGATTTAAAAGTATATATGTAGGATATTTGCTTCCAACACTAGTACAAAATGCCCCTCCCTGTTTTCCTTTCTGTGGATATACATCATATCTTCCTTGTGATATATATACATCTAATATTTTAGAGAACTCTGGATCTAGTTTCTCAAATACACTTTTTACAATATTAAGGGATTCTTCAAATGGATATTCTTTATCAACCTCTCCTAAATTCACATTCCTTTCATAATATGCAAGAGTATTTTGTTTTAATAGTTTAGCTTTTAGTTTGTAATATCTTTGAGATATGTCAAAATGGCTTGTAACACTTTCTCTTAATGTATCAATCACTTCAGGCTGAATATCATCACTTAAGAGTCTTGGGAGATCAACTCTTTTAATATTCCTGTATTCATCAGAGTTTCTTTTGTCTTCAAGTATAGAATTGATTTCAAACTCTGCTATCTCTAAATATCTACTGTTTACTTTGTAGAAGTTTTCTGCAGCAAAATCTCTTACTTCTTTGTCATTACTATTAATATATTTACTTACTTCGTTGTATGTAACTTTTTTCTTTTTTCCTTTTTCATCAACTACATTTATCATTTGTTTTGAAAGAAGCTGAGAGGTCATATCAACCCAATTACTGTATGAGGTTTTTGATTTTAGATTAAATACCCTTTCTTCTTTATCACTAAGCAGGTACTTAGCAGTATTAAAACAGCTTTGAAGAAAATGTTTGTATTTTGTTAAGTATTTAGAATTAAGAAAAATAGCTTGTTTGTTTTTAGGTAATTTAGAGATGTTAAGGATAAAGAATTGAATACTGTTTTCAAGCTGTACACATGTAGTGTATAGCTGATTTTCTTTTGCTTTAAGTAATGGGTCTTCTTGGTTTAGTGAACGAGAGAGTGCAATGTAGTATGTAGGCTTTTTGCATATTCCTGTATCTTCCATAAGTTTTTCATACTCTTGAAGAGCTAATGACAGAGTATATGGATCTTTAAGATATTCTTTGTTTTTTGACCATTTGTTTACAAAGTTATTAACTTCCTTTTTGCTTTTTTGTATATCTTTTTCAATTTGTGGGTCCTGTATATCTTTGTAAAGAAGTTGTAAATTCCAGTTTTTCATCTTTTGATTATACTATATCTCTAAGAAAAGGGGTTTTTCTTACTTTTCCTCTCACATTTTTTTGTAATTGCTGGTAAAATATACAAGTTTAATATTTTGATTAAAGAACATGGAGGATATAACTATAAAGAGTGATTCTACAATTCCTAATCTTGTGCAAAATGAAGAGAAGATTTTAAAGTTTTGGGAAGAGAAGAATATTTTAGAGAAAAGTATACATCAGAGAGATGGAAGTAAATCATTTACATTCTATGATGGACCTATTACTGCTAATAATATGCCTCATTACGGCCATGTACTTACTATGGTCATTAAAGATGTGGTGCCAAGGTATAAAACGATGAAGGGTTTTAAAGTTGAAAGAAGCTTAGGATGGGATTGTCAGGGTATACCTGTTGAGTATGAAGTCGAAAAGCAGCTTGGGTTTGAACAAAAGAGAGATATTGAGAAGTTTGGAGTAGAAAAATTTAATCAGTTGTGTAGAGAGTCTGTTAAAAAGTATCAGGGTGCAATTATGGAGTTAACAAAGAGAATGGGGAGATGGGTAAACAGTGATGAAGAGTATGCAACAATGGATTCTAAATATATTGAAAGTATATGGTGGTCATTAAAAGAGCTGTATGAGAAAGGATTATTATATGAAGGATATAAGGTTGTACCATACTCTACAAGAGCAGGTACGACACTATCTAACTCTGAAGTTGCACTGGGGGGATATGAAACAATTGTAGATCCTGCTGTTGTTGTTAAGCTGAAATTAATAGATAGTAATACATATCTTTTAATTTGGACTACTACTCCATGGACACTACCAGGGAATCTTTTAGTTGCTGTTGGAAAGGATTTTGATTATGTTGAGGTTGAGTATAAAGGGGAGAGGTATATAGTTGGGGAGAAATTAGCTAAAAATATTTTCAAAGATGATTATATTGTGCTTCGAAAATTTAAAGGAAGTGAGCTTATTGGAAAAGAATATGAACCTTTGTATCCGTATTACAAGAATAAAAGAGATGAGGGTGCATTTAGAGTTGTTCATGCAGAGCATGTAACATTAGATGAGGGTACTGGACTTGTTCATCAGGCACCGTATGGTGAAGAAGACTTTGTACTTATGAGTGATATGGGTATTGGTATGTTTGATTATCTTGATGATCAAGGGAATATGAAAGATGAAATTACACAGTTTGCAGGTATGTTTTACAAAAAGGCAAATAAATATATTATGCAGGACTTGCAGGAGAGGGGTTTGCTTTTTGATTCTTATGATTATGAGCATCAAATGCCTATGTGCTGGAGAACTCATACTCCTTTGATCTATAAACCTATTAAAAGTTGGTACATTAGGGTTACAGAAATTAAGGAGTTACTTGTTTCTGAAAATGAGAAAACAAATTGGATACCTAAACATTTTAAGGAGGGAAGATTTGGGAATTGGCTTGCTGACGCAAGGGATTGGGCTTTAAGCAGGAACAGATATTGGGGGACACCTTTGCCTGTTTGGATTTGTGATAAATGCGGAAAGAAGGATGTAATTGGTTCATTTGGTGAGCTTAAACAGAAAAGTGGTGTAGAAATTACTGATCCTCATAAACCTTTTGTTGATGAAATTGCATATAAATGTGAGTGCGGGGGACAAATGAGAAGGGTTAATGATGTTATTGATGTATGGTATGATTCAGGTTCTATGCCTTTTGCAAGGTTTCATTATCCTTTTGAGAATGAAGAGAAGTTTAAGGAAAAGTTTCCCGCTGAGTTTATTGGAGAAGGTGTTGATCAAACAAGAGGGTGGTTTTATACCCTTCATGTTTTAGGCTGTGCACTATTTGGAAGCAGAGCATTTAATAATGTTATTGTTAATGGAATGGCACTTGCTCCTGATGGAACAAAGATGTCAAAGAGTAAAAGAAATTATCCAGAGGTAGATAGTGTAATTAATTCAATGGGAGCAGATGCATTAAGACTTTACTTTTTAAGCTCCCCCATTGTTCATGGTCAAGATGTAATATTCAATGACTCATTTGTAAAAGAGATAATTTCTACTGTTATTCTTCCATATTATAACTGTGTTAAGTATTTCTTAAGTTATAAAGAGCAGTTTAAGTGGAAAGAGATTGAAAGTTTTGAACCAGAGCATGTAATGGATAGATGGATATTTGCAATGATGAACAAAACAATCAAGGATGTTACAAGATATATGGATAAGTATAACTTGCAGGGTGCAGTAAAAAGTATATTTGATTTAATAGATGTTCTTTCTAAATGGTATATAAGGAGGGGAAGAGAGAGATTTGTTAATGGAGATAAACAAGCTTTAAATACATTGTACATTGTCTTAGTTCAGACTTCTAAACTGCTTGCACCTTTTGCTCCCTTTATATCAGAGTCAGGATATCTTTCTTTAGTTAGTGATAAAAAAGAATCTGTTCATTTAGAGGATTATCCTGTTGTAGAAAATAAATATATAGATAGTAAGCTCTTGGAGAATATGAGTGTGGTTAGAGAGATATGTTCACTAGGGTTAAATATTCGTGATGAGTACAGAATTAAATTAAGACAACCTTTGTCCCAAGCATATGTTTCTATAAAGGATGAAGAGATGCAGGGGATAATTAAAGGAGAGTTGAATATTAAAGAGGTTATATTTTCTAATCAAGAGGTAAGTGGTGATAATATAAAATCAATGAGAAGCGGAGATAATTTCGTAAGCTTGGATATAAATGTAAGTGAAGAGCTTTTAAAAGAGGGTATGTTAAATGAAATATTAAGAGCTCTTCAAGTTGCAAGAAAAGAGAAAGGGTGCAGAGTAGGTCAGTTTGTTGATATTGAGTATACAGCTGATAGCAAAGAGATTCTTTCTGTTATACAAGAAAATAGAGAGAAAATCATGAAAGAAATACACATAACAAGCATGAGTGAGAACAAGAATATTCAAGATGGTAAACTCATTAAGATTGGAGATGGTAACTTATCTATTGTAATACTTTGATTGAGTTATATCAGCTTTTATGCCAGTAACTTTTTCAAAGGTTTTAGCAGCTGTTTCAAACTTTGTTCCTGAAGATACAGCAAGTTCACCTACAATATCTCCAACAGCCCTATTTAGTTCATTTTCAATTGATACTGGGATTAATCTACCATCTTTTTCTCTTATCTTTTTTACAAAATTACAGTACTGGATTGTCTCTATTGCAGATTCGATAGTAGCTTGATCTGAAAGCTTCT
>Ga0208695_1001011_pt1 | contig 25346 bp, 25 predicted proteins | sample AD_UKC111_MetaG_FD_184449 | JGI IMG/M metagenome (GOLD analysis project Ga0208695, IMG submission 184449) | Active sludge microbial communities of municipal wastewater-treating anaerobic digesters from Hong Kong - AD_UKC111_MetaG (SPAdes)... | ecosystem: Engineered > Bioreactor > Anaerobic >...
GAGGGGCGAGTAGCAATTATTGAAGGGATAAACAAGCTTTCGGGATCTCCGGTACATGCAACAGATCTGAGAGCGGGAGCGGCAATGGTAATAGCAGGATTGACCGCTGAAGGGGAGACGGAAATAGATAATCTGAAGCATATTGACAGAGGCTACGAAAACATGGTAGGAAAATTAAAAAATGTAGGAGCTGACATTACAAGGGTGAAATGCTAGCAGTTGTAATCGGCAATGGAGGAAGAGATGGGGATAAGACTTTGCTCCCTTTCAAGCGGGAGCAGCGGGAATTGTATTTTTGTGGGGAATGACCGCAGCGGATTACTGGTGGACTGCGGCATAAGCGGCAAGGAAACACTGAAAAACCTACATAGCATAGGTGTTTGCTCAAGCACAATAAAAGCTGTCGTGGTTACCCATGAGCATTCAGATCATATCAAAAGTGTCGGTATCATATCAAGAAAGCTTGGAATACCGATATATGCCAATATAAACACCTGGAACAGCATGGGAGCTTTGATAGGAACGGTCAAGCCGGAAAACATAAGATCTTTCAAGACAGGAGAAGAGCTGGAGATTGCAGGAATAGGAATAAAGTCATTCAGCATTCCCCATGATGCGGCTGATCCGGTAGGCTACAGCTTCTATGAAGGGAATAACAAGGTAAGCATAGCTACAGACCTTGGATATTTCAGTGATACGGTGAAGGAGAATATCAGAGGCTCTGACATGGTTTTGCTGGAATCCAACCATGACATAGAGATGCTTATGACGGGAAGATATCCCTTTTTTTTAAAGAGAAGGATAATGAGCGAGCATGGGCACCTTTCCAACGAAGCGGCGGGAAATGCCGTATATGAGCTTCTGCAGACCGGAGTGCGTGAAGTGCTTCTTGGACACCTGAGCCAGGAAAACAACTTCCCTGAGCTTGCTTATGAAACAGTAAAGGGGATATTGAAACAAAACAGTATAAATGTTGATGCGGATATTAAGCTGGATCTTGCTCCAAGGAACGGGATAAGCCGGTTTTATAATATTGATTGAAATTTTAAGCCCATGGAATGGATATATTAATATCAGAAGATCTACCCGCGTAAAACAAATTTGGCTGTGGAGGATGATATTATGGATAATTTCGATGAAAATTCATATCCGGAAATTCAGGGCAATAATACTGTAGAAGAGAGTAATACTTCAGCTCCGACTGCTTATAGGAATGAGCCCGTAAGATATAAAAGGCCCTCGGGACTTTTATTTCTGGCCACTGCGCTGATAGGTGCAGTAATAGGAGGGCTCATTGTTGCTGCAATAGTGCCGTCATATTTGTATGACAGAATGCTGTCTGTGCAGCAGGAGGGCATTGCACCTTCAGGGCAGCAGCTGGTGATACAGCCATCAGCTGAGATGAATGTAGCTGCAGCAGTGGCTCAGAAGGTAACCCCCGCAGTAGTCAGGATAAGTACGGTAACAGTAGAGAGGGACTTGTTTTTTGGCAAAAGGTCTTATGAAGGAGTAGGGTCGGGTGTAATAATTGACCCAAAGGGATACATACTTACAAATGCCCATGTGGTGGGTGAGCATCCTGAAGAACTGACAGTGTTTTTTAAGGACGGAAAAGAGCTGGACGGAACGGTGCTTTGGCAGGACAGCCTCCTGGACCTGGCGGTGGTGAAGGTCGAAGCTTCCGGTTTGCCTGCAGCAGAGCTTGGGGACTCTGACAGACTTATTGTAGGAGAGATAAGCATAGCAATCGGAAATCCTCTGGGCATGCGTTTTGAAAGGACGGTTACTCAGGGTATAGTGTCCGGGCTTAACAGAAGCATCATGGTGGAACAGGGTTCTGTAATGGAGGACCTTATACAGACAGATGCCGCCATTAACCCTGGGAACAGCGGCGGTCCCTTGATTAACGGCAGGGGACAGGTAATAGGCATAAACACGGTAAAAGCATCTGCAGAGGGTTTGGGTTTTGCAATCCCGATAAATATTACAAAGCCGATAATCCGAAAGCTTATAGATACCGGTGAGTTCATACCTACATATATGGGTATTACTCCCTTGGACAGCGAGATGCTGGGCTATTATGCAATAAATGTAGAGATACAAAAGGGAATATACATATACAATATTATGAAGGGTGCCCCTGCAGCATCTGCAGGACTGCAGGCAGGAGATGTGATAACCCATATCAATGGTACCGAGGTGAATACCCTTATAAAGTTCAAGAGCGTGCTTTACAGCTTGAATCCCGGGGATACCATAAGTGTCAGGTACTTGAGAGGCAATACCGAATACAATGCAGATATAAAGCTGGCAGAAATGCCGGAGGAATACAGATGAATATAACGGTAATCACAGTCGGAAAACTCAAAGAAAGATATTTAAAGGAAGCCGTGGAGGAATACTCAACACGGCTTTCAAAATACTGCAAGCTGGAAATCATAGAAGTGCCGGACGAAAAGGCTCCTGAGAACCTGAGTCCTGCCCAGGAGCTGACAGTCATGCAAAAAGAGGGACAAGGCATATTGAAGCACGTAAAGGAAGATACCTATATGATAGCCCTTGCCATTCAAGGCAGGCAGCTGTCCTCAGAAGATTTTGCTGCTTTCATCAACGAACTGGGCATAAAGGGCAGGAGCAATTTAGCCTTCGTAATTGGCGGCTCCCTGGGCCTCAGTGAAGAAGTGCTGAAGCGGGCGGACTTCAAACTTTCCTTCTCCCCAATGACCTTCCCCCACCAGCTTATGCGGGTGATGCTGCTGGAGCAGGTATACAGAGGGTTTAAAATTATAAAGGGTGAGCCGTATCATAAGTAAGTAATATTCTTTTCAAGAAGTGTCAGATACTAAGATAATTCAGTCGAATAACTGGAAAACCTTGTTGTCTGATACTTTTTTATTACCGAATTAAAAGAGAATAATTGACAAGTTGATAGCCTGATAACTAAGTTTCAATTATTCTACTATAAAGATGTGTGAATGAACGAACGATAATATATTTGCGGATATAAATAAATTAATTTAGGAGGCGATAACACTGATAATAAAATTTATTACGGCATTTATAGTGCTTTTATTGGCTTATACAAAAGGTTGTATGTATTCAGTGGCGAAATGTTTTTATATAGAAAGAAAATGGTTTGCAAAGTTATTAAAGAGATCCCAGATGATTTACATGAAGATGACTGTATCCTTTAAAGGGAAGAGCACAAGGGAAAAAGCGGAAGACTTCATAAAAAAATTAAAAATTATGATAGAGCATCTTGAGATAGGAGTTATATATAAGACAAAGACACATGATGTTTTGATGGATAGACTTAGAAGGCTTGAAAAACAGGGCAAAGTTAGAATTCTTAGTACCACTCATGAACCTCATGTAGGTTGGAGAAAAGCCACAAGGAGGCTTGAAGATATAATAGTCTTTGGGGCTTTAAACAATAAGAAAGGCATGCATGATGATAACAGAAATTGGTACTATGTAGAGTTTATGAAATTATAAAAATAAGGCGGTTTAGAATGCTCCAAATCGTCTTATTTTTGTTGTCGAAAACTTGGTTTATAAGTATGATTCTAGATATGAAGGTTATTAGGTTATTGAAACAGATTGAACGTATAAGTTAATACCCATTTGTCTGGAACTTAACTTAATAAAAGAGTGATTCGAGAAAAACTGAAAGGGTGCGTTTACAGCACAAATAAGATTATATTTCAACTAATTAGGTTGATCATTTAACGCTCGCAGAGTAGAAGACAAGAGCGTATAGTGATAGAAGAGAGTAATCATATACTTGACATGGCAAACGCAAAAATATGTAGTCGCTACAAAAAATAGTTTTAATAATTGTTGATAGAATTTATTGATAGGTATATTGCTGAGAATAATGATGAAATTAATGGGATGATACAATTTATGCCGACAGTGTACGAAGATTTATGTGTGAAATGGTGCCTGCCACTTATACTTACAGGAAATATTAATTAAAGTGGCCTATTTTTACATCAACATCTGGTACAATTTTAGAGTAGTACTAACAAATTAACTGATAATCAGAAACATTAACTACCGACATATAGAGGAATAATAGAAAGATTATAGAATTAATAGTTAATTACATAAAGTGGAGGTTTCCCTATGATATCCCAAATTGAATTGTATAACTATCGTTGTTTTAATGAACATACGATAAAATTTCAATTTAATAATATTGTTGTAGGGCAGAATAATGCAGGTAAATCAACTCTAATTGAGGCTTTAAGACTAGTATCGCTAGTAGGAGCAAGGTATAAAAACCTAAAATATGTTGAAGCGCCTAAATGGATGAAGGTAAAAGACACGTATGGAGTAATGCCTTCTCTTAGAAATATGGAATTTAACTTTAAAAGTGTTTATCATCGTTATGGAAAGCCACCGGCTATTATAAAACTTAAATATGATACCGGTGAATTAATAAATATATATATCGGTCCAGATGAAGAGATATTTGCATGTATATTTGACAATCAAGAGCGCTTAGTATCTAATCAGAAAAGGGCCAAACAACTAGAACTACCTAACATTAGTATTCTTCCGCAGATATCTCCACTACTAAAAGAGGAAACAATATTAAGAAGTAATTATGTTCAGAGTTCATTATATTCTTCTCTTGAATCGATGCATTTTAGGAATCAATTAGTATTGTATCCCGAGTATTTTGAAGAATTTAAACAGATAGCTGAATCTACATGGAAAGGGTTAAGGATAAGAGAAGTTGAGAATAACCATATTGCTCATGGAGAAAAAGTATCCCTCTTCGTTCAAGATAGTGATTTTACTGCTGAAATTGGATGGATGGGACATGGACTTCAAATGTGGCTTCAAATAATCTGGTTTTTAGCTCGTTCAACTGAGAGTGATACGATAATACTAGATGAACCTGATGTTTATATGCATGCTGATCTACAAAGGAAACTAATAAACCTGTTATTAGATAGATATAAGCAGACAATTGTAACAACACACTCAGTCGAGATAATGGCAGAGGTTGAACCTGAGAACATCTTAATAATTGATAAAACAAAAAATGAGTCAGTGTTTGCAGCTTCATTACCTTCTGTTCAGAAACTTATTTATAATATTGGCGGAATACATAATATACAGTTAGCAAGACTATGGTCGTCTAGGAAGTGTTTATTTATAGAGGGTAAAGATATTGCAATACTTAAGTTTATTCATAAAACTCTTTTTCCTGAAAGCAATGATTCCTTTGAGAGTATACCAAACATGCAAATTGGTGGGTGGGGCGGCTGGAATTATGCCATAGGATCATCAATGTTTATGAAAAACTCATCAAATCAGAATATCATGACTTATTGTATATTCGATCGAGATTATCATACTCAAGCTGAAATACTTAAGAGAAAAGAGGAAGCCAATGAAAAAAACATAGAGCTATTTATTTGGACAAAGAAAGAGATTGAAAACTATTTGATAGTACCAGATGCTATAGAAAGATTGATTAGGAATCACTCAAGTAAAAATACAAGTTTACTAAGTAAAACACAGATAATGAATGTCGTCAATGATATTATCGATAAAATAAAAGTAGATATTGAGGATGCAATTGCAACTGAGATATTAGCAAATAATAAAGCTAATGGATTGAGAAGTGCTAATACTGAAGCTAGAGTGCTTGTAGAGAATGCATGGAAAACCTTTGATGGCAAGTTGGCTATTGCATCTGGCAAATATGTAATATCACAATTATCTTTGTGGAGCCAAGAAAAGTATGGTGTTTCATTTAGTAGTAGAAGAATAGCAAAAGAGCTAAGAAAAGAAGAAATTCACAAAGATATAGTTGATGTATTAACGGCTATTGAATTGAAAAAACCATTTAGTAATTAAATAAAATATGATACTATTAATAACACTTTTTCACTCATAAAAAACCGCCGATAGCCATAGTACGGCGAGCCCTATCATAAGTAAAGGTAGTCATCTAAATTTATTAAATATAGATTCTTATTGATTTCAGAGGGCGGTGAGGTATATTTGAACTACTATGTAAGTGTCATCAATAAAACGGTTGAATACATAGAGGACAGCATCAGCGAAAGGCTTACGCTAGCAGAACTATCCAGTAAGTTTAATATATCGGACTTCCACTTTAATAGAATGTTCAAGACCGTAACGGGAATAACACTTAAACAATACATCCTCGGCAGAAAGCTTACCAAAGCCATGGAGCAGCTTAATTCAACGACGCAGCCCATTATTGATATTGCTCTGGATTTGGGATTTGAGTATCCCGAGGTTTTCAGCCGTGCATTTAAGAAACAGTTCGGGCTTTCGCCTGCTTGTTTTCGTGATGACCGACCGCTGCTCAAGGGTATTCAGAAGGTAAATATAGTTGAAAGGGATATTGTAAACTACCGAGGGGTGCTCGCATTAAAAGGAGATACAATCCTGCTTGAAGATCTTATGTTGAAAGGCATTCTGGTATCAACAAATATATATGCCAGTGATTTTGAAAAGAACCTGAGAGCAAAGACAGAAGGATTTATTATGGACTCGTCAGCAGACACAAATCTTATACAGGACACATTTTATACAGTTGTAAGCTGCAGTGGGGAAGATGACGGCGAATATACTGTTTTTTGCGGAAGGAAGCCGGCCGATGCATCGAAAGCATCATATCTGCAGGAACGTATTGTACCTCATGGCTGGTATGTGAGTTTTAATTATCAGGGAGATATGTTTAATATACGGGAAGCGTTCATCGATGATCTTTATAGATGGATTATGGTAAAAGAGGCGGAGCTTAATCCAAATGGTGTAGGTATGCTGAATATATATGAAAACAGCTATCCGCGAAATGATTCTGTTCAAATCCTGATCCCTGTCAAAAGACCGGTATAATCAGCAAGAAATGTCATGAAAGCGAATAAACCGGCTCTTATAATAAAATTGAGGGCGGAAAAACCCCAATCTTATTATTTGGAGGATGTGTTTTTATGGCAAGTGTACAAAGTGCATGCATCAGATTTCTGTTAAGTAGGGCAAATTTATGGAATAAGCCCATAGCGGAGATAAGAGAGAGCTTGAAAAAGGTTAAACCGCAAGGAATACCTTCCGGCGTATCGGAAGAGTTTGCAGCAATAAACGGAGTGGGCTGTAAGGTAATGATACCAGCCGAAGGCCTAAATAATAAAGCAATACTATACTTCCATGGCGGAGGTTTTTGTCTTGGTATTTATCATCCAAACCGCGAATTTGCGGCGCGGATGGCAAAAAAATGTGGAGTAAAAGTGTTTATGCCGAATTACCGCCTTGCCCCGGAAAATCCTTTTCCGGCTGCGTTGGAAGATGCGATGGCAGTTTATAAGGGGATGCTGCTGGAAGGATACTCAGCCGGTAATATAGTGGCAGCAGGGGACTCATCCGGCTGCGGATTACTGCTCTCGGCGCTGTTGGCGCTGAAGAAAAGCGGTGCCGAGATGCCCTCAGCTATCAGCATGATTACTCCGGCTCTTGATTTCGCGGGTAAAGGAGAATCCTTCCTGACGAAAGCAAAAAATGATCCGTTCCGGCTAAAAGACCCGTTAGGAGTAGCTAAGGTATATGTCGGATCAAATAATCCCCTCTCACCTGATATTTCTCCATTATATGGTGATTTGGCGGGACTGCCGCCAATTCTTATTCATGGGGCGGAATATGATGTTTTCGTCAGCGATGCTGTCAGATTTGAAGAAGCGGCAAGGCAGGCAGGCGTGGATGTAAGATTAAAGACGTGGCAGAAGATGTGGCATATATTTCATATGCAGGATACCGTTGTACCGGAAGCGAAAGAAGCTTTACGGGAGATGTGCGCATACATGAGAGCCAAGATTGATTAGGATAGACGACAGCCACTTTAGGTCTTCCGGGTGTAAAGAAATATGTATATAATACTAATAGGGTATCTTTATTCAGGATTCGTCCTTTGCTATGGGGCTGATAGAGATGCGGTAAGCTATATCAATAATACCAGGTTGTATGTATATGAGCATAAAGGAGAGAACTATGAATAACCCTGATTTTTACAACACCATATTTAGGAGAAAGTCCATACGAAAGTATAGGAAGGAACCGCTGGAAAGCTCCAAGCTTGTGGACTTGCAGAACTTTATGGAAAGGCTTATGCCTTTGTATGAGGATATCAAAACGGAAATAGCCATATTGTCGGAGAAGGATATTAAGTTACTGCTGCCTATAAGATCACCGCATTATATTGCGATATATTCCGAAAAAAAGAATGGTTATCTGCAAAATGCAGGCTTTATGCTGCAGCAGGTGGACCTGTACCTGTCTGCAAATGGAATAGGGGCCTGTTGGCTGGGCCTGGGACTGCCTCAGAAGGAGTCTGCCTCAAGGAATGGTTTGGAGTTTGTAATTGCCATGGCATTTGGGTATGCAGATGGACCCCTTCACAGGCAAAGTGCAGCAGAGTTCAAGCGCAAGCAACTGTCTGAAATATCTTCTGTAAACGGTGCTGAGGAACTGCTTGAAGCCGTAAGGCTGGCGCCGTCTGCTTCAAACACACAGCCGTGGTATTTTTTCGGCAGTAAGGATTGTATGATAATAAGCCGCAGGCTGCCTAACATTTTGAACAAAGCACTGTACAGCAAGTTCAACAGAATAGATATAGGCATTGCAATGTATCATCTATGGATTGCGGCATTGCATCAGGGAAAAGCCATAGAGTTTACAAGGGATAATTATACGGCGCCAAAAGGAAATGAATATATGGCTACGGCATATATAAAAAGCACTGACAAAAAACTTGAAACTGCCATATTTGCAGGCGGGTGTTTCTGGTGCATGGTTTCTCCCTTTGATGTTTTAGAGGGAGTAATTGAAGTAAAATCGGGATACTCGGGAGGACACAAGGAAAACCCCACATATAAGGATGTGAAATCACAAACCTCCGGACACTATGAAGTTGTTAAGATTGTTTATGACCCTGAGATAATTAGTTATGAAAAGCTTCTCCAGGCATATTGGAGACAGGTTGACCCTACAGACGACGGGGGACAGTTCCAGGATAGGGGCGAATCCTATAGGACAGCTATTTTCTATACAACTGAAGAGCAGAGGCAAATAGCTGAAGCATCAAGGAAAGCCATGGATGAGTCCGGACGGTTCCCTGGCCCCATAGTCACTCCGATAATTCCGGCTGCTGTGTTTTATGAAGCGGAAGAATACCATCAGGATTTTTATAAAAAGAGCTCTAAAGAGTACAAGGAGGATAGAAGGATTTCCGGCAGGGATGAATTCATAAAAAAGTATTGGGGCGATGAATATTATGATATTTATAAATAAAGCCTGCGGTGGGACCCCAAAATTCATAAGTGTTATCCCAATAAAATTATTTTAAATTTTGTATTGACTCTTACACTGTGTGAGGGTCTATTATTATATCATAATCCGGATTATAGATGATTGTAGGTGGTATTATGTTTAAAATTGGGGACTTCTCCAGACTTGCAAAAGTATCTGTAAGAATGCTGAGATACTATGATGAGCTTGGGTTGCTGAAACCGGCGGAGGTTGACCGGTTCACGGGATACCGCTTCTATACGGCAAGCCAGATATCCTATTTGAACAGGATTATCAAATTAAGAGATCTGGGATTTAATATTTCTGAAATAGCAGCTGTCTTAAATGAGTCGGATGATGCAGCACTGCTTGCCCGGCTTGAGTTGAAAAAACAGCAGATAGAAGAGGAGATCTCCAATGACATTAAGAGAATAACAGATATAGAACAGCTGATAGGTTCTATTGGAAAGGAGATTATAAAAATGGGTTATGATGTAGTGATAAAAAGCGTACCCTCTTGTAAAGTGGTTTCTTTGCGCGATGTCATACCTGCCTATGATAGGGAAGGTGAGCTTTGGGCCAGATTGGGAGAGTTTATGGATCGAAACAGAATAAACGGCACAGGCCTCTACTTTACAATGTATCACGACGGTGAATACAAGGTAAGTGACGTGGATGTAGAGGTTGCCGCCTGTATTGAAAAGCTGGGGGAAGACAGGGAGGGATTTACATTCAGAGCAGTTGAGGCTGTTCCCAATATGGCTTCCCTTATGGTACCGGGTTCTTATAAGAATATTGACCCTGCATTCAGGAGTCTGGCAGAATGGCTGGAGAATAACGGTTATGAGATGGCAGGTATTACACGGCAGGTATGTCATAGAGGACCATGGAATGAGGAAAAGGAAGAAAATTATCTGACTGAGATACAAATACCGATTAAATAAATTGGTGCCAGGCACCGAACTTTAGAACATATTTTGATTACTTCAAGATCTAAGTTCTTTAGTTCGGTGCCTAGTACTTATTCCTCCAAATCGTGTATAATTAGGTATGAATGGTAGTTGGGAATTTGGTTTTTTGGGAGGAATAGCATGAGTGCAAGCATTTTTCATAGTTTAGAAGGCAGGAATATCTATTTTAAACCACTGAATGCAATTGATGCCGAGGCGATACACAGCTATGCCTCAGATGAGAACGTTAAACGGTTTATTGGCTGGCCATTGATGAAATCATTGGAGGAGACCCGCAGCCACATTGAAGAAATGCTGAAACGCGAGTCGGCAGGAACACATTTATATGCATCTGTTGCTCTTAAGTCAACCCAGGAAATCATAGGTACGGTGATGATTTTTAATTTTGATCGGGAAGCTAATCATGCGGAAATCGGTTATGTTTTTCATAGCAAACATTGGGGGAAGGGGTATGGCACAGAAAGTGTTGCTTTAATGAGTAACTTTGCATTTGAAATCCTTGCTCTTCACAAGATTCACGCCCGTGTGGTCGATGCTAATATCGGCTCTGCCCGGATATTGGAGAAGAACGGTTTTCTGCTGGAAGGACGATTAAAAGATCACTATTTTATAGACGGAAGGTACTATGACAGTCTGATTTACGGAAAACTATAACGCAGGGAGGTGTACTATTGAGCAAACGTGACATAGGGATAGGGTTAATTATAGCAGTTTTATGGGGATTAAACTTTACTGCAATTAAACTTGGATTGGCCGATATGCCGCCATTGTTATTAGCTACAATTCGCTTTATTATTGTTTGTATACCTGCTATCTTTTTTTTACCCAAGCCGCCTGTAGGCTGGCGACAGCTCATTGCTTTGGGGTTGACCATGAATGTTGGTCAGTTTGCTTTTCTTTTTGTGGGAATTAAATTAGGTATGCCTGCGGGACTTTCATCATTAGTACATCAATCCCAGGCATTTTTTACTTTAGTTTTTGCAGCTTTGATTCTGGGAGAAAGATGGAAATGGAATAATATATTAGGCCTTATAATAGCTGCAGGAGGTATGGTTGTCGTAGGTTCACAGCAGAGCGGCAGTATGACCGCAGCCGGGTTTTGGTTAACTTTATGTGCATCATCCAGCTGGGGGATGGGAAATGTAATTATACGGCGTGCATCAAAAGACACACCGCCCTTTTCCATGTTATCATTAGTAGTATGGGCAAGTGCGGTTGCTATCCTGCCGCTTGGTCTTCTCTCACTGCTCTTTGAAGGGCCCGCTGTATGGAAGACAGCCTGGGAGTCTCTAAATTGGGTAACATTAGGTTCAATAGTTTACCTGGCATATTTTGCATCGTTATGCGGCTATGGGCTGTGGGGAAGATTACTTTCGCATTATCCTGCAGCTATAGTTGCTCCTTTTTCTTTACTTGTTCCGATAATAGGTATGAGCAGTGCTGTCCTGTTATTAAAAGAGACATTTTCCCTGTGGCAGATTATTGGAGCTATTTTGGTAATGCTGGGTTTGGCAGTCAATATTTTTGGAGGAAAACTAAAGAAAGATGTAAATTAAAGCATAATTTACTAAGTAAAGGAGCGGGATTAAGATGGCTAAAGTAGTTATTCAAGAGTGCAGGGAATATGAATTAAACGGTTTGATGATAAAAATTAACGACGGGATAGAAAGATTGGGAGGATGGGATTTATTTGTACACCCGGGGGATAAGGTTTTACTGAAGGTAAATCTTATAGGCCCAAAATCATCTGATTCAGCTGCTGTAACTCATTCTGAATTCGTCCGTGCAGTGGCAAGGATTTTAAAGCAGCGGGGATGCGAGGTGTGGATTGGAGATAGTTCGGGAGGAGCCATCGGCGGCATAGCACCTACCGCAAAAAGCTTCAGGGCAGCAGGCTACGAGAAAGCAGCAATGGAAGAAGGGGCTGTTATTAAGAATTTTGACAGTGAGGGTGTTATTGAAGTATCTCCCAACAGTATGCATGAGGAAAAGATGTATCTTGCAAAACCTATTTTCGATGCTGATGTTGTTATAAACTTACCAAAATTTAAAACACACTCATCATGTATCTATACAGGGGCCGTTAAAAATGTATTCGGATGCATTCCCGGCTTGCGAAAAGCAAGATATCATAGAATGGCTCCCAATCCGGAGAGCTTTGGTGAAATACTGGCAGATATTCATCAGAATGCAAAATTTAAACTTCATATTATGGATGGTGTTATTGCTATGCAGGGTGAAGGGCCGACAGCAGGAGATGTTTATCCGGCGAATAAAATCCTGATGAGTACGGATCCTTTGGCATTGGATACTGCAGCACTTAAGATGCTGGGTGTGGAAGTAGGAGAGGTAGCAATACTGAATGCTGCTAAGGAGAGGAAGATAGGGGAAAGCAACCTGGAGGATATAATAATAGATGGTGATTATAAAACTATTCCCAAATTAGATGAATTTAAACTGCCAAAGCGCTATAAAAGCGGTAAAAAGCGAAACAATAAAGTACTTATTAAGGTTATCGATTTCTTTAAGACTGCTCCAAAGGTTAACAGGAAAAAGTGCAGGAATTGTAATGTATGTGTAGAAAGCTGCCCTATGAAAGCGATTGATAGGGATACAAAACAAATTGACTATAGGGTTTGTATTGAGTGTATGTGCTGCCACGAATTATGCATGTATAAAGCAGTGGAGCTGAAGAAGGAAAATTTCCTCGCAGGCATATTAACCGGCATTAAACTCGGCAAATACAGGTAAGGGCAGTAAATTGTGGCATGGGAAAGAAGAGAATAAAGGATGAAACAGCCCATAAGCATTGTATATCAACACTTATGGGCTTTTTTGTACCCTTATTTGAAGCTTATCAGATAAGCTGAGACTGTCACTGAGTCCTTATTTTACTGACTCAGCTACTTTAAATAGTTCATTTCCGGCAAGAGCTTCTCTGCCTGCAATGGTTACAGAAATATTACCGGTCTCCCAGCTTAGGGTTCTATTATCTTGAAGCACCGCTTTGCAGCCATTTACATTTACTTCCTCAATCGGTCCGTCAGTAGCCAGAGTATAGGCAGTATCGCTGTTTAATATCCTTTCCAACACAACAAACAATTTACCGTCTGTATGATTTTTGTAATGAATCGTTAAGTAGTCTCCTGAAACAGCACCATTGCCGTTTTTGAAAAGCTCTGCACCATAAAAGGCATAACCGTCCGGCAGGTATGAAGGCAGCTTGGCCTCAAAATTCAAGTGATCATTAATTTCTTTTTCAGCAGTGATGATCAGCTTCTCATTATTGCTGCCTGCTGCTATAGGGTCTTCCTTCTGTTTGTTCGAGATTTTGACAGATAAGCTGCTGTCATCTTCATTCCCTATGTTTAGGCCGATATTTGCATCATCGACTTGGATAAAGTTATTGAAACCGGTTGAAATACTTTTAACGATATCATTGATTATACTTTGAGCAGATACGGATTGATTGAGTGTAACTATAATTGCCAAACATGCAGCTACGCTCACCGCTCTTTTTAAAAATCTATTTCTGTCCTTAACTATAGCACTTTTCATTTTCATACGTTCCAAATCCGTTAAATCTACTAATTCATACCCTGAGAAATCAACCTTGACATTATTTAAATAGTCAAACTCATTTTTCATTAATAACCACTCCTTTGAAGAATTTGTCTCAACTTTCTTCTTCCTCTTGACAATCTGTTATATAGGATCGAAGGTGCTTTTGATATCTGTGCTGCAATGTGCTCTATGTTTTCTCCCAGTATGTAGTGCCTGTAAAACAGCTCTCTATCCCTTGGATCTAATCCTTCAAGCAGGCTGTCAATTTCGCTGTTCAGAATGCTTTCAAATTCATATTTATCATCAGGAATATTTTCGTCCAGTTCTGCAAAGCAAATCTCCCTGCAGTATTTACGCTTATAATCAATACATTTGTATTTACAGATTGCACCTATCCAATTTTTCAAGGAATTCTTACTTTTATCGAACTTTTTCATGTTCTGCCAAATTGATAATAAAACATCATTGATGCACTCTTCCTGGTAGAGCTCAAGGGATGATAAATGATAGCCAACAATTGATTTGATAAGGCTGCCATATGTGTCGACCAGCAGTGCAAGTGCATTTTTGTCCTTGTTTATGATCCCTCTGACAATCTGTTCATCTAATTCTATGATGTTCACCTTCTTTAACTCACAAGTCTGAAGCGCTTCTATATATTAATTCGAAATTATTATAAATAACTTATCACATCTATGCAAATTTTCGTTCCGGGCACCGGGGGCAGGGAGTGGTTTCCTTTGTAAGAGGTTACGTTGAAATGACTGCGTTTGAACCCGGCTATTGTTCATGATACAATAAAGAAAAACATGTAAGCGAGGATGTATCATGGCTAAGAATCATATCTATACAATGAGTGTTGCAAGGGTCTATCCCTATTATGTTGCGAAGGCGGAGAAAAAAGGGCGAACAAAAGCAGAAGTCGATGAAATCATCCGATGGTTGACAGGATATAGCCAGGAAGAATTGGAAGCACAGCTGGAAAAACAGACAGACTTTGAGACCTTCTTTGCGGAAGCTCCACGGTTGAATTCTTCGAGAGCTTTGATCAAAGGTGTGGTCTGCGGTGTCCGGGTGGAAGACATCCAAGAACCGACTATGCGGGAAATTCGCTATTTGGATAAGCTGATCGATGAGTTGGCAAAAGGAAAAGCAATGGATAAGATTTTGCGGCATCAATAATATTTTCTGCCATCCTGTCAGAAAGATTGATGCTTAGAGTACTTGCATAAGCCTTCACCAGAAGCTTTTTAATGTCATGAGGGACAGCCGCAGCATTTACTTTATTGACAAAAGCAATAATAAGATTAACCTTGCTCTTGAATTCACTGATACTCATGTTTTCACCTATGAATAAATATAATATTTCATTATATTTATTCGTAGGAAGGGAATTATTACCGGGATAATTTTTTATGTAAATTATTCCAAATTCGCAAGGTTCATGTTCAGGGTACACAGGCAGTAATATCAAGAAAGTGTTAGGTTTTTTGCATATGTGCAAAAAACCTAATTGAAATCCTGATGCAAAAGGGGGCTGGCCGCTCCGGTGCAAAACAGGCTTAGCCTGTGGAGTGCCCTGGTACATGCGATATATAGCAGCTTTTTATCATCTGCTGTGCTGAAATGTTCTTCATCGGCGTCACATACTAATACAGCATCAAACTCCAGCCCTTTTGACAAGTATATAGGTATGGTGAATACCCCCTTCAAGTTTGTTTTTCCATCACTTTTTACCTGCCGGATATCAACCCTGTCCTTCAGGCGCTGGTATAGGGAAGCAGCATCTTTTTCAGTCTTGCAGATCAAGCCTATGGACTCATAATTTTTCTTTCTGCAAAATAAAATCTCACTTACAATCATATCATCAAGAGCCGATAAATCTTTAGCCGTATATATTTCCGGCTTATCTCCCTTTCGATTGAAGCTGTTGATTTTAAAGCTCCTATCAAGAAATCTCGAACTGAACTCCAATATTTCACTGGTACAGCGAAAGCTTTTATCCAAAGAAACAAAAGTTGAAATTCTTTTGTTCAATATCCTTGCAAATTGGTCATAGAGTGATAAATCTTCCTGCTTCTCAATGGTTTGATTTATATCTCCCAAAACAGTATATCCGGATTTTGGAAACAGCAGGTTCAATATTTCAAAATGCATGGGGTAATAATCCTGAGCCTCATCAATTACAATCTGCTTTATATCTTCGTAGTCCGCATTGCTGTGATCTTGAACATTTAAATGAAGAAAAGCAAGGGCAAGGGCGTCATCATACCGCAGGCAATCCTTATCAAGGCTGTCACAGGTATAGTCTATTATATCCTCAATGCAGCCGGGCAGTTCTATTCCTTTTGCCAAGCTGTAAAAATAGCTTTTATCATGAAACAGCTTTTTATAGAGTTCCAGGCAGTTTAATACGGCGAATTTCCGTATTTTCTTCATTAGAGCGGTGCTTTCATTAATGGATAACATACGGGCCGCTTCTTCTATTTCATATGAATGAGAGATGTTATTGCTTACAAAGTCTTTCAGTTTTGCCATGCGGTTTTTTCGCTGCTCATGTACGGTTTCAAGAATAGACTGCTCCAATTTCTTTAACCGCAGGCCAAGGCGGGAGCCGTAATTTTTATTCAGTGCTTTAGATTTCAATATCTGCCGGGCTGCAATGCATTTTCCGTTATAATAGATGTCGTGAAAATCCATCCATATTTTAGGCATATCCTGAATAAAGCGTTTCAGTATTTCTACAAATTGGATGGAACCCTTGAACGTCATACTGTTTTTTGCCAAAGCCCCATAATTCCTGTCACCGGATGAGAGTATCAATTCCAAAAGCTGATTCCTGCTTTGTATTTGTTCATTCTGCAAAATTGAATGAAGTATTTCTTCGAACAGGACTGAATTGACATTCCTTTCACCAAGCTCAGGCAGCACATTCGAAATATATTGCTCAAACAGAGTGTTTGGCGAAATAATCATTATATTATTGGAAGCCAGCCTGGCTGCAAGCCCCTGATACATAAGGTAAGCAGCTCTGTGCAGCGCTACGGAGGTTTTGCCGCTTCCCGCAGCCCCCTGCACCATCATTAAATCCGCTTCCATATCCCGTATAATGACATCCTGGTCTTTTTGTATTGTCTCCACTATGGTTTTCATTTTAGGGGAGGCATTTTGGGACAGCAGTTTTCTTAAAAATTCATCAATAATCTGGATATCCGCGTCAAAAAAATATTCCAGCTTCCCCTTTTTGATTTCATATTGCCTTTTTAAGTTAACCTCTCCTGTTACCTTTCCGGCAGGTGCCTCATAGAATGCTTTCCCTGTTCCGAAACGGTAAAACACGCTTGCTATAGGAGATCTCCAGTCATAGACATGCATTTCGTGAGACTTGTCATCCATGAGGGAAGACATCCCGATATATACTTTTTCAAAGGTATCTTCGCCGTCAAATTTAAAATCAATACGGGCAAAGTATGGTGAATTAATCATTCTCTCCAATACCAATATCCTGTTTGCTTCCGTTTCATATTCGGATATCCTGTCTGACAGCGGGTTTGCGTATTGGTTTAACTCTATAAGATCATAGAAGTTATCCAAAGACCAGAGGTTTGATATAGAATGGACAGTGCTTTCGCGCATTTCCTTCTTTGAAGAAATGATGGACGCTTTCTTTTCCTGACTGCTCAGCCTGAGAGAAGATAATTGTTCTTGTACGGCAGATATGGTCTGCTCCAGATGCCTGTTCTCAAAATCCCATTCAAACTGATTGTTTTCCAATATCGTATTCCCCCTTCTGTTCTAAACATGCAGAATGATTCAACCTATATAATACACACAAAAAATATAAATTATAAGACTGATGCCGATAAAAAATATATGGTATAATATAATTGAGAAGATTATATTCACAAGTGAAGGGGCCAGGATTGAATCATTTCAAGCCTGGCTCTTATTGTTTCTGTAATGCACTTGTTTATTATGGAAGGATGTTTGATATAATGGAATAGGGAGGATTTAATGCAGGCTTTTTTATTTTTATATTCTTTATAATTAACATGAAAGGAAGCAGGCGGGGGTTTGACATCAGTCTGGTTTTGTTTTTATGCATATGTGTTGTGACGATGTTTTTTGCAATATTATTCAGCCAGACTACCTTAATGAATCATAAGATAATAATCAATCAGCAGTGTATAAACTCCATAGGGATATTCAATATATCCAATGATGTTATGGAATGGCAGAAGGTGGATATTATTATGATCGGAGAAGTGGAGAACAAGAAATCAAGATGGAAGGACTTTTTTTATGGGGTAGAGTTCAGATATACGGAAGAATCCGGTGAGAAGAATTCCAAGTCATATAAACTAAGCCATATAGTGGATCATGATAAGCTGATAGAAGACATAATAAGTGTTTGTCAAGGCAAAGGAATTGATTACAAAGACATGAGGCAATGATTGCGGACGGTACTTACTATTTGAACCTATAATTCCGATTTTTCTGAAAAAATAAAGGAATGGTAAAAAGAACGTCGAATTATATCAAAAAAATGGATACGAAGGAAGGTGTAACAGAAATGGCTAAGTTTAACAATATTAAATTGAGCAAAAAAATGTCACTATTACTCACAATACCTGTTATTGCAATAGTAATTACTGCTTACATTTCGGTTACCAATATCGGAAGCATTTCAGAAGTATTGGTGAAAAAACTTTACAATGAAATAAATCAATGCAATGCTTTAATGCTAAATGCCGACAGGGATTTCTATCAAGCCCTTACAGACCAGATGAACATGCAGCAATCAACAAATCAGGAGGAATTGCAAAAATATAGAGAATCATACAATGAGAATGCAAAGCAGGTTATAGACCGTGTACATGAAGCATATGGAATTCTTCTTAAGGAAAAGAGTGTATATGAAGAATTCAGGCACCAGGTTTCAAATCAAACAGTCTTTGAGCTTATTGAGGCTTTTAACAGGGACTATAATACATGGTATGGGTTGTTTAATTCAAGTATCAATGTAATTTCGGATGAGGAGAAGTATTTAAGTGCATTTAATTCGGCAAGAGAAAGTATGAACCAGATAGAAGAGATATTAGAGGTATATGGGACTGAAATTGTTGCTCAGAGTAATAAAACTGTCTTGCAAACACAGAGAGATGTTATAATAATAACAGTTTCGGCAATCGTAATTTCGCTGCTGCTTGGAATTATTATAATAACAGGCATTAATAAAAGAACCAGAAAAACTCTGGAGCTGATAAAAAAGACTGCTGATCTTGATTTGGGAAATTTGGAAGGATATGATACGTTCCTGAAGGAGAAAGATGAATTCGGATTAATTATTAATGCCGTATCAGAGGTGCGAAAAGAATTAGTTAATATAATCAAAGAAGTAAGCAATAACGCATCAACCTTAAACAAAATCGTTGACTTGACTAATCAAAGCATGTCACACCTGGGGGAAGAAATTGACGGTATATCTGCTACAACAGAAGAGTTATCGGCGGGAATGGAAGAAACCGCTGCATCGGTTCAGGAAATGAATGCAGCTTCCAATGAAATTGAAAGAGCCTCGGAGAATATTGCTGAAAAGGCCAAAGAAGGGTCATCGGAAGCAGAAAAGATCAGCAATACTGCCAATGAATTGAATAAAAGCTTTACCGCTTCCCAAGAAAGTGCTTACAGAATATTTGAAGAAGTGAAGTTAAACCTGGAGGAAGCATTGGAAAGATCAAAGGCTGCTGAACAGATCAGCGCATTAGCTGATTCTATTCTGGAAATAACTTCACAGACAAACCTTCTTGCCTTAAATGCTGCAATTGAAGCAGCAAGAGCCGGAGAAGCAGGGAAAGGCTTTGCAGTTGTAGCTGATGAAATAAGAAAGCTTGCAGAAAACTCCAAGAATACTGTTACAGAGATTCAAAGTATTACACAGACTGTATTGAGTTCAGTTAATGATTTGTCATCCAGCTCCAAAAGCTTGCTGGACTTTATGAACAGCGATGTTGTAAAGGACTATGGAATGATGCTTCAAGCAACAAATCAATATAAAAAGGATGCTGAATTTGTAAACGGGCTGGTAGAAAATCTGAGAGTTACGGCAGAAATGCTGCTGACCTCGATTCAAAGCACGGTTAAAGCCCTTGATGAAGTATCTGCAGCGACAAATGAAGGCGCTGACGGGACAAGCAATATAGCACAGCAGACATCCAACATTGTGGAAAATGCCGGTGAAGTTATCAAGAATATCGCAAATGCAAAAGAAGTATCGGCCAAACTTAATCAGATGATAGCCAAGTTTAAAATATAGGCAGAAAAGTGACAGGGACAGCCCGGAAGCTAAGAAATAATGCTTCCGGGTTTTTTCAGGCCTGTGTATTATTAGGGAGCCACGGTTCTAATATTTCATAGGGTATTTTTACTCCGCTGATGCTTTCTCCAATCTTAACATCAGGTTTGATTTTTCCGTGATAGTCGCTTCCTCCTGATGCATAAAGCTTGTGCTTACTGCAATAATCAAGAAGGTAATTTGTTTTATCCATTGAATGAAGTGAATGATAACATTCTATTCCGTCCAATACATTTAGGGATATTATCGAATCGAGAAAACTTTCATAGTCATCTACTATATATCCATAAATATGGGCAAGGAATGCTTTTCCCCCTGCTTTTTTTATCAAATCAGCAGCTTCCTGTACGGTAGGATAATTCTTCATCTGATCCAGGAAAAACGGACTGTCCGGATTAGTAACGCACGTCCTGTAGAATGCGTTGATTTTTTCCCATACTTCCTTTGAGAAGTGTTTTTCATTTTCGGGATAACTTTTTATATCGGAATGCATCACTTGTGTTGCAAAATATCTGCCGCTCCGGATGGATAGGTTCCTGCTGAATTTAATACCCAAGCTTTTGCATACATCTTTCAGCTTATTAAGGTATTCATTTTCCCTTTCCAGGAACCTTTCATCCGATATAATTCCGGTTTCTGATATGGATTCAAGATCTATATCATACCCAAGTATTTCAACAGGCTTTCCGTCATGTACGGCTGTAAATTCACAGCCGGTGATGATACTACCGGTAAAGTAGTCACTTACCTTTATTTTCTCAAGCTTTTTATAAGCACCTATCGAGTCATGGTCTGTAATTGATATGTATTTCAAGCCGGCTGATTGTGCTTTTGCAATTACTTCTTCCGGTTCTTCCGAACCATCAGACGAAGTGGTATGAATATGTAAATCTATCATTTTGTACAGCTCCCTGCATTTTAGTCACACTTTATTTTATACCACTTTATATATAATGGCAACTGCAGCTGTATGGAACCGGGTATGACAACTGCTGTGCTTAAATATAGTCTTAAAATCAAAAATAAAAACATAGAATTAATTAGTCATTATGGCTGAATATTTTTATTACAGGTGAAGGATTTCAACCGATATGAAGAGTATTAATATTAAAAAGCCGCATAATAGCAGGTCTCTTGAAAATGCCAGAATTGTAACAGCTTCAATACTACTGATATATTTGACTGTTTCATTATACTTTATGAATCATTTCTTTTTTAATACTGTAATAAACGGGGCAGACGTTTCATTAAAAGCACATAATGCAGCAGACGAGGTTATTATAAGATATGTTAAGGATTATAGGCTGCAGCTGATTGAACGAAACGGAAAAAAAGAAGAAATAACAGGACAAGATATTGAAATGAAATTCAATAGAAATAACAGTATTTTTAAGATTCATAAAATGCAAAGCTCATTTAAATGGCCGATTTCATTATTTAAGGAACAAAAATTCTATGTTAATGATTTGTTTGTTTATAATAGAGAAAACCTGGAAGACAGAATAGATAATTTGGACTGCTTGAACAAAGATATCACAGAGCCTCAAAATGTGAGCTTCAAATATGCAAACGGCTGCTATGAAGCAGTAAAGGAGATATATGGGAATAAGCTTCATAAAGGCAGACTATATGAAGTAATAAAATCGAGCATATTAAGAGGACAACGAGAATTGGACCTGGATAAAAGCCTATGCTACATAAATCCCAAGTACACCTTAAGCTCTGCCAAGACTTCACAAACTCAGAGTCTGCTGAACAAGTATGTATCAGCAAGAATCACTTACATACTCAGAAGTGAGAAGGAAATATTGGATCAAAACACTATAAATCAATGGCTTAGTGTTGATGAAGACCTGGAGATAGTAATAGACGAAAATGCTGTCAGGAGCTATGTAAAGGGATTGAGCAAAAAGTATGATACAGCCGGTGCTGCAAGAAAGTTTAAGACATCTGTGAATAAATCAGTAGAAGTAAAAGGCGGTTTTTACGGATGGAAAACGGATATTACCGCTGAAACCCAGGCACTGACGGAAAATATAAAACGCGGCGAAGTGCTTGAAAAAGAACCCATATACATTCAAAAGGCTTTATCCCGGGATGAAAACGATATAGGGGATACCTATGTGGAAATAAATATCACAAGGCAGTATTTGTGGTATTATAAAGCCGGCAGGCTTATAGCGCAAGGCCACATAGTATCAGGCAATCCCAACATGGGAAATGCCACCAGTCTTGGTGTCTATATGCTGAATTACAAAGAAACCGATACTACTATAAGAGGGCCGGGTTATGAAGCGGAAGTAACCTATTGGATGCCTTTTAACGGGAATATAGGAATACATGATGCCGACTGGAGATATTCCTTCGGGGGAAATATCTATAAAAGGAACGGAACCCATGGATGCGTAAACGTTCCGTTATATCTAGCCAGAAGAATTTATGAAAATATAGAAGAGGGAACACCTGTTATCTGTTATGAAGAACAGTGACGGTGCGGGTGCGCGGGAGGGCCGTTATGAACGGAGTCGTATATTACAAATCAGATGATTTCAATATGGTTGAGGTAAAAACCTGTTCCAACGATGTGCACGCATACAAGGATCATCTTCATGAGGAATTATCCGTAGGTTACATAGAAGAAGGCGCATCCATCCTGAATGTTAACGGAAAGGATTATCATATGGAAGCAGGGGAAGCAATCATTATATATCCATATGTAAGCCATAAGTGCCAGCCTGTAGATATCAACAACTGGAGATTTACAATGATCTATATCCGGAATGAGTTTTGTGAAGAAATGTTTAATCATTTGGGAGGAAATAAAGCTATAGGCATTAAGAAACTGGGTGCCTCCGAGTTTGATCAGATTAAATGCCTGGCGGAGGTTCTGAAGAGTGACACATGCGGATTTGATAAGGAAGTTGAATTGATAAGTACACTTATTCAGTTATTAAAACTGGAGGATGTGGCTATAAAGTTCGAAAGCAGCAAAAAGCTGATGGAAATCAAGGCATATATTGAGGAAAACTTTCTTAAGACTCTTTCCCTTACAGATATTGAAAAAACTTTCGGTATCAATAAATTCATTCTTATTCGGAATTTCAGGGAAAAATTCAATACCACGCCCAATGCCTACCAACTGCAGATGAGGGTCAATTACGGCAAGGGCCTTCTGAAGAGCAGCAATGATATTGCAGATGTTGCACTGAGATCCGGTTTTTATGACCAGGCTCATTTTACAAAAGAATTCAAAAAAGCATATGGAATAACACCGCTTAATTATTACAAAAACCTGAATCCTTAGAGGTCAATATCTTACAATAAGTATACAGAAATCTCTTTTATAATTTTCACCAGAGACTATTGTAAAGGAGATTTTCTATGAAGTGCGTGATGATTATTGATGAAAACCTGCCTGCGGGGATAATTGCCAATGCAACAGCAGCATTGGGGATTAGTTTGGCAAGTGCGGTGGACGGATTAATAGGAAAGGGATTATTTGACAGGGATGGAAGACTGCATCAGGGCATTACAAATATTCCGATTCCAATACTTACTTTATCTAAAAGAGAACTAAGGATCCGATATGATGAACTTCTGGAGAAAGATGACCCGGAGATTCTTGTGATCGGGTTCAGCGAAATTGCCCAAAAATCCCTGAACTATGATGATTATGAGATAAAGCTGGCAGCTGCACGCAAGGATGAAATTGAATATTTGGGCATATGTATCTATGGCCCTAAGAAAAAAATTAACAAGCTTACCGGTAATCTGAAGATGTTGAGATAGCAAAATACAGATTATAACTGAAATGGAATAATAAAGCCGACCCATTCAATGGGTTTTTGTGATATCATGTATATAACAAGGACAAGCTTCATAAGAGAGGATGAAGTAGAGGATGAGAAAGAAATGCAGTATAACTGGCTTTATTTTTGTATTAATAATTATGGTGGTTGCATTGACTGCAAACATTACATATGCTGATTCGGATCCGTCACAGCCAAGCAGCTGGGCGAAAGCGGAAATTGAAAAAGCAATAGAAATCAATCTTCTTCCGGAAAGGCTGCAAGGAGAATACAGAAGCAATATCACCAGAGAAGAGTTCAGTGAGGTTGCTGTGAATCTGTATGAAGCCTTAAGCGGAAAAGAGGCTGAATTACAAGGAGAGAATCCTTTTACCGATACACAAAGCACAGAAGTCAGGATAGCAAATAGTCTGGGAATAGTAAAGGGCATCGGAGACGGCAGGTTTGCTCCCGACAATGCGATAACCCGGCAGGAAATCAGCGTGATGATGTACCGTACACTGCAGGCAGCAAAGCCCGGATACGATTATTCAAAAAAGTATGAACATATATTTGCGGACTATGATACGATCTCATCATGGGCACGGGAAGCAGTAAGTTATTTATATGTAATGGAGGTTGTAAACGGAGTCGGAGATAACAGATTCAGCCCAAAGGGAAATACATCCAGAGAACAGGCAATAGTGCTTGCAAAAAGAATGCACGATAAAGTTTCTGCGTCCAAGGATAATCTAATTGCGTCACGAGATGGGACAAGCAGACAGGAAAATGATTTAAAATTAAAATTGGCAAAACTTATCTCCCAGGAGTTGGGCAAGCCGTATAAGTGGGGAGGAACGGGACCTGACGGCTATGATTGCTCCGGATTGGTGTATTCCATATATGGCAAGCTTGGCATACCGCTGCCGAGAACAGCACGGGATCAGGCGGGAGCAGGTACCTATGTATCAAAGGAAGAACTGCAGTACGGCGATTTGGTGCTTTTCGCAAGAGACGGAAAGAACATAAATCATGTAGGCATATATGTGGGGGACGGCATGATGGTGCACTCTCCTCAAACGGGAGATGTGGTAAAGAAGACAACAATTATGTCGGGATACTATGAGAGATGTTACTATACGGCCAGAAGGGTCATTAATTAAAAAGGCGGCTTAGCCGCCTCAGACTGAAGACAAAGTATAAAAATATCGAGAGAATCCTTGAAAACAAAAAGGATTCTCTTGTTTTATGTCGAATATATACAGTAAAGTATTGATATGGTGGTGTTTTAGATGTTAACGAAGGATAAAGATGATATTCGCAGTCAGATAGAAATGT